>Ga0326728_10010929_pt1 | contig 20986 bp, 14 predicted proteins | sample MB3enrmetagenome_FD_207602 | JGI IMG/M metagenome (GOLD analysis project Ga0326728, IMG submission 207602) | Lab enriched peat soil microbial communities from McLean, Ithaca, NY, United States - MB31MN | ecosystem: Environmental > Terrestrial > Soil > Wetlands > Peat | place: USA: New York... | reverse complement strand
TGAAAACAAGTCTCTTAACCTGAAATCGAGGTAAAAACTTTTTTCCGGAGAAAGTGGGGTGCCGGCGTGAGGCAAAGGGCCGCGGAACAGTTCGCGCTCAGCTGTCTTGCTGGATTCATGAACTTCGCTGGCCCGCGCAACGGCTCATTCTTCGTGCGCCTCCGTGTCCACGTTCTCGAGAGCCACCAGCTCTTCCTCCGGCACATCCCAGCGGCGCAGCACCTTGTAGATCGTGCCCGTCGAGAATCCCGCCGCCACCAGCCGCCGCATCACTCGCGCTACTTCTTTCTCGTTGGCCGGCTTCCTGATTCGCTTGCGCTCGAGATGCTCGCGCGCCAGCTTCTCTTCATTCGTCTCGCCGTATCGCGCATCGACCGTTTCCTTGATCAGATCGGATCGAATTCCCTTCCGCTGCAAATCTTGTTGAACGCGCCGCGCGCCCAGCTTCTCGTTCTCCTCGCGCAGCCGCGCGTAGGTTTCGGCAAACGCCCGGTCGTCGAGGTAGCCATGCTCCTTGAGCCGTGCAATCGCCGCTCTCACCGCTTGCTCGCCCCGATCGCCCTGCTCGGCCCGCGCCGTCATCAACCGCCGCAGCTCGACCTCCGTGCGCATCTGCCGCCCGAGCGCCTTCACCGCGTATTCGTACAGCGCCGCCTCGTCCAGAGGCGCCTTCTTCTTCGGGGCTGTTTGTCTCAGCGCCATCAGGACTCTTTCCCTCTTCACTACGTCCCTAAGTCCCTAGTCCCTATGTCCCTGCTTCAACCACTCATCCACCCAATCGTTCACCGTCTTGTACCAGAGCTGCGAGTTCTGCGGCTTCAGCACCCAATGCCCTTCGTCGGGAAAGTAGAGCATCTTGCTGGGCACGCCGAGCAGTTGCAGCGTGTCAAACAGTTGCAGCCCCTCGCTCACGTCGAGTCGGTAATCGAGCTGCCCATGGACCACCAGCGTCGGCGTCTTGAAGTTCTTCGCATAGAGCGACGGCGACCATTTGCGGAACGGATTCTCATCGTCCGGCTTTCCGTAGTAGTCCCACGGATGCCCCCCTGGGGAGTTTGGAGTTTTGAACTCCCAGATATTGAACCAGTCCTCCTCCGTCGTTCCAAACGCCGACTCGGCGTTGAACATTCCGTCGTGAGTCACGATGCACTTGAAGCGGTCGGTGTGACCGAGGATCCAGTTAGCCATGTATCCGCCGTAGCTCGCACCCAGCGCGCACTCGCGGTCTTTGTCAATGAAGCTGTAGTGTTCCTCCGCGTAATCCAATCCCGTCATCAGATCAGTGAAGGGCTTGCCGCCCCAGTCGCCGCTCACTTCTTCCACGATGGCCTGCCCATATCCCGTCGACCCGCGCGGATTGATCATGACGACGACATATCCATTCGCCGCAAACAGCTCCGCGTTCCAGCGATAGCTCCAGTCGTCGCCCCAGGCGCCCTGCGGGCCGCCGTGAATCAGGAACTTGACCGGATATTTCTTCGCCGCATCGAACCCCGCCGGCCGGATGATGAACCCCTGCAACTTGGTGCCATCCTTCGCCGTAAACCAGAACGACTCCATCTTCGGCAGATCGAGCTGCGCCAGCAGGGCGTCGTTGAGGTGAGTAACGGTATTAACACCCAGGCCTTCTCCGGGGCATTCGCCGCTTGCGCAGAAAGTGAATTCGGCGCGAATGCGAACCGCCTCAGCGGGTTTCGCAACGGTCATCACTGAAGCTAACCATTCACCTTTCGTTGGGAGCGGATGCAGACCCGCGGCCGTACCGTCAGCCCACAATCTTTCTACAGTTCCTCGAAGGTCGGTTGCGAAAACCGGCTCTTCACCCTTCTCAGGCGCGGCGAAGTAGATGTAGCTCGAATCCGTTCCCCACGCAAACTCATCCACCCAGTTGTCAAACTTGGGCAGCAAATCTTTGACCGTCTTCGCCGCGCGATCATAAAGTGCCAGCCGGAACTTGTCGCTCTCATACCCGTTCCGCGCCTGAGATCTCCAAGCCAGATACTTTCCATCCGGCGAATACGCGGGATTGAAGTTGCCGCCCGCCGACGTCGACACCTTCACCGGCCTCGCTGCGGGATTCGTCAGGTCGAGCGTATAAATCTGCGCGCCGGTCGAGATCGCCGGAACAGGATCGGGATTCTCTGTAAACGCCAGCTCCCTTGAGTCGGGTGCAAAGTCGCATCCGCAACTGGACCCCTCGAGCGAGAAGGGCGGAACATCGTGCGTGTCGCCGGGATTCAAATCGCGCATTCCACTGCCGTCAACCGAAACCAGGAATAGATGCTCCCGTTTCTCTCCGGTGTAGTGGTCCCAGTGGCGATACAAAAGGTGCGTCCAGATCTGCGCCTTCACCTTGCTCGCCGCCAGCACAGCATCGCGGCCCGCATTGCATTTGTTCCCGGTGTCGAAGTCCGCAGCCGTGATTGGTGGACAGTCGGGATAAACCGTCGACGTGAACACAATCGACTTCCCATCTGGCGACCACTTCGCGTTGTCCGCTTCGGTCGCAATCGCCGTCAGCTTCTTCGCGTTACTCGTCGCGCCCGTCGACGGATCGAATTCCGCGATCCAGATCTGTTGCCCATTCTCTCGACCAGAAAGGAAAAGCACGGAGTGCCCGTCGGCCGAAAACTGCACGCCCGAATCGCCGTCCTGCGTCACGGCGATCTTCATGGGCTCACCGCCCGCGATCGCCTGCAGCCGCAACTCATTCGTTTTCTTGTTTTGGTCGAGATCGACGGTCGTAACAGAGTACGCCAGCCACTTCCCGTCGGGCGAAATGGCCGTGTCGCCCAGCCGCTTCATCCGCATCATGTCCTCAAAGGTCATGGGCCGCTTGGTGGGCGCGGATTGTGCGGATTGCGCGGGCTGCGCGCTCGAAAGGGCCGGAACGACGAAGGCGATGGCGAGAGTCAGGGCGAAAGAAAACCTGCGCATTTAACTCCTCATCGCGCGGCGCATACGACCCATCCGCGCGAAGAAAAAGTGTACACCGGAAGGACAGTGGACGGTGGTCGGTGAACGGTGGTCATTCACAATGCGGAGTGGTCATAGCGAAGCAGGCGCGCAGGATCACGAACCAAGAACCGCGAACGATGATGTGCCGGCCCACTGTTCACCGTTCACCGCCCGCCGTCTACGGCTTCTATTTGTTCTCGTTGCCGGTGAGCCGGAAGGTGATCGTCCCCCAGAAGAGCCGCGCGCGCATCTGAACCGGCAGATGGCGCTCGTCGTCGGTGTACCAGATCCAGATGTTGCCGCGGTTCTTCACCACGCCTGCGTCGGCGGTGGGCTGCACCCGGATCGTCTTGAATGTGCCCAGCGGAGTCTTGATCTCTTCGCGCCCCTCCACCTTCATGGTCACCAGGACGGTGCGCTGGGCGTCGGCTACGGGAAGCACGAAGCTATTGCCCACGACCAGTTGCTGCGATCCGGGGTAGAAAACGCCGGTCAGCAGATCGGTGAGGCAGCCCTTCACCGGAGATTCCGCGTGCTTGGCCTGGCCGGTCACCATATTCTTTTCGTCGAGGATCGATTTGGACGCCGCGTAGTCAATGTGCAGCGTGGAGTTGAACTGGCGCCGGCCTTCAACCGTCTGCTTGTCAAAGTCGTCGGTGCAGCCCTTTGCGAGGTCGAAGTCGGATTGGAAGTTGTCTACAACGTGAAAAATAAGATTGATTGCGCCGCTCGTGTACGCGGAGGCGATGATGCGCTCGCGATCGCCGGCCGCCTCAAAGTGGACAACGGCTGTGCCGGCGGGAAAGACACGCCAATCGACGGAATAGTTAAGCGTCTCTTTCTGCGGAAAGCTGAAGCCCGCGCGCGGCGGCACCAGGATTGCGGGATCCTGGGCGAGCGCTGTGGCCGCCAGCGTAAGCACGAACAACAGGGTGACACTAGCGCGTGTCTTCAATGGTCGGCACGGCTCCTGATGGCACGGAATCTCATGGATTGACCTGGCCCCTTCTCTTTGGACTTCACATACGCTCAAAACGGTTACCAGGCCCGACGCAGAATAATCTCCAGCGCCGGTCGCAGGTAGAGCAGGCTCAGGTACAGCAGTGCGGCCCCTAGAGCAGAATTGTACTCGCGGTGCTTCAGGTAAAGAGCAAACGAAAAGCCACCCGTAGCTGCTTTGGTAATTGGCTGGGAAACAGCGGGTCGGCTCAACGCGCCAGGCAGCCGGGCAGGTGTCAGGCGCGGGATGAATCGGGGCACGCTGCGGCAATAGTCGTCGAACAGAGGAAATGCGGCGCGAAGGAATTGCTCCTCCGACGCGATGACCGGAATGTAGATTGCAGCGAATCCGGCCGCAAGCAGCAGCGCCAAGGGCCAACTGAGCAGCGCCACTGCGAACCCGGCGGCGATCAGTGTGGATCCGAGATAGAGCGGATTGCGCGTGTATGCATAGGGTCCGGTGACGCTGAGCTCCTGATTCTTCTTGACGGTGCCGGAAGCGGCCGCGCGCATGGCTAATCCCGGAAGAACAAGCGCAAGACTCCAGGCGATCGCGGTTGGATGCGGTGCGCGGCGAACGACCTCGGCGAGATAGACGGCAGCGGTGAGAAACCCCAAAGGAACGCGAATGCGACGCGCAACCCTCTGCCACCGCCATTGCATGGAGCGGACCTTTGGAGAAGTGGAGTGCTCGATCATCATCATCGCGCACCCTCCTCCCGCGGCAACTCATCGCCGATCAGCTCGTCGGCGGCATGGAGGACCTCTTCGGGCGTGATTGTGAGCAGGCCAGGATCGGGTTCGGAGCGGCGCGAGTGGTCGCGGCGACTGTCGGGGCTGCGAAGGACGCGGGAGCGCGTTCCGTACGGGCCGTTGCGGCCGGGATCTGTGGGACCATAAATGCCGACAACTGGGCGGCCGAGAACGCTGGCCAGGTGGAGCGGTCCAGTGTCTCCGCCGATGCAGAGGGCGATGCGGCGCGTGAGCGCAATCAACTGCGGCAGAGTTGCTGTGAGCGCAACGGCGCTGCCGGAAGCGATGGCCGCGGCGAGCGGCTCTTCGCCAGGCCCGGCGTTGACCACCACATGCAATCCGCGCTGCGCGAGTCCTTCGGCGGCGGCGGCGTAGCGCTCGGGCGGCCAGCGCTTAGCACCCCATCCGGCTCCCGGAGTGATGAGTGCGATAGGCCGCATGGCGCCTGGGAACGTAGTCGCAAGCCATGCGGCGCACCAGGATTCGGCTTTGGGATCGATGGGCAGCTGCGCGCCGACAGCGGAAAGCGCGTCACCGGCGACGGCGGAGGCTAGCTCCACGTCCTGCTCGATGACGTGCGCGCCGTGCGTGACCACGCGCTCGGTGAAAAGCCATTGAGCAGGCCATTCGCGAGGGTTCGCTTCGCCGATGCGGCGCGGACAGCCGCTCATGCGGGAGATGACTGCGGAGCGGATTGCGCCTTGAAGATCGAGCACAGCACTGTACTCCACGGTGCGAAGCTCGCTGCGCAAGGCTCCGATCGCCCGGCGTGTGGCCGCGCTCAGCGGATGGCGCTTCCATTCCCGGCTGGGAGCGAAGTGCAGGCGATCGACGACCGGCATTGCAGCGTCGCGAACTGGCATCACAGCGTTGCGACCGGGCGTTTCAGAGTCGCGCAACCTCTTTTCAGCACCGCTATTTCCGCTGATCCCCGATCCCTGTTCTCTGTTCCCTGCATTGAGCAGCGGTTGCCAGCGTGGCTCGACGACCCAGCCGATTTGCCAGTCGGGATGCGCGAGGCGCAGCGCCGTAACCGCAGGCAGCGCGTGAAGAATATCGCCCATTGCGCCCAAACGGACGATGAGCAGGCGGAAGTTGGACTGCGTGTGCAAAGTCTGATTTTCGCACAGCCGTGCCCAGCGGAAAAAGGCACGCCCAACTCCGCCTTCAGCTCTTCGCAATCCGCCTTCGGAACCGATTCCGCAGCGCCTACTTCGCGGCCGGCGCGGGAGCGGGAAGATAGCTCAGGTCGGACTCGTAGCGATAGATGAGGAAGTTGCTGGAGACGATGAGTGAATGCGCCTGGTCAACGATGGCCTTGTATTCGTCCTTGGTGACTCCCTTTTCCGCGCCGACGCCGTCGTCGAGATCGGCCCAGTTGTTGATTCCGACGACGGAAACGAAGGTGGGTCCGGGATCGCCGAAATGCACATCGGCAAAGTTGTAGTCCTTGGTTCCGCTCTTCTTGATTGCCGGCAGGATCACGTTTTTCTGGAAGTCGAGATAGTCGCGGTACTTTTCCGGGCGCACCTGGGTAACGAGAACGCGAATCATTTTCGGCTCATCGCCGCCGGTGTCGGGCAGGCTGCGTTCTGGGTCGACGACCTGGATTTCGCGTCGCCAGCTTGAGGTGCACTCGATGATGTGCGTGGCCAGGCGCGCGAGATCGACGGCCTGATCCTTCAGCTTGGGATCTTTGTCGATGGTGTTGTCGAGGTCGGCCCACTTTGAGTACATCTGAACGCGCGCATACTCGTACGGACCGGTGAGCGCGACCCAGACTGTGCTGTAACGATCAGAGCCGGCCTTGGCCAGAATGGCGTTGTACTCCTTGATTTCAGCCTGGAAGTCACCGATGCGGTCGGGCTTGACGGTGTAGAAGGTAACGCTGCGAATGTTGGCATCCTGTGCAGACGCTGGGGCGGCGAGCGTCGCCACAGCCAACAGAATTGCGGCAAGGCAAGGCCAGAGAATTGCTTTCCTGAGCAAAATCATAGAAACCTCCCTGTTGCGGGCGAAGGCTCGAGCGCAACGTTTGAAGGTCCGGCATTGCAGCCGGGCGTGATTGGGATGAAGGCCTTCGCGAACATGGGGAGCGCGCGGGGTCTTCGAGCGTGGAGTGATGAGGAGTCCGTGAGGGAATTGCGGACTCGGTGAGTATACGCCGGAAGGCTGTGGTTGGTAGTTAGTAGCTCGTGATCTGAGAGCCAGGACGACCAGTGGCGGCGCTGGCGTTACTCCTCTTCGGACACGTCGGCTATGGGGAGAATGTCGGTTGGACGCGCCACCCACACATAAAGCGTGGGGAGGAGGATGACGCTCATCAGGAGATTCGTGATCAAGCCGCCGACAATGACAATGGCAAATGGCCGCTGCGAATCGGATCCGATGCCGTGAGATAAGGCGGCGGGCAACAGTCCCAGGGTGGCGACGAGCATGGTCATCATGATGGGACGCAAGCGCACCACGGATCCTTCCACGGCTGCGTCCTCGATCGTCATGCCGCGGGCGCGTAATTGGTTGATGTATTCCAGCAGGATGACACCTGACTGGACGGAAACTCCGAAGAGCGCCAGGAAACCAACCTCGGAAGAAACGCTGAACTCGGTGCCGGTAACCAGCAACACCAGCAGGCCGCCAATGCTGGCCATGGCCACCGTGGCCATAATCAGGATCGCCCACTTGAACGACTTGAACATGGAGTAGAGGATGATGAAGATGAGCAGCGCGGTGATGGGCACAATAATCAGCATCCGCGCCTCGGCACGCAATTCGCTTTGGAATTCGCCCTCCCATCCGATGTGATAACCGCGCGGCAGCTTGACCTGCGCGTTGACTTTCTGGATGGCTTCGCGGACGGCGTCGCCCAATGCCCTGTTGCGCACGCTGTACTTGATGGCGACGTAGCGCTGGTTGTTCTCGCGATAGATTTCAGAGCCCTCGTCGGCTTCATGGACGGTACAGAGCTGAGCAAGGGATACGCGCTCGCCCGATGGCGACAGCAGGCGGATGTTGTTGATCGCATCCTGGGTGCTCCGATACTCGGGCTGGTAGCGCAGGGTGAGGTTATAGACCTCCTCACCCTTCAACACCTGGCTGACCGCGTTGCCTCCGACAGCAGTCTGGATGGCGTCCTGGATGTCGGCTACATTGATTTGCCAGCGCGCAGCCGCCTGGCGGTCAACGACGTAGTCCAGGTCAGGCTGCCCAGTCACATTCAAAACTCCCAGATCCTCAATGCCGCGGACTTGGCTCATGACGCCGGCAACCTGGTTGGCGGTGTCTTCAAGCTGGTGAAGGTCGCTGCCGTAGACCTTGGTCGCGAGTTCGCCCTTGACCCCGCTCACAGCCTCCTCCATGTTGTCCTCGATGGGCTGCGAAAAACCCCAACTGACTCCGGGGAATTTCTTTTCGAGTTCCTCCTGCATTGAGGCAATCAGGTCGTCTTTATTCTTGTGGAAAATTGGCCGCCACTGCTCTTTGGGCCTCAACCCAACAAAGAACTCCGTGTCGAAAAAGCCCGTATGATCGGTGCCGTCATCTGGGCGGCCGGTCTGGCTGGTGCAGTCAGTGGCTTCAGGAAACGAGCAGAGCAGGACTCTTGCTTCGTTGGCAACGCGGACGCCGTCAGTCGGGCCTGCGCTCTGGTCAAGCTCTCCGCGAACCCAGAGCGCGCCTTCATCCAGGTGAGGCAGGAACTCGGAGCCGATAATGCCGCTGAAAACCAGGAAGACTGCCAGAACAAGCGCGGCCGCGCCTCCGGCCAGCACTACCAATTGATGATGAATGGCCCAGGTGACGCTCCTGCGGTAGCGCTCCCGCAAATACTCCATCACCGGATTCTCCCACTCCTTGGCGCCTTTGCTGAGCAACAAGCTGGTCAGGACAGGAGCTAGGAGAATGGAGAATATGAGCGCGCCGAGCAGCGCAAATGCCACTGTCAACGCCATGGGACGGAAGAGACGGCCTTCGACGGCCTGCAGCGTAAAGATGGGAAGGTAAGCGGTGATGATGATGGCAATGGAGTAGAAGACCGGCCGCTGCACTTCATGAGCGGCATCGCGAATCTTATCCTGCGTCGCGCGGGCCTCGCCGGTGTGCGAGAGGTGCCTGACGATGTTCTCGACCATTACCACAGCTCCCTCAACGACCATGCCAAAGTCCAGTGCGCCGAGCGAAAGCAGATTAGCGGGAATGTGCGCCAGGTCGAGACACGTGGCGGCGAAGAGCAACGAGAACGGGATGGTGAGAGCGACAACGACAGCGCCACGCGCGTTGCCGAGAAACAGAAACAGAATGATGACAACCAGGACCATTCCGGCGGCGAGGTTGTGCAAAACAGTGTTCGTGGTGAAATGAAGCAGGTCGCTGCGGTCGATAAAGGGAACGAGCTTTACGCCCTTGGGCAGAATCTGGTCGTTGAGATCTTTCACCTTCTGATGGATTCCGTCGAGCGTGGGCTGCGCATCGTCGCCCTTTTGCAGCGCTGCGATGCCCGAAACCGCGTCGTCGTTGTCCAGGATTCTGCCGTCGGGAAGGTGCTCGGCCCGGCCGAACCGGCCGAGGCGAATCTCCGGCCCCTGAGTGACGACGCCGATATCCTTGATGCGAACAGGAGTGCCGCCTTTCGTGGTCAGAACGGTGTTGCCGATATCCTGAATATCCCGGACGAGGCCGACCTCGCGGACGTTGACCTGCTGCTCACCCTCCTCGATGAAGCTTCCGCCGGCGTTGGCATTGTTTCCCGCCAACTGTTGTTCCACCTGGCTAATGCTTAATCCATAATCGATGAGTTTGTTGGGATCAACCTGAACCTGGTATTCGCGGGTCGGCCCGCCAAAGGGGTTGACATCGACGACGCCGGGGACAGATTTGAGATTCTTTTCAATCACCCATGTTTCGAGCGACTTCAGATTCATGACGTCGTATGCAGGGTTGGAACTCTCCAGCGTGTAGAAGTAGATCTGCCCGACCGGGCTCCAGTCAGTCCCCATCTGCGGTTGCACTCCCGCAGGCAAGCTCACCTGCGAAAGCCGCTCGAGAACGTGCTCGCGATTTTCGAAGTTCGTTGTGTTTTCGCCGAAGACCATTTCAACCGTGGAGAGACCGAAAATGGACCAGGAGCGGACGTGCGCAACTCCTGGAATGCCGTTCATCACGGTTTCAAGCGGGATGGTGACCTGCTGCTCGATTTGCTCGGCAGAGATGCCGGGCCACTGCGCGATGACATCGACATAGTTGTTGGCAACGTCGGGATAGGCTTCGACGGGCAGTCGATGGAAAGAGACAATGCCCCAGGCAAAAAGAACAATTCCGATGGCCAGCACCATGAGGCGGTTATGGAGCGCGAAGTCGACGAGCTTGCGGATCATTGCGCCTCCGCCGTGGCTTCAAGCTCCAGAACGTTCCTTACCACCTGCTGACCGGGCGCTAGCCCCGAAAGGATTTCCTGCATGTTGTTCGGCAGCATGTCGCCGGCCGTGACTTCCGCGCGCTTGAACTGGTTGTTGCCGGCAGGTTCAAAGACCCAGTCGCGATCGTGCAAATGAAGAATCGCACTGGCCGGCACAACCGCATGCGGCACCGTGTTGCGGCTCAGCAGGGTGGCTGTCGCGTACATGCCCAGCCGTAGCACGCCTGGGTTTGTCACCTGGATGCGCACCTTCGCGGTGCGGATCGTCGGATCGAGAACAGGACCAATATCGCTCACGCGCCCGGTGAATACTTTGCCGGGAACCGCGTTAACCTTTATCTGCACTTCTTGCCCGAGACGGACTTGAGGAAGATCGTTCTCGTAAACGTCGCAGACGATCCACACAACAGACAGATCGGCGATGGTAAACACCGTCGATGAGCCTGCGTAGGTGACGCCGGCTGCCGCGGCATTGGTGACATTCTGCGCGACGATCACGCCGGAAATCGGCGCATAAACATTCATAATGCTGCTGGGGTGGTTCTTGTCGACACCCAGCGTCGTCAACTGCTGCTCGGCTGCGGTGAGGTCGGCCTTGGCATCATCCTCCGCGTTCTGCGCCTGTTCAAGCATCGCCTGCGAGATCGCGCCGTGCGCAAAGAGATCTTTCGAGCGAATGAGTGCCTTGTCTGCCAACTGCTCGTCGTTTACCGCCTTCAGGTAAGTGTCAAATGCATTTGTGATGTCGGGACTCTGCACCCTGAGGAGCAGCTGGCCCTTCTTGACGTTTTCGTCCAGAGTTGCGCGAATATCGACGACGCGGCCGCTGGCCAGCGAGATCACCGGAACCTCACGAGAAATGTCAGGAAATACGGAGCCGGTTACATCGAGTTTGGTAGGAGCATCGAAGCGACCCGCCGTGACCAACGGAAACTGAGTGGCGTCCTGCACCGAGATCAGCCCGGCATTGCCGGTTTGGGTTACCTGCGCTTGAGGTGCCTCGCCGCTGGCCGGGTTGAATTTCTTCCCGCAACCCGCCAACGCAATGCATCCGGCAAGAAAGCAACCGGCCTTCATCAGAGAAGAATTGCTCATTGAATCACCTCGCGGCCAACGGCAAGATTGAGTTGCGCGGCCGCGGTTAGGTAGGCGCCGATCAGTTGGACATAGGCCAGCTGAACCTGCCGGAAGTCGCTTTGTGCGTTGATAAAATCCATCAGGGAAGCGCCGCCGTGTTCGTAGGAGTAGGTCACGGTGTCACGAACGCGCAAAGCCTGCGCGTTATATTGCGCTTTGTAGGGTTTGAGCAGGGTAATGTTACTGGCGACTTCGGCGTATGCAGTATCCACGTCGGAAAAAACCTGCGCGCGCGTCGCTTCGCTGGCCTGACGGCTGCGGTCAATGTCGATCTGCGTGCGCTGCTTTTCGCCTTGATTGCGGTCGAAGATGCGCAAGGGAATGTTCACGCTGGCACCGACCGTCTCTAAGCCGTCAGGATTATTGGTCGATGAGTTGTGCGTATACCAGGCGCCGAAGGTAGGGTCGGTCGAGCCGTTCGAGATTGCCAGTTTGTGATTTGTTTCCGACTGTTGAATGGTTTGGAGCGCAGCCTGCAAGTCGGGTCGATTGGCCAGTGCGGTCTGGTGAAAGTCTTCCAGCGGATCGAGCACATCGGAAAAATCGAAGGTTCCGGTTACGTCGAATTGCGCTACCGGTGTTCGGTCATCGAGCAGCTGCAGAAGCTGGATCTTTGCTGTGCGCAGATTCACGATTGCCGTTTGCAACTCCGCTTCATACTGCACCCGCTGCAGTTCGATTCGGTCGAAGTCGACCGAAGCAATGTCGCCGGCATTGAACCGGGCGCGGCTGATGGCGATGATTTTGTCGTAGTAGTCGAGGTCATCCTGCGCCATCTTGACCACGGCGTCCGCCTCAAGCGTCTGCACAAATGCGGAGCGTAGGGTGAACTCAAGGTTGCGCTTCAAGTCCTCATGTTGGGACTCTGAGATTTGCGTACCTTGCTGAGCGCTCTCAAGTCGCAACTCGCGCTTGTGGTCGCGCTCATGCAGGTAGCTCAGGCTGGGCTCTTCATACGTGCCTTTGAATGGGGTCCAGACCCCGTTGTGCGGCACGATCTGGGTACCATCGGCGAGTAAACCGAGTTGTGGGTTGGGTCGAAGGTAGGCGGTGATCTCTTCGGCGCGCATTTCATCTACGTTGTCGGCATCGGCTTTCAGCGCGGGGTTGGAAGCCTCAAACTTCGCCTTCACCTGATCCCAGGTGAGGGCTTGCTGCGCGCCCGCCGCCGAAGAAGCGACGAGCAAGATCAGGGCGAGTGCAAGCCAATAGAGCCGGGAATTCATGGCATATCCAGTCATCGCACGATTGCGATCGGGTAAAAACAGCGAAAACAAATGAGGGCAATAAGGGGGAACGCTGTTCAGGCGGCGGGAGGGGGCCTGGACCACCGGGTAAGTAGGTGGGCTGTGCCATGGGCCGGAATGGCAGTATCAACGGGCAGGAGAGAAAACCTCATCGGGAGACTTGGACGCAGAATTGAAACGACCAGCGGAACGATGCCGGGCGCACCATGATCTGCCTGTTGAATGGAAAAGAGGTGGTCGCGCTTCCCTGCGCTCCGCTCGACTTCGGCAGGATTGTTCGCCGCCTGCAGATCGTCGGTGATGGAGATGACGGGCAGCAGGATGGCGGTGAGCGCGGCGAGCGAGATGAGCTGCACTGCGATCGCGGGGAGAATGGCCGCGGTTTTGGCGCGCCGCCGGCGAGCGAACCAGAAGCTCCAAAGAGCAATGGCGACAGCCAACCAAACGAGATTGCAGAGCAATTCCATGATCTTTATCAATAAATTATACCGAAGCGAGGTTTTCAGCGGGGTAAATAGAACGAAAGAGGCCACTTGTGGGTGATTACCGCTGAAAGATGTCGATAGGCTGGGTGAAGTCGGTGACGCGCATGTGCGCGGCGAGGGTTGGGTATTGGCTCTGGAGCTTGAGGTACATCTCCCATGCAACGCGGCGATAGCTGAAGTGGCCGGCAGGACCGGAGCGGAGCTCGGAGATGTACTGGGCCTCGGCAAAATCCATTTTGAAGAGGGCCCGGATGCGCGTGGCCAGGGGGTAGAGGTAGGTGGCCGATTGCGCGGCCTCGACGACAGGGGCGGCGGCAATGACGCTGGCGGTGCGGTGGGCGGCGTCAATGGCTGTGCGGTATTCGGAGAGAATGCCGGCCTCAGCGAGGATATCCGAGCCGGCAGGCAGGTCGCCGCAGCCGGGGGTCTCATAGCCATGCAGGGCGGTGAAATCCTGGATGATCTGGGTGCAGCGGCGATGGCGATGAAAATCGCGGAATCCGCCGATGTCCATGAGAATGTCAAAGCGAAGGCCGGCGCCGGCGTGAAACGCGCGGAGTGCTTCGTCGTGCCTACCGCGGTATTTCAGGCCGAGCTCAATGATTTCAGTGGTGCGGGCGGCGGGCAGGCCGGAGACGAAGTCGCGAAGCTGTCGGTAGGGATGGCGGCTGACGGAATAAAGCAGTGTGGCGGCCAGCTCGATCTCGAGGGTTTCCGTGCGCTCTACAAGATCGACGAGCGGCGCCGCGGCGGGCGGCAGGCCTTTGAGCAGTTCGGCGGCGGCGCGGGTGAGCTCTGCGCGGGTCTGGATAAGGTAGTCGCTGGGCTGGGCATATTTGACGAGGGTGGGCGCGGTGCGCACTTCGCGCATGAAGAGCGCAGCGACCTGGGCGGCGAGATCCGGCGCGACTTCGTCGTCGAGGGCGGCGATCTTGTCGATCATGGTCTGGGCTGCCTTGGCGTTCAGGTTCCAGGCCGGGCCAATGGCTGCTTCGCGAAGCTTTTCACCGAGCAAGCGAATCTCGGCCGCGGGGTGGGAGAGTAGGCGCGAGACCTGGGTTTCAAGCGTTCGTGCGCTGACGATCTGGCCGAGCGAAGTATTGGTGGCAAGAGGAAGCAGGTAACGCGCGACGTCGAAGGCGCGGGCGCGAAGGGTGCGCTCGTAGGCGTCGGGCTTGAGACCATCGGGGCGCGCGACGCGGCGGCGAAGGAGGTCGACGACAGCGACAGTGGTGCGCTTGTAGGCCCCGAGTAGCGAGTCGATGGTCCGCTCGTAAAGCTCCTCGCAGTGGGTATCGCCGGCGAAATCGGGGTAGTAGAAGCCGGACTCGAGGAAGTTTTGATATCGTGTGGACCGCTCCTGGCCGTCCCAGCGGGTTTCGTCGACGAGGACGATGGCGGCAAGGAGCGATAGGCGCTCGACTGCGAAGGCGATGTGGGCGAGGTCGGCGATCGACCGATGGCCGTATTGAAAATAAAAGGTGTTAAGGAACTGCTCGGCACGCTGGGAGTTAATTTCGGCGAGTGAATCGCGCATGGAAAGGGCCGAGCGTGAATACTTGGCCATGGCGAAAGCGAGGATTTCGGGGTCAGCGCCGTGGATGGCGATGACTTCGGTTTGGTTGCGCGCGGAGGCAGGAAGCGAAGATTCACTGGACATGAGGAAGGTCTCGCGGACAGAATACGTCATAAGGGAGCACCCGCGCCCGAGCGGCGGAGTGGAAGCCCTGGAGCGGTTCCACAACTTAAATGCCCTTTCCGGTGTCTTACCGGGTGACCTTTTGTCGTTGAAAAGGCGACGATGCGGTAGCGGGCTTGGGCAGAGCAGTCGTGGACCCGCTGTACGGGGAACCGCGATCAAGAGAAAGCGACCCCCCGGGGAGCACGGGAGCAGCCATGCGGGAGTATCTGGTGCGAACGTCGCACAAACCGCGGCCCTTGCCAGCGGGACGCTGGGCCATGACCCAGCGCTGGAACGATCTGCTGTTTGCGCACTGGCCCATCGCGACAGCAAAGATGGAGTCGCTGCTGCCGGATTGGCTGGAAGCCGACACGATCGAGGGGTCGGCGTGGTTGGGCGCAGTGCCATTCTGGCTGGATCGCATCAAAGTCCGTGGCATGCCGGCGATTCCCGGGTTGAGAAGGTTTCCTGACCTCAATTTGCGGACCTACGTGCGAGATCGGTTCACGGGAACGCCAGGGTTCTATTGCTTCAGCGTGGATTCAAGCAACTTGCTGGCTGTGGCGGCGGCGCACCTGGTGTATCACCTGCCGTATTCGCTGGCGGAGATGTACCTCGAGCCGCGGTCGGACCGCGAGTTTGCGTTCTACAGCCGGCGGAGATTTTCGCGCAAGCCGGTAATCTTCAAGGCACGGTACCGGGGCCTGGGGCCAACGCGGCAGACGGCGGAGATGCGGCCTGGGTCGCTCGAATACTTCTTTACGGAGCGGCCATGCGTGTTCTCGACCAACCGCGCGGGAGAGCCGATCAAGGCGAATCTGCACCACATTTCGTGGCCGCTGGAAGAGGCGGAGGCGGAGATCGAGCGCAACGATTTGGCGACGGCGGTGGGCCTGGAGCTGCCCGACCGGGAGCCGGTGCTCCACTACTCGCGGCGGCTGGCTGTCTATGTGTGGCCTGCGGAGCTGGCGCGTCCGGCGCTGGCTGCGCGACCGGTGACTGTGGCAGCGACGCCCACGTAGGGGCTGCTTCTGGCTGCTTGCTTTTTATGCCGCGTGGATAGTAGTGGCTGGTTGATGGCTCAGGTCTAAGGACGAGCAGCGGTCGGAAATGGTTTCGATCCGTCGCCCACGATTACATCCGCCATTTCCTCTTTGCCGTTGCGAATGTAACCCACCTTGGCAACGGTCCCCGGTTTCAATACAAAGATCGAACTGACGAACTCGGCAGTGTTCTTCATGGGATTTCCGTTCAGCGAAACAATGATGTCGCCAACCTTCAATCCAGCCTGTTCGGCGGGACCAGTTGGGACGACGGCGCCAATCTTCGCTCCCGGTCTGACAACGTGAGCCTGCGCCCCGGTCCCGCTTGTCACGTCCTGCAGCTGAAGGCCAATCACGCCGTACGGTTTAACAACACATACTGACATCAAGTCGGAATTGGTGCCGCTTTTCTCCTGTGACCATGTGTTGCCGCCATCCTCGGTATGCAGAATGATGCCGGCATGGCCGACAATCCAGCCTGCTTGCGAATTGACAAAGTTGATTTCATCCAAATCGTCTTTGGTTCCGCTGGTCTGGAAGTTCCACGTGGCGCCGCTGTCGTCAGTGTGCAGAATGACGCCATCGCGGCCAATTGCCCAACCTGACTGCGGGCTAACAAACGCTACGGACTCTAAGTCCACCCGCGTTCCGCCGCTCTGAATCTTCCACGTGTTGCCGCCGTCATCCGTGTGCAAGATGGCGCCCTTTCTGCCAACGGCCCAGCCCGAATTCGCGGTGGGAAACGACATCCCAATCAAGGATCGAACGGTGGGGCTGTTCTGCCGTTTCCAGGTGGCGCCGCCGTCTTCAGTGTGGACGATCGCGCCGTCAGATCCCGCCGCCCAGCCCGTTTGCTTGTTAATGAAGGTCACGAACGAGAGGAAGCCGGGTGCCCCGCTACTTTGCGGTTTCCAGGTATTTCCAGCGTCCTCGGTATGCAGAACGACGCCTTCGCCGCCGACGATCCAGCCGACATCCGGATCGACAAAGGCGACCTCGCTGAGGTCTTCGCTGGTTATACCTTTACCCTGCTGGCCCCATGTGGCGCCACCGTCATTCGTGTCAAACATAGTGCCGCCGCTGCCTATCACCCAGCCCGACTGCCTGGTCGGGAAAGCCACCGAGTAAAACGCCCCCGTGCTTGTATTCTTCGTGATCCAACTGAGGCCGCCGTCTTCGGACTCAACCATTTTCGCCTGTTCCCCAACCGCCCATATCGACCAGGGCTCGGCGGGCGGCGCATTCGCATTCACGGTGGGAGCCCGGTGTGTGCCGTCATCCCCACCTTCGCCACTTGACGGTGATACGGCGCGGGTCCAGAACAGAAGCGTCCCAATGACCAAGATCACGCACACTGCGGCGGTTATCACAACCAGCGGGAGCCTTTTTCCCGGCTGCGCTGGGCGGTTCTGTCGGAGTGCCTCGCGAACCTCGAGAACCGCGCTGCTGATCCAGGCAATCGAAAGGACAAGCAGGGAGATAAAGAACACGGCGAAACTAATTGCGCCCCAATCAACCTTCTGAGAAAAGGCCTGGCAGGAATCTGTGTAGCGGTAGCTGATAAGGATTCCGGTGAGCCACGGTGGGGCAACGCCATGCCACACGGTGGCGCAGCTCCTGAGTGTGTAGAAGCCCACGGTCGCCACAACGAGGGCAATGCAGCCGGACAAACCTTTGACGAATGTCAAAACGCTGCGAGGTACGTAACCGAAGCCCGGCACAACCGCAGCCTTGCGCCGGCCGCTGAATTTGTGCGGCCACATCGCGCGCATTCCGAGCTGAAGGATCAGGTAGCCGAAGAGAACGATGACTGTGTGCTCGCCGACCCACCACATGATTTCCAGGAAAGGATGGTCATGAACGATCACCCATGCCGAATTAACATCTGCCCCCATCCAGCTAAGCCACTTGGGAGTGACGCCGTTGGTGATAATCGGAGTGCAGTATTTGACTAGGCCGAAGAGCCCGACCAGTCCCCAGACGATCATGATGCAGGCACCAAAGCCCAGCAGAATCCATCCAAGGATCCTGAATTTGAGCGGTTGAAGCGTGGGTAGCGCCTCTGCGGCTTCACTGGGAGTGTGGCGGCGATAGCGCCTCAGCCGCTGCAGGCCCGACCGGAACCACGCCAAACCGCCCGCGCCCACGAACAGCGATAGAACCGCAAAAATAGAAAGGCCGAATTCGGCACTGGTTGTGTTGGACGTGCCGAAAAAGACCGTGTAGAGGCAAAGCAAGATGAACGCGGCCGCAGCGACGCAAACAACGGTGCCGGCCAGAACAGCAGCCCAGCTAACCACCATGGCCTGCACTCGCCGGCTGGCCAGCACGGGCTGCACCAGTGCGTCGTGACTCAGTTCGTAGTAAGTGCTGTCCGACCTCCGGTCTGTTCGCAGCAGGCGGCGCTCGACGAGTTGGCTCATCGTCTCGCGGGGCAATTTCAGTTGGCGAAGAAGTTCGCGTTCCTCAACGCTGAGCCTTCGACCTTCCGGGCTGATCAGATACTGCTCGCACAGAACCCGGACCGCGCCGCGCAGATATCTGGCCGGAAGCGACCGGATCGCATCGGTATAAAAATTCTCCAGAGTCTCGGCCAGGCCGGCATCGCCGCCCAAGTCTGCGAAGTTGATGACAACTTCTCCGCTGAACTGCTTTTGTTTGAATGCGGCAATGCTCTCAATGCGCTGGCAAATCAACTGCAAATGAAAGGGTTCCACATGCGGGCCACCGGAGCCACGGGCGCCGGCTGTCGATCTGGTCAGGTAGGCAAGAATCGAGGTCACGACATCGGGCTCCAGACGAAAGGCCCGTGTGGAGGCGTCTTTGGACTCGATTGCGGCCGGCCCGGTAATCGCCTTCGACGCCATCTCATAGGTCAAAGGCGCCAGACGATAACGGTGATCCAGAATTTCCGGTATGTGATCCGAAGCTTCTTCAAGCAGCCCCAGGAAGTCTTCACGCAGCGATAGAACCACACGGATTGACGGAGGACCTTCACTGGCGGTTGACTCAATACTCGGCTGCGACGGCGGGGCGATGCCGCGAATCAGATAGCCCAGTTCGGAAAGAAAACCCTCCCGCGCCTCCTGCGATTGCAGCGTGAACAATTCCTCGAATTGATCGAGAATCATGACCGGGGTCAGGAGAATATCGTTACGCCAGAATTCAACAGTCTTGAAAAAACTCCAAAGAGAGGTCGTGTCTCCCGGAACGTATTCGATCTGCTGCCGCTCGGCTTCGGCCTTCACTCCTTCGAAAACCGAAAACAGCGGACCGTTCTTGATGTCGTTGACCCGCACGAAAAGCGGCAGGCTGTTGGCTTCGCGAAGGCGGGGTGCTACGCCGGCGTTGAGCAGCGAGGTCTTCCCCAGGCCGGACTTGGCATAGACGATCACCAGGCGATTGGCGAGGATCTGGTCAGTCAACGCGACAGAGGCCGGCTCGCGCCCGAAGAATGTGCGGCGAGAGAACTCGTCGTCGCAAAACGGTTGAGCGCCGGGATAGCGGTGGAGGGTTTCCATCTGGTCTCTCTATCGGTTGCGGCGCTGATACTCGCGCTTCAGGGTTGAAATGATCTTCGAGAAGTCTTCGTCGAAAGCCGTTTCCCTCAGCTCCATTTCATCGAATTTGCGGAGCGCGTCAACCCGGTCCTCCTCAGACAGTACCTCGGTACGAACAGGAATCAGAAACGATCCTCGCACGCGAAGAGCGCGCTCACACGCCAATGCCACTTCCTTGTTCACATAGCTGTCGGTCTTCTGGCAGAAGGCGGGCGTGTAGAGCACCAGGACGAAATCCGATGCATCCAGGTCGTTTTCGATGCGCTTGTTCCAGTCGTCTCCGCCCTGCAGCGACTCCTGATCGAGCCAAGGCTCGAAAAATTCCTTTTGCAGCGCGTCAAAAACCCTCGAGGCCAGGGCCGCATCCTCCCGCGCGTAGCTGATAAACACGCGGGGGCGAGGACCCAACGGCATGGCTTGTCCCACAAAGCCGCCGTCGGCCTCCAATCTTTGCGAAAGCTTGGTCAGAAAATCTCCAACGTCATCGTCTTCCAGTTCGACACGCGTGCCGCGCTGATAAAAAAGGATCATCTCGTCGCGGTCGGATTGGATGAGGCCATCAAGAGGCTCGGCCGCGATGGCCGGGCCGCTGCGATTGAGCTCCAGCGCGCGGAGAAGGATCTTGAGAAGAATGCGCAGATCCCAGTGCCTGATTCCGAAGCCGACGAACAGGAAGCTCTGGCCAACGCGCTTGAGAACACGCAACAAGCTATTGGGAAGCGGCGGCCGCTCTGACACGACCCTGATCAAAAAGTCGAGAACGTCATTTTCGCTGAGCACGAGGGAGGATGGTTCCTCAGCGCTCCCAAATAGATGGAAGACGACCGGCGAAGCTGGAGTACCGGGCAGCACAAACTCGGGGTTTTCTCTTTTGTCACCGCGCAGATGATAGCGGTGAGTGATCGGTGTCTTCCCTGCCGCCTTAAGAGCCTGCTCCAGCATGGAGTCCTGGCCAGTGGTGACAATGAGCGAGAACGGAAGCGCCGCCAACTGCTCATGCACCGTGGAGGGACTATATTGGCGAGACGACAGGACCATCTCCGCAGTGGCGCGGAGGGTGGACGGCCCGAATCCCTCCGTGTCCTCGTACTGCTGGGCAAGGGCCGCCAGAGTGTTCCCGCTGGGGGATCGATCATCTTCTTCGAGCTCGCGCGCGAGCCGGAGCCGGAGTTCCTCAGCCAGCGTGTTGCCGCTCTGAGATCCATTCGCGGCAGAAGACGCCTTGACGGGAATCTCGGAACCGAGCATGAGAACGCAGTTGCCATGCCGGAGAGAACCGACCAGATTATTCCAGTGCCGCTCTTTCACTCGTCCTCCACCGGCAACTTGGCAACTGTGATGCTGAATCCAGGGTCTCGGTCAGACGCGCTTCCAAAATTCGGGCGACTGCGCTACTCATGGGACGTTCGAATGCGCTGCGGGGACGCTGGTTTCAACCGGGGATTCCATTCTAACCCGCGGGCGCGGGCGAATCCACCAGGGACTTATTCCGCTGCTTTTTTACGCAAAAGGCGGCGCGGTGCAGGACGCGCCGTTCCCAAGGGGTCCGGCGCGCCCTGCGCTGGTTTGTACCACAGCCCTCAGAAGGTCAGTTTCAGGGCCAACTGAATCAGGCGAGGATTGTTCACCGCAGAGTTCACGCCGCCGAAACCGGGCGAGTTGATGTCGGCCACCGGCGCGCCAAACTGCGGATGGTTGAAGAGGTTGAAA
>Ga0326728_10010925_pt1 | contig 20999 bp, 23 predicted proteins | sample MB3enrmetagenome_FD_207602 | JGI IMG/M metagenome (GOLD analysis project Ga0326728, IMG submission 207602) | Lab enriched peat soil microbial communities from McLean, Ithaca, NY, United States - MB31MN | ecosystem: Environmental > Terrestrial > Soil > Wetlands > Peat | place: USA: New York... | reverse complement strand
GCCGCCCTCTTTGCGTGGCATCCGCTGCACGTCGAATCCGTCGCCTGGGTGTCGGAACGCAAGGATGTCCTGAGCGCCTTTTTCTGGCTGCTGACCCTGGCGGCTTATGGGTGCTACGCGAAGGGGCGCAAGGTCTGTTACTGCCTGGCGCTGTTCTTCTTTGCTTTGGGGCTGTTGTCCAAACCGATGGTCGTGACGCTCCCCTTCGTGCTGCTTTTGTTGGATTTCTGGCCGCTCAAGCGAATGGCGTCGCCGGGATTATTCCTGGAGAAAATTCCATTTTTCGCCATGGCGGCGCTGGAGTGCGTCGCAACTCTGTGGGCGCAAAGGGGAGCCAATTCGGTGGTCAGTTTTGGCATCCTCCCCTTTTCTGCGCGTCTCGCCAACGCGCTGGTCAGTTGCGTCCTTTATCTCTGGAAGACGCTCTGGCCCATGGACCTTGCGCTACCGTATCCTTATTCCCACATTTGGACATTTTGGCCGGCGGCCGGTGCAGGCTGCTTGTTGCTGCTTATTTCCGCGGGCGCAATTTTGCGGGCGCGCCGGCAGCCGTATCTCATTGTCGGCTGGCTTTGGTTTTTGGGAACGCTGACGCCGGTGGTTGGCTTGGTGCAGGCCGGCATTCAACCCATGGCGGACCGTTACAGCTACGTGCCGTTGATCGGCATTTTCATCATGGCGGCCTGGGCCATTCCCGGCGCTTGGACACGCTGGCCGCGGCCGGGACTGGTTTTCGGCGCGGTGGTGGCGGGCGTGCTGGGGTTTTTGCTGGCGGGCGCGGAAGTGCAATTGCAATACTGGCGCAACAGCGTGGCGCTCTTCAGCCATACCGTGGCTGTGACGCGCAACAATATTCTTGCGGAGTATAATCTGGCCGAAGCGCTGGCGCGGCAGGGCGATGAGGCGCAGGCCGTCGTTCATTATCAAAGGGCGCTGGCCATTGAACCCAACCGCGTGGAGGCGCATTACAATTCCCAATCGCAGGCGCATTACAATCTCGGGCTGATTTTCCGGGCGCGCAAACAATGGGCGGGAGCGGAGGCGCAATTTCGCGCCTGCCTGCGGGATGATCCCACCCTGGCCCGCGCCCATTCCAATCTGGGCGCTGTCCTGGCGGCCCAGGGACGTGCCGATGACGCGCTCGAACAATTTCGAACCGCCGCCCGTCTTGATTCGACCGGGAAGAACGACCATTGACGAAGTTCTCAATGACCAACGAATGTCCAAATGACCCCCATGAAAAAAGTTCATTTTTCCCGTTTGACATACATTGCCGCGCAATGTATAGTGTTGCCATGATTACCAAAGAACTTGTGGCGGCCTCCACCGAGCCATTGATTTTGTCCCTCCTTGCCGACGGTGAGAGCTACGGTTATGCCCTGATTCAAGAAGTGAAACGGCTTTCCGGGGACAAAATCGCATGGACCGACGGGATGCTTTACCCGGTTTTGCACCGGATGGAACGCGGAGGGTTAATCAAGTCACGCTGGGGTGAAAGCCAGACGGGGCGAAAACGCAAATACTACTCGCTCAAAAAGGACGGCAAAACGGCAATGGCCAGACATCACGAACAATGGTCGCTGGTTCATGGCGTTTTGTCCGGCCTGCGAAAGGAGCAATATGTTTGACCTCGAACACTCAATCACAGAATGGCGGAAACAAATGCTGGCTGCTGGAATCAAAACTCCCGTGCCGCTGGAAGAATTGGAAAGTCATCTGCGCGACGACGTGGAACAACAGATGCAGTCGGGATTAAACGCGCAACAAGCTTTTGAGAATTCGGTCCAGCGGATCGGTCATGCCAACAAGCTCAAAAGCGAATTCAAGAAAACTTGCGGAGCGAATGGCAACGCCTGCCTTTGGTTCGGCAGCTTCGGGTTGGTTCTCACACCAATTCTGAATTTGGCCGGACTGTTTGTATTTCACAGAAGCTCGTCAGTTTTTTTCTCAGATCAGTGGTGGTCTGCTTGGTTCCCAAATTATATCGTTTGGACAAGTTTCACCATCATTGGCATAGCCATCGGCTTTGCCAACTGGAGATCACAGCGTAAAGCAGCCAGACAGTAGAACCGGGATGCAATGCGCTCGGTGAAAGGAACAATATGTTTAATCTCGACCAGGCAATTTTAGAATGGCGGCGGCAGATGCTCGCTGCGGAAATCAAATCCCCCGTGCCGCTGGACGAACTCGAAGCTCACCTGCGCGATGAAATCGAGGAGCAGGCAAAATCGGGCTTGAGCGAGGCGGAAGCCTTCAAGACAGCCGTTCAAAAAATCGGTCAAGGGCATATAGTCCAAACCGAATTCAAGAAACTTGAAGCAAAATGGGAAGACCTTGAGTGGAAACTGGCGCAAATCCTGATTCTGGGTGGCCTGAGCTTGTTTTCGTTGGTCATGGCCCGTGACGTGCTTTTAAAAACGGGAAATTCTGCGGGACTGACTTTCGGCCAACAAATGTCCTGTTTGGCTGCGGTGTCCACGATGCTTTCGCTCATGTGGGGCGGGCGCTTGAGCTACAGACGTTTTCCGGTCATTCGTGCGAAGCACATCAGGAGTGCCATTAGCCTTTGCGCCTTCGTGGTGGTGGCGCTTTGGTGGGTGGTCTTATTCTACATCATTTTGCCAAGGCACGATTTTGACAAAAACCAACTCATAGTGATATTTTGCTGGGGATTTGTGGCCCCGATAGGAGGTTCGACTGGTTTTTGTTTGGGCATCGAAACTGCCGCGCGGAAAAGAGTCGCGATGGCTGGTTCGTGAGCGGAAGATCACGAAAGGGTCAGTCCCGGGACATTGGCAAACAAAATGAACGAATACCAATTTCCGGGGAGCCTTTCGTGGAATTTGTTCTGAATCCGAAACGGGCCGCCGCTATTTTGTCGGCGGCGGCGCTTCCAACTTCTTCTTCGCCTCGGCAGGGATATCCATTTTCGTCGTGCCCACTTCCCGAATCTCCGTCGTTCGCGTGAAATCCAACACGGTGTCGTTGCCGTCGAAGGAGACCGTTCCCGTCAGATGCGTCTGATATTTGACCAGCGCGCCGTCCTTGACCCAAAACCTGGCCGAACCCTTGGAGCCCTTCGGGCCTGGCATGTCAGGATCCGCCTTGGCGCCGGAGCGGCGCGGGCCAAAGGTCAGCAGATCCGTCGCAGCCTCCGCGCTCAGATCCCCGCCCGCCGCTCCCCCGTCGAGCGCCTTCAACTCCTTTACGCCCTTGAGAATGATTCCCGCCTCGTCGCCGGGTGTGCCATTTTTCGCCAAATTCAACGCAAACATGTCCGGGCTGAAACCACCGCCTGCAACGGCCAACTGCCAGCCTTCATCCCCTTTGAATGCCACCTTGCCGCCCTTCAAAATAACCTCGGCGGTGTTATCGCCAAATTCCGTGCTGAATTTGGCAAACCCGCTGCTGTCTTTCTGGCCTTTGACGGGCGGGGGCGTGAAGGGCGCATCCGGGGGCGTCACCGTCGTGACCGTCCAACTGTAATTCGTGGCGGCTTTGAGCTTTGCGATGGCATCGGAAACCTGGCTGGCGGGCGCCGCATCGGCGGCCCAAACGGCGCCGGAGGCGAACATCCCAACCATAATGGAGGCGATTTTGTTTTTCATAGTCAAGAAATGCGGATTATGTCTTTTGTGGAAAAAAGCATACCCCGGCGCCGGGTTTTGGCAAGCAGGGAACTTTGCTTCCAACGCAGAGCCTTTTTAGAAATTCTTTCAAAATCTATTGACGAATAAATATTTTAACTGTGATGTCCGTTTAATGAATGAGCACGTCATTCCTGCTTTGTCATTGGACATTTTCCCCGATAGGATTCGGCGCATGAGTAAAAAGTCGCCACAAAGATTTGCCGGGGGCGGCATGAAAACTTCCGCCATGCCGCGCCGCGCCTTTCTCCAAACCACCGCCCTGGCCACGACCGCTCTGGCGGCCGGCGCCTGTCACACGTTTGCCGGGGGTTCGTCCCGGCCCATCGGCTGTTTCAACCGGCCCTGGATGCAAAAGTTCGGTCCAAAAGTGCCGCTGGACACGCCACAGCCGGCCAACTGGGGTTTCGATGTCGCGCTCAAAGGGATCAGGCAGGCGGGTTATAAAACGGGGGGCTTGCTCACTCCCATGCCGGAGGAGCCGTTCATCGGTCCGCAGGCAACGGACGAATACTTGACAAACTTGAAAAAGAGAATCGCCGGCGCCGGCGTGGCCGTGAACATGGGCGCGCTGCACCTCAAGCCCGAATTGCCGCTGGAAGAAGCGATCCGGGACGTGCGCCGGCAAATCGATCATGCGCAATTTCTCAATCTGGAATGGCTGCTGACTTTTGGCGTGGATGAAAAGGAGCACTACGAAAAGTATTGCAAGATGATGGCTGACGCGGCGGATTACGCGGAGCAGGCGAAAGTGAAACTGGTCTTAAAACCCCACGGCGGCGGCAGCGGGGCCTCGGAGGAAATCCGGCGCTGCCTGGGGCGGGTCAATCGTCCCAATTTCAAAGTATGGTACGACGCGGGCAACATCCTCTATTACACCGGCAAAGACCCGGTGGAGGAACTCAAGCCCATCGTCCAGTACGTCACCGGCTTTTGCGCCAAGGATTGCACCGGCGAAAAAGGCGGGGTGATGATCCCGTTCGGCGCGGGGAGGGTGGATTTTATCGCGGTGTTCAAGGAATTGAAAAAAGCGGGATTCAACGGCCCGACCTTTGTCGAGTGCGCCGGAGGGCAAACCTTCGCGGAAGTGACGGCCAGCGCGCGGGCCAACCGGCTGTTCCTGGAAAAAGTGTTCGCGGCGATTTAAGGCGCGGCTTTTCAACCGCTTAAGAGCATCTTGACAGCAAGCAATTTTAGCATCATGATGCAGGCATGAGAACAACCGTCACTTTGGAGAAGGATGTTGAGAGGATGTTGCGCGACGCCATGCACCGCTCCCGGAAATCATTCAAGGAAGCGCTGAATGCCGCCTTGCGCGCTGGTTTGGGCGGAAAGCCGGACCTGGCCGGAAGCAAACCGTTCGTTCTCAAGGCCCGTGGTTTGGGATTGCGCGCCGGCATTGACCCCGCCGGTTTCAACAAACTAGCCGACGACCTGGAGGTGGATGTTTTTCTTGAGAAGCACCGCCGCGCAAAGAAAGCATGATTATTCCTGACGTCAACGTCTTACTTTACGCCTACGATTCCGATTCGCCTTTCCACCCCAGGGCGGCGGCGTGGTGGCGGAAGTGTTTGTCGGGAACGGAGCCTGTAGGATTGCCGCAGGTGGTGGTGTTCGGTTTTCTGCGCATTGTGACTAACAGGCGCGTGTTTCAGAATCCGATGACGTCCGCCGAAGCGATTCAACATGTCCGCTCCTGGCTCACGCAATCTGTCGTGCAGATTATTGAGGCTCGGAGCAATCACGTTGAACAGGTGTGCCAGTTGCTGGAAACGCTTGGCACGGCGGGGAACCTCGTAACTGACACGCAAATTGCAGCTTTGGCCATTGAATACGGCGCAGTTGTCCACACCGCGGATGCGGATTTTCTGCGGTTCCCACGCCTTCGGTGGTTCAATCCCGTGACCGGCGCCGGGAGCCGGAAACTGTCAGGGGGTTAAACTTCGGCTTTCGCTTTGGGGGCGAGGATCAGTTCGTAGCCTTCCCGGGCGGCTTCGATCATGAGACTGGAGCGGCGGCGCGCCGCCATTTGGCGCGCCCGCGCCACCATGCGGGAAATTTGTTCGTCCGTGTGGTCCGGATCATGGTGAAAAAGAAAAAGGCGCCTGACGTTGGCGTGCAAAGCGAAGGCGACGCAATCTTCCACACAACTATGCCCCCAGCCGACGTGCTTTTCGTATTCGGCGGCGTCATACTGCGAGTCCATGATTAACACGTCGGAATCACGGATGAATTCAATCACGTCGCGATCTTCCGGCGGCGTGGTTTCTCTTTCCTGATGCCTGACGAGGTCCGTCTCGATGTTCCAGCGGTGGCGCAGCCGCTGGCACAACTCAATATCCGGCAAATAAGAAATCGAGCCGCCTGGGGTCAAGAGCCGGTATCCGGTGCAACTGCCGGGATGATTCAGGAAGTGGGCGCGCACGGGCACCTGGTTGACGTTGAAGTTCAGGTCGCGGAGTTCCCGGATGGCAATATGGCCCGGCATTTGTTGCATGCTGATGGGGAAATAGGGGCTTTCCATTTGGTCGGAGAGAGTGTTTTGCAGGCCCTGGCTGGCCCCTTCAAAGCCATAAATGGTGACGTTGTTTTTTGGATTGTAGGCCGGAAGAAAAAAGGGAAAGCCCTGGATGTGGTCCCAGTGAGTATGGGTGATGAGCAGATTCAAGTGCATGGGCTGTTCTTTGAATTCCCCGACCAGCGCCAGACCCAGCAGTCGGACTCCGGAGCCGGCGTCCAAAACAATAATATCCGAGCCGACGCGCACTTCGACGCAGGAGGTGTTGCCGCCATAGAAAACGGTCTCGGGGCCGGGACTGGGAATGGACCCGCGCACCCCCCAGAATTTAAGCCGGACGCCTCCGCCGCTCTGGCCGTCCTTGGCGGCGGCATTGTCCGATTGACCCTGGCGCGGAGGAGTGCCAAAGCGCGCCAGAAACTTGTCGAGGGCATGCAAAGAAACCGGTTTCACCATATATTCATCGGCGCCCGCTTCCAAAGCATTAATCTTGTCGGTGGCGTGTCCGCTGCCAGTGGCAATAATGATCGGGGAGCCGGGCTGTGTATTTTTGTGGCTGCGGATATCGCGGCAAAATTGGAAGCCGTTGCAACGCGGTGTCAGCAGGTCGCACAGGACGATTTCGGGCTTGAGTTGCAAGGCCAGTTCCACCCCGCGCTGGCTGTCTTGGGCGTCCACGAGGGACCAGCCGCGCTCATCCAGCCACGGCGCCAATTGGCTGCGAAAAGCGTGATCGTTATCGATAAGCAAAACCTTTTTCATGCCGACGGGTGTCATTCTTCCTGTTTCCCCGCAAAAAGACAAGACTTTGGTTAAAAGACTAAAAGGTTGGCTTGACTGAATGGGCAACAACCTGAGAGATTGGTGTGCGACGGCGGTTTTGCCCGCCGGTTGAAGCATTTATGAACAAGATTCGATTCAGTTTTTTTGCGGCAGCCGCGGCTTTGGCCCTGTCGGCCGGCGGTCTTCACGCGCAAACGTCCTTCCAAAGGCTCACGTTCTCCCTGATCGGAGAATATCAAACAAACGTTTTTTACACCAACTCGGATAATCCCCCGTTGACCAACGAAGATTCGCTGATTCGCACCGTTCTCGTCGGCACCGGCAATGTTATCAAGGCGCTGGCGGTGGATTTGGAGGGGACAAACTATTCAACCTGGACCGGGTCGGAATTGCTTCGTGAAGTCAATTTGACCAATGGGAACGAGGGGATATTTCTGCGCAAAGCAGGCAATCAAACCAATGTCTCCAGCTTCTTTGGCCTGAGCTTCTCCAACAACTTCACCGGCGAATTAACAAACGAATTCCCCGCGTTGAACACCAATCTCCCCAATGTCTTCATCAATACTATTACGAATGGTACTAATGTATTCACCGATGTATTTACCAGTTCTTTCACCTTCACCAATACTACTACGAATATGATCACGAGTGATAGTTTCACAAACATTTTTACCAATGTATTTACCAATTCTTTCACCAACAGTTTCAGCAATAATTTCAGCATCGAGTCTCTGCTTGTTCACGGTTGGCGCCGCATGTCCGGTCCCACCAACACCACCACCAATTTTGTCTCGACGGCGGGACTTTATTTTATTTCGCTCAACACAACCAATCTCAAATTCAACCTGGTGGGAGTCGGCGATGGCGTCGCCACCGATGTCGCGGGCCACATCAATGGCACGCTCTACGAGGGCACCAACATCGATTCAGAATACCTGGGAACTGCCGGAACCTTTTATCTCAACGTCGCGACCAACATTTACGGCGCCGGAACCAATCCTCCCGTGTATTTTGCCGGACCAATGCACGGAACTTTCAACGTCGGCCCGCCCTGGTTTTCCCCCAGTCAGGGGCCTTGAAACCGGACGGAGGACGCAGACGGGCTGGCTTGAAAATTGGCTGTCCGACATGGATTCGAACCAGGTAAATGCGTGTTTTCCTCATTCTTCATGGTTGCCTTTCATTGCTCATTTGTGCGGTTAACGGCTTGTCTTGATACGATTTTTTCCCTCTGATGGCAAGCGTTTCATTGCGGAGTTGGAAAAGTTGAGCAGTCAATAAAGCGCCGAACCCCGACGACGAATCTCCAATACGCGCGCGGCTTAACAAGCCTGCCCACAGTCGCGCGCCCGTGTTTCAGAACAAGCTGTAAATGAAGGGTGCCAGCGCCGAACCCTTCGCGAAAATCAATAACGCGCCCAAGAGTAGTAAAAAAACAACAATCGGCGCCAGCCACCATTTCTTGCGCTCGCGCAGGAAGCTCAAAAATTCTTTGATAATAGCCAGCTTGTTCATGGTTTGATCAGATTTGTTACAGTCTCAAAAAGCCGCCTGGCGATCAGTTCATTGCCGCGGGCGTTAAAATGGACTGGATCCGCATTCAGGTAAAAGGCTTTCCCTTGCAGTTTCACGTCAGGAGTCATGTCCACCAGCGGCACGCCGAATTTCTCATGCACTTCACACTTCACACTGAAGACGGGGGTGTTTGTGGCATCCAGTTCATCCGCATTGGGCAAATGGAGCAACACAGGTTTCACGCCGTTTTTCTGCGCCAGCCCGCACACGTTTTCAATTGCCGAACGAAAGAGCGCGTATGGATGCTTGCGCTGTTCCGCCTCGAACAGCGAATCTTGATTCGGATTCACTGGAATGAACATGGTCCGATACCGTTCGTAATATTTCATCAGCTTCACTTCCACGAAGTAATGGTAGATTGCAAAGTGTCGGAGGAAATTCTTCAGCCGGACGCGCCACATAAACTCTCTGACAAACTTCGGGCTGTTCTGTTCCGAAAATTGCGTCCAGAGATTCGCGGCGGCCAGCACGACGATGTCGGGTTTGTATTTCAAGCCGATGTCGCGGAAGCAAACCCACATTTGCGGATACGACCAGGCATCCACCCCGGCATTGATGACTTCCACGCGCCCGCCGTTTCCGACGTATTCTTGCAGCAAATCCTGCAACCGGTAGGAATACGTTTGGTTATCGGCCAGCCCCCAGCCATAAGTGATCGAATCACCCAGCGACAAAATGCGAATCGTGTTGGTGGGTTTCCGAGTCTGAAAATCCGGCCCGCGCGTGCCATGTGAGTTGATATGGACCGGCTTGTGGTCAATTTTCGTGAAGCAATCCTGGTTCGGCTTGATCTTCCAATACAACTTCGGGTCCGGCTGGTAAATTTCCAGGTTTCCGTAGCCCGCCAACCGCAAAACGATTTCAAAGGCGGCCAGACACAGAAAGAAGGTGGCCAGCGACAACGCAAGATTTTGCAACAGGCGTTTCCCGCCCGAGGGCGCTGGCGGTTTCAAGGCCTTTTCATCAGAATTGTCGCTCATAGTCCGATTTCGGTTGCGCCGCGCGTTGGCGGCGGATCCAATAGGTGGGGGCCTCGCGGCGGATTTGAAGCTGGAGAAAGTCTTTCCTGAACAGGCAGGCCGTGAGACCAATCGGCGTGATCACAAGAAGGAACAAAAATGTCAGAAGCACATTCGACACCATAAAGCCCAGCACGATGGCCAGCGACATCCAGGCAAGATAGACACATTTCAAACTTCGGGGGAAAATAAGGCCCCCGGCGACGAGGATGATTCCCGGCCCCAGCAACCACGGAAAATGCGGTTTGCCCCGCACCCACATCAAAACGCCCAATACCGCGAGCACCCCGCCGACCAGCAGGCCAAACTTGCGCAACTCGCGTCCGCCGGTCTTCAGTTGTTTAATCTCGTCAAGAATCATTGGCGCCTTCAGTCCAGTTCAAATTCCTTCAACCAATCAATGTCCTTGTCCAGCGGCCTTTGGTCCGTTTTTTCGAGCAGGAAATTGCCAAGCAGCAGGTAGTCCATGTTGGTCCGCATGAAACACGTGTAAGCATGCTCCGGCGTGCAGACAATCGGCTCGCCGCGCACATTGAACGAAGTGTTGATGATTACCGGGCAGCCGTATTTCTCATCGAACTTTCTGATCATACGGTAATAAAGCGGGTGGGCTTCTTCCGTGACCGTTTGGACCCGCGCCGAATAGTCCACGTGGGTTACGGCTGGAATCGCGGAACGGATGGTCAGCAATTTTTGCAAACCAAACAGTTCCTGTTCGCTATTCGTCAACTCCCGCCGCTTCGATTTGGCCACCGGCGCGACCAGCAGCATATACGGGCTTTCCCGATCCAACTCAAAGTACTCCGACGCGCGTTCTTGGAGCACCGTCGGCGCAAAAGGGCGGAAGCTCTCACGGAATTTGATCTTCAAGTTCATCACTTCCTGCATCTCTGGCGACTGCGCGTCACCGAGGATTGACCGTGCGCCCAAGGCTCGTGGCCCGAATTCCATCCGTCCTTGAAACCAGCCAATGACCTTCCCGGCTTTGATCAAGTCCGCCACGCGCTCTGGAATTTCTTCATTGCTCAACTCGACAAAGGGCGTTTGGCGCTCCGTCAAAAAACGGCGGACTTCTTCGCGCGAAAAAGCGGGACCGAGGTAGGAACCGTGTTGCGAATCCTTCCGTCCGTCCGCATGCCGTTTGTTTCCGAGATACTGGTGCCATACCAATAACGCCGCGCCCAAAGCACCGCCGGCGTCGCCCGCGGCGGGTTGGATCCAGATGTTCTGAAATGTGCCTTCACGCAGGATGCGTCCGTTGGCCACGCAGTTCAACGCCACGCCACCCGCCAGGCAAAGGTTGGTCATCCCTGTCTCTTTGCACACATGCCGCGCCATGCGGAACATGATTTCCTCCGTGACTTCCTGGATGGAGCGGGCCAAATCCATGTCGCTCTGTGTCAGTTTCGTTTCTGGTTTGCGCGGCGGCCGGCCAAAAAGCGCGTCGAACTTTCCATTGGTCATGGTCAGACCAACGCCGTAATTGAAATATTTCATGTTCAGCCGGAACGACCCGTCCTCCTTTAGATCAATCAGCTCCCGCAGAATCGCATCCACGTATTTCGGCTCGCCATATGGCGCGAGGCCCATGAGTTTGTACTCACCGGAATTCACCTTGAACCCGGTGAAGTAGGTGAACGCAGAATAGAGCAGACCCAGGGAATGCGGAAAGTGCAATTCGCCCCACATCTCAATCTGATTTTCACGGCCTACGCCAAAACTGGTCGTCGTCCATTCGCCCACCCCGTCCACCGTCAAAAACGCCGCTTCTGGAAACGGCGATGGAAAAAACGCCGACGCGGCGTGGGATTCATGATGCTCCGGGAAAATGATTTTGCCGCCGTAACCGAGTTCCCTCCTGATGAGTTCCTTCATCCAGATGCGTTCCCGGATCCAAAGCGGGATCGCCATGAGAAAACTTTTCAGCCCCGCCGGCGCATACGCGAGATAGCTGTGCAGAATGCGGTCAAATTTGAGGAACGGTTTTTCGTAAAATGCGACGTAGTCCAGATCGCCAACCGTAAGCTCTCCTTCCCGCAAACAATATTCGACGGCGTGCTTGGGAAAATTCGCGTCATGTTTCTTGCGGGTGAAACGCTCCTCCTGGGCGGCGGCAATGATTTCACCATCGCGCACCAAGCATCCGGCGCTATCATGATAAAATGCCGAAATACCGAGGATATTTACTCTGTCTTCCATCAAACAGGCACGAGTTGAACGCAAATACGCCGCTTGAGGCAAAATTATAACAAGATTTTGTCAAAGTCAACTCCTAATTAAACGGGCGATGCTTAACGATCACGCCCGGGTTCCGCGCTGTGGGGTTGCCGTTGCGATTGAGCATCCGATGAAAGGTCTTTTCACCCAAGCCGGTTTGCCGCGCGAGTTCTTTGAAGGTGATTTCGGCGTGAACCAGATCGCGGAGCATCGAGAGTCCTTCGGCGGTTTCGCCGGCCAGTAACGCGTTCATGGCTTCGGCATGGAGGGCAAGGGCAAATTTGCGGTCGCGTTGAATCCGCGCCACGACGGTTTCTCTGTATTCTCGTGTCAGTGCCATTTTATGCCTTTGTCTGTTAAAACATTGGCTGTTCGACATGGATTCGAACCATGTAACTGTGTCATTTCGTCATTATTCATAGTTGCCTATCGTTGCACTTTCGTGCGGTTAAGTGCTTGTATTGATACGACATTTTCACTCGTATTGCAATCGTTTTGTTGCATCCTTGTGCAATAATTGGCAGAAAAACTTGTGTCATCGCGTGTCGCTGTGTCGTGATTGTGTCGCAATCGAATCCGGCCTCTTTCTGTGTCGGATTGTGTCGGCTGGTGCATTGGGCTTGGCTGACCAATTCAAACGCGCCTATTGCCCGAATAAGCGCAAAGGCGGGCCATTACAAAGAACACGGCCAGCAGCGTTGTGTTTCAAGTTGCCGCCCCTCGCGGCGGCTGAGAGCGAGTGATGCACCGTCTGACTTCCGCTCTCCGCGACAGCGGAAAGCAAAAACTGACACCCTAAAAGCCGTCTTTACTCCCGGCTTCATTTTTCTGGTGGTGATGGCGGGGGATTCCATGTTGCGCCGGGGCGAGGGGGGCAAGCTGGAAGCCCGCGACTTCACGACCAGACTGATTTCAGGGGCGGAATGAGTGCGGCGGTTTTGCGGAGCAAGCGAGCGGCAAGGGGGGAGAGCGAAGCCGGAGCAAAAGCCGGCGCTCTCAAGACGCGGGGGAAAACCTGATTGACCTTGACACCCTATAGCGTCCTGCCCACCATTCGACCACGCACCCGTTAAGTGTCCAATTATGAAGCAAAACGCCAAACTGATGATTGCCGGAATCATATTGGTGATTGCGTTGCTTTTATGGTTTAACCGCTTTTCCTTCAGCCAGATGCAGTTGGGAGACGGCATTTCGATTCCCGTCCGCACCAGCCGATTGAGCGGAGATTCGGAAATGCTGGTTGTCGGAAAATGGGTTCCCGTCAATTCCGCGGGTTCAGGCACTCAGAGCGGCAACGTTGCTCTGGACGCCACAGAGGTTGGCAAAATCCAAGGACGCGGTGGCTTTGCTCAAGACCCCTACAATGGACAGGCGTGCAACTTCACGGCAAACCTTTATAACGGAACGAGCCGTTCGTTAACCGAAGTAGTCATCCAATTGGTCGTCAGCAACACTGCTAGCCAAGAGGGTTTCAATCGCGAATATAGTTTGCACCCTGCCACTGGCAATCCCGTGCTTCCACTTTCGAGCGGCGATTTTGCGGCCCCAGTTGGCATTTGCCCACAGGCTGGCACTTGGACTTGGCAAGTGCTGCGAGCCTCCACAACACGGTGAAAGGTTATGAATAAGTCGGAGTTCTTTCCAAACCTAATCGACTATTCCAAAGACGAGGGTTTTTCACTTCTCGTTCCAGGGGAAGGATTCGATGACCCAAAAAGATTGTCAGGCGGCAAGCAGATGTTGATTTCAGCAGTGGCAGGCGTAGCGTTCGGTTTGATTGGCAGTTTGGCGTCGGGTTACATGGACAAGACCCAAAAGGATGGACTGGTCGCGGATTTGCGAAAAATGCAGGAGTATTGCGATCTGATCGGCATCAAGCTCAGCGATGGCCCGGTTCTTATCAGACTGGGGATAGATGCTGATGATATTTCTGGAGAGGCGTTAATCGGACGTTTTGCCATGATTCACGAGCGCGCCTACGACTTTCGTAAGTATGCGCCATCGGTTATGAGAACGATTTGGAACGATGGCAAACTGTCCACGGTGGCTCAAGTCGTGGTGACGTTTTCAGCGCACAAACGGGCGAAGGAGTTCGTTCAGAACCTCGCAAACAAGTGCAAGCACACGGCGACTTGGAAGAAGGTTTTCACTCAACCTTGGGTGGTTGATCTGGAAGACGAAGAAATCACGAGGTTACGCCAGCCTCTCAGCGATTTGATGACGCGAGATTCAGAGAAGCTCAAGGCGTGTCTTTTTCGACAGCGTATTTGAAATTATGAACGAGAGGGAGACCTGCAATACAGTTGGCGTTAATCGGCTGACAGCGTTTGGTCAGCACTTGAAGCCGAGATGATCGCCATCATCCCCTATGAAAATCCGAAGCCTTCCTTGGAAATATCTTACAATTCTGTGTAGCGTTGTCGTGGTTGCATGGGCCACCTACTGGGCCGCCACAATGTACGTGTTCAAGGACAATCCAGCCAAAGGCGGGCAGTTCGGCGATACATTCGGCTGCCTTAACACTCTTTTTACAGGTTTGGCTTTTGCGGTTGTTTTGGCAACTCTCATGGATCAATAGGATCGGATTGAAGAAATTAAGCGAGAGGCCCAGGAGGAACGGCGGTTTCGGCTGCGACTCGACCTATACGAGGAACGATTTCGGATTTACCAAGCGGTCTCAGATTTCATAGGCAACGTCATTTCCGGTAGCTTCGATGGTGAGCATTTGAATGCTACACAAAAGATGATCGAGTTTGAAAGCGCACGCGACAAAGCCTTCTTTTTGTTTCAAGGAGACACCAGCCTTTTAGATTACCTTGCCCAACTCAAGCAGGAAGCCCGCAATTACTCAATTATTAGACAACAAGCGAAAGAGCAGGCCCAACCAGGAGGCCCCGCAAGTAAAGAAAGGGACCGCAAACTGAATTGGTTTTTTGAACAACAGAAATCGCTGAGAGATAAATTCATAACGCATTTGTCGTTTAAGGAATTTGAAGACTTAAAAACCGTCCAGAGCCAAAGCGCGAAGTGAAACCCTCGAAAGCAACATTTCCGTTAAGGTGTCAACTTTGGTCGTCCGCTGTCGCGGAGAGAGAAAAGTCAGACGGGGCTTTTACTCGGTCTCAGCCGCCGCGAGTGGCGGCGTTCTTTCACCAAGGCCAGTCCAGAGCGGCCAGCTTTGGCGGTATCCAACCGGCGCACGGTTGGGCGGGATTCGTAAGGGCGGCAGCCCTTGCGCGGCGGTGCAACCGCCCATAAAGCGGGGTTCCAAGGGGACGGCTTTGGAGTCCCCTCGGCGCGGATGTTGCTTGCAACATATAACCGCGCCCATTATACTCTTTCCCATCCCCACTCCCAAAACGGGGGTTCTGCTCTGCGGGTTCCACTTGTTCGGTTTTCAGGCCGGGAGAGGACTGGTATGGTAACATGGTAACAGGTCATTTCCGGCTCGAAACGAAGATTATCGGGCGCAAGGCCAAAGACAGAAGCGGCCAAGCGATACCCGGCAGGCAATCGTCGGTCGTTGCCAAAGCCGCCTATCGCTCCGGTCAAATGCTGCACGATGAGCGGGCCGACAAAACTTTCAATTACCGTTCGCGCACTCAGGAGGTCGCATACTCTGAAATCCTCGCCCCGGAGATCGCCCCCGACTGGCTCAAGGGCGAAAGCCCGGAGAGCAACGCCGGGACACGCAAGCAGCGCGACACGCGGGAAAAGCTCTGGAACACGATTGAGCGCGTCGAAAAACGGTCGGACTCGCAACTGGCCCGCGAGTTCATTGCTTCGCTGCCGCGTGGTTTAACCCGTGAGCAGCAAATCGAATTGGCGCGGGGCTGGTGCCAGTCGGAATTTACCAGCAAGGGTTTGGTCGTTGACCTGGCTGTTCACAAATCCAAGGGCGGCAAGAATCCGCACGCGCACATTCTCTGCACCATGCGCCCGGCCACGGCGGACGGGTTCGGAAAAAAGCCGGACACTTCCGGCAAGTTCAACGGTCGCGGCGCTGCCGGTCTTGGCGCCAAAGGTGAATTGGACAACTGGCGGGAGTCATGGGAGAAACACGTCAACTCGGCGTTGGAAAAAGCGGGGCGACAGGAGCGCGTTGACCGCCGCTCGCTGAAAGATCGCGGCATTGACCGCGCTCCTGAGCCGAAAATCGGCGTCGCGGCCTCGGCCATGAAGCGCCGAGGCGCTGAAGCCGACCCGAAACGCTTTCAGTTAATCCGGCAGGTGCAGGTTGAAAATGAAGTCCGGCCTTTCATGCGCTGCCTGCAAAAGTTCGGCAGGACTACCAAAAAACAGAGCCGCGCAATCTGGCTGGAAAGATCGGCGGCGTTCCTTTCGCGGTTCCAAGATAAATCATGGAAAGTGATACAAGGGGTAAAGGAGAGATGGTCGGGCCTGATTGAGTCGCGCCGTGTAACACAAGAAATGTCGGGGCCGGAGCGTTAATGCCAACCATGAAACCAATCAAACATCATTACAGGAGGAAATATGACATCTGACCCGTTAGCGGCATACCGCCGCAAACCGCTGCCAGCCGAAACTACATCCGAGCCAACAGAGCCGGAAGGGTATGTTGCCTTCGGCGGCAAAGACCGGGTGGAACGGCTGCGGATTCGCCGGGTGATGGCTCCGACCCATTCGCCCCGCTATTTGCATCTGCAAGACATGGCTTACGACGGAGATTTTGGAACTAATTTCGCGCTCATGTTTGAGTTTATGATTGTGCTGGTGCGTGGCAAAAATCTTCAAGGCATGATTACAGCGATTGAAAACGGCACAGCGGATTTCATTCAACAGTATGACCCTGACTTGTGGCCGAAACCTGCCGACGATGCGCCGTTTATCGAGTCCATTGAAGTCGTCATACCCGATGACGGTGGCGAGTCCGAAAAACTGAGTGATGTAAAGCCGCATTAGGCGCGATTCTGGCAGTGAAAATTTTCTGCTTACTACCCCTGCCAAGCCTCTTGTTTCGCTTCTCTGCTGGCTTCTTATTGAATCCCGATTGCCGTCCGCACCCGCCGCCTTGCCTGCGCTGTGTGGGCGCGCGCGGCGGCGGTGCGGTTACGGTTGCTTTTTAATATAAGAAAAGGGCACGGGTTAAGCCTCTGAATTGTCTGGAATCCTTCGGACAATTTCGAGGCGAGAACGGATAGTTTCGGGTTTTGCACGGCCAAAAACCCGTTGAAAATCTGGTCAAGTTGTGACAAGGTGGCGGTTGTTCACGACCAAAATCAGGGGGTAAAAATGGCCGAACACGTGCAAAGTAATTTAGTCACCACCAAACGGGGTCTGCCGGTCTATCGCGTCAATCCAAGCATCCCGCCTTCAAACGGATTGGCGACACGGCAAAGGCGTTTTGAAGTGCCGGGGGGCAAGGCCGCCGTCATCGTGGACAACACCAGCGGCGAAATCAAAGGCATCGGCGGCGTGGGGTTCTGGTGGCAGGAAGAAGTGGACGCCAGCCGGTTCGTGAAACTGTTTTTGGATGGTGTCAAGCAAGCCTGCGGCCTGTCGAAGTCGGGAATGAAAATCTTTGAACTGGTCTATAACCAGATGCGCGAAAATCCCGGCCATGACAAAATCGAACTAAGCCAATACCTCGCGCATGATCGCGGATTGAACGAACGGACTTTCCGGCGCGGCCTGCGCGAATTGCTGGAAAAACAATTCCTGTTTCGCAGCACGAGCGACGGCGTATTTTTTATCAACATCCGTTTCATGTTCAATGGTGATCGCCTCGCCTTCGTGCGGACGTATCACTTGAAGGAAAACCGGCAACAAGCCGAATTGCCCTTTGACGGGGTGCCGAAAATCGCCGCGCCAGAAATGTCATAAAAGTTTGTTCACTTTTAGCTCCTGCCGGCGACTGGTTTGGCATGAACGAAGAACAAGGTTTCATCGGCGAAAAACAACTGCTGGCGAGATTGCCAATCAGCCGCCGGACTTTAGGCTATTGGAAGGCAAGCGGGATTCTCCCGTATATCAAAATTGGCAGACGCTGCCTGTATGATTGGGCGAGTGTGCAAGGTGCTCTGCTGCGCCGTCAAAAAGGCGGGCAGTGAGTACAGAACGCCAATAGTTCATCGTTCTCGGATTTTTCGGCGTGTTGAAGCAGGGCTTTTATCATCCGGTTGCGTGTGAAAACCGATTTCGCGGCGCAGCGGTTCCGGCGGCACCATCAGTTCTTTCAGTGCCGCAAAGACCTCTTCCATATTTTGATCGTTCGCCACGGCCTTCCGTTCCAACGCCTCCACTTTGCGCGCCAATTCATCCACCGAAAGCAGCATTCCGCGCATACGGATAAAGGCGCGCATGATTTCAATGTTGACTGCGACGGCGCGCGGACTGCGCAGAACGCTGGACAGCATGGCGATGCCTTCCTGGGTGAAGGCATAGGGCATGTGCCGCCGGCCTCCATGCAAACTTGAGGTTTCAATTTGCAACCTCAAGATTGCAAACTCCTGCCGTGTAAGCTGATACATGAAATCATCCGGGAACCGCTCTCGATTTCGCGTGACGGCCAGGTTCAGGTTTTTGGTGGCAACTCCGTAGAGTTCCGCCAGGTCAGCGTCCAGCATGACCTTGTGCCCTCGAATCAAATGAATCCGGCTTTCAATGGCTGCGAAAGGAACGGGCTTGGCATATTTCGGCATAAGTGTTTGTGTCAGACATTGGCGGTCGCCGTCAATAAAACAATATTGGCCGCACGGTCTGGTTGGACGTTAAACCATTTTTCCGCCTCGGCTTTCGTGGCCAGCCCCTTGTAATTTTTGTGAACCATTGCCGGAGAGTTCCCTGCTTCCGCCGCCGTCAAATTCTCGTTGGCGTTCAAGGCAAAATGGAAGCTGACAAAACCGTGGCGCAATCCATTGCGGCGGGCCGGGATCTTTACGGAGTCGCGCAAAGCCCCGAATTCATCATGGAAAAGGCAAAGGCTTTTCTGCCATATCAAGCCGGAACAGGCGCGGTAAGGTTCCATCCATCCGGCCAGAGCCGGGCAGATCGTGACAAGGCGGCGCGAGCGCGTCTTGCTCTTGGTCTTCGATATTTCGACGTGGCCGGGGATGCGGAAAACATCTTCCCATGTCAGCCGCGTGATTTCTTGCAGCCGCACTCCCGCCAGTCCGCCTAAAGCAATGACCGGCAGCAATCGTTTGAATTCGGTTTTCGTCGCTGCCGCGTCCAGCAAGAGGCGCAATTCCTTCGGCGTGTAAAAACTGATTTCCTCGGTGTCCGATTGTTCGTGTGCGAGCGCGTCTGATTCAAGCAGCCGGTGGCTTGGCGACAAGTAATCCTGCCGCACCGCCCATTTAAGGAACATCCTGACAACGTTTCGCCGTTCGTTTCGGGTCTTGGGCGCAACGCCGCTGTGCGCGGCCATGTAACGGCTGAGATGTTGCTTGGTGAGGTCGCAAACGGCGTGGCCGGGAAACGTGGCGGCAAATTCCTTCAACCATAACGAAACGCTGTAATGATAGCCTTCCGAGAGTTGCGGACGCTTGCCGTCCGGCGCAACGGTCTTGGCTTTCCGCGCTTCAATGAATTCCTCGGCAGCTTCGGAAATGTCCTTGCGCTTGACCACGGCGAGATTGCGAAGGAAAGAGTCAACGCATTCGCTCAAGGGGCGTTCGCCAAGTTTGGCGTTGGCCTCGCAATACTCGGAAATCCCCGCCAGCAAGGAGATTCGTCTTCCGGTGGACTGGTAAAGGCTTTGCAGTCGTTGGAGCGCGGCCAAAGCGTCGGTCGCCTGCTTTGGCGTCAAGGCGGTGACTTGGGAGCCTTGCGCCAGTTCCTTTGTGAGGGCATCGGCTCGGCGCTTGGCTTCGCTGTAGGTTTGGAAACGCTCCATCCGGCGCTTGCCCGCCACACGCCACGCAAGCCGGTAAGCAGGATAGCTCTTTGATTTGGCGTAGATGGTGACGAGGACTTGGCCCCGGTGTCGGATGCGTTTTGGGAATCGCATGTTCTCCGTTTCGGAATCGGGCGTTTTCTGTGTCGTTTCTGTGTCCCCGACGCCAATAATGCCCGTTTCCCTCGTAAAAATGGCTGTCCGACATGGATTCGAACCATGACAAAGGCCTCCAAAGGGCCTTGTGCTACCGTTACACCATCGGACAGTGGCCCTTTAAACTAACGTTTCCAAGCCGGTCTGCAAATGGAAAATTGATGGAAATGCTGAATGCTAAATGCTGAGTTTAGAGCCGGACTCCACGGTTTGTTTGTCTTTCTCATAACTTTAGCCTTTAACATTTAGCCTTCGCCCTCGCTCATCTTGACTGCCGCCGTCCAGCATTTGACGCCGAATCTGGCCTTGAAACCATCGAGCAGGTGTTCCGCCGTTCCCTGCGCGTCCGCCAGCGCGAATGTGGTTGAACCGCTGCCGGACATCAACGCGGCCCAGGCGCCGTTTTCGCGCAGAAACTGCTGAAATAATTCCAGCAGCGGATACTTGTTCAAGGCGGGCGCTTCGAGCGAGTTGTAAAACTCCCGGCCCGCGCCCGCCCTGTCGCCGGCGCGCAACAGGGCCGCCAGCCTTCCGGCGCGGCCCGCCCGGCCGTTTTGCGCTTCGGGAAACCGGCTCAGTTGTTGGTAGGCCCACGAAGTGGATATTCCAAAACCGGGATGGATCAGCACGATATGCGCCGACCGCAGCGCGGGAAAGAATTCGAGCGGCTTGATGATGTCGCCCCGGCCGGTGGCCAGCGCCGGCCGGTTCTGCAAAAAAAAGGGGACATCCGAACCCAAAGCGGCGGCCATCTCCTGCAAGGTTGCGGGAGCCAGGGGATGGCCAAAGAGTTCGTTGAGGGCCAGGAAGGTCGCGGCTGCGTTGCCGCTGCCGCCACCCAAACCGGCGGAGATGGGGATGCGCTTATCGAGGTGGATTCGAACCCCTTCGTTTATCGCGGCTTTTTTCAAGAAGAGCGCGGCGGCGCGAAAGACCAGGTTCTTGGAATGAACCGGCAGAAGGGGGTCGTTGCAGGTGAGTTTGATGTCCCTGCCCGCCCGGTCAAAGCGCAGCCGGTCATAAAGGGCGACCGGATGCATAATGGTTTCCAATTCGTGAAAACCGTCGGGACGCTTTCCCAGGATGTTGAGAAGGAGATTGACCTTGCAGAATGAAGTCTTCTCAAGCATCAGCGGGTAAAACGCGCGGAGCGTTGCCGGAGCCGGACAGTGTCCGCGACTGCAAGCTTCCGGCTGTTTGCTCTCAATTGTCGAATACGCGGAACC
>Ga0326728_10010922_pt1 | contig 21001 bp, 11 predicted proteins | sample MB3enrmetagenome_FD_207602 | JGI IMG/M metagenome (GOLD analysis project Ga0326728, IMG submission 207602) | Lab enriched peat soil microbial communities from McLean, Ithaca, NY, United States - MB31MN | ecosystem: Environmental > Terrestrial > Soil > Wetlands > Peat | place: USA: New York... | reverse complement strand
TTTTGAGCGTGAATGTATTTGAGCAAGTGCCTCTGGCTGAATTGGTTGCGAAAACCGCATCTCAAAATGAAACCACCACTTCTCATAACCAATTGGTATTCAACATGTTTTAGCCGGATGACAGTGACAGGGAATATGGGTGAACTGGGGAGCATCAATTCGCTCTATATCCTTGATCGGGCCGGCAAGGTCATAAGACACTACCTGGGGCCTACAAACTCGATTTACGAGCCTGCCTCGGTACCCATGATGATCCGCGGATTCGACATTGTGCCCGGAACTAAGGACCAACAGCCGAGAATCGCGGTCGCCTGCATCAGCTCCCTCGGTCTCAAGGCGAGCTGTTTGGTCACGCTCGATCCCAATGGCAGTGAACTAAGCACGTACTGGCACCCCGGACAAATTGCGTGGGTAAAGGTAGCCTCTGAAACGGATAGTGCGAAACCGAAAATCATCGTCGCAGCCATCAACAATCATCTGCGGAACAGGTTCGAGGGTTCGGAACTCACCAACGTGTACTGCCTGTTCTCACTCGATCCGGACCACATTGGTGGAGAGGCGCCTCCTTATCAACCCGGGCGTCCAAGAGGCACTCAAGAGTGGTATCTTGTTTTTCAACCGGCAGGCGTCCCGATACACGCTCCGTTTTTCGCGGATGTTAACGGTGATGGAAAAAGGGAGATTTGTCTTGAGGTTGGGGCCAGCAAAGTATGTCTCACGTTTGATGGAAAGCTCGTCATCAATGAAAGGGGAGACAACAGCAAGGCACAAGTGACCGTCCAACGGATAGCAGAGTGAAAGTCGAGATCCACGCACCCCTGTGTAATGCCATTGGGGTCAACTTCATACATTTAACAAGTGAAATGCAATAATCGAGTTGACGCGTTCGACGGGGCCGCTCAAAGTGATTTATCATGGCGAGGCATTTGCGTTTTCAGCAGGCGCGTGGTTCGTATCATATCACCGGCCGGGCCAACGGGCGGCGGGCGATCTTCCGCGATGATCGCGACCGCCTCCATTGGTGCGGAAGCCAGACGCACGAAGCACTGCATTGCCCGGCTGAACAAAATCGGCGAAACGTTAAATGTATGAAGCTGACCCCAAAATTCTTTTTCCGTTGTCGAAACTGATGACCGCCTGGGGTTCGAACCGTTGCGCGTTGTAACGCGATTCCCCGCCCGCTCATCGCCGTAGCAAGCCTGTCAGGCCGGCGAGACGCCTAACCAGCACAACGAGAGCAGCTTGCAAATTTCGCCTTTTGTCAAAGGCCCTCTTTGGAGGAAAAACGGGGTATCCGGGAAAATATTTACATAATGCGTCAGCCACGGATGGCAGGGACGGATCGCCGAGCCGTCCGCGGGCGTGTCTCGCTGGGGCGGTCGCCTCGGCGAGGCGACCCTGCCTTCCCCGGCCCGCCGTCACTGACCCATTACAATATTGTTCACTTTTCTGTTTGCATTCCCACTAAAACGTGGTAAAGTGGCATGTCTGCGGCGCTCACGCGCCTGTTCTTTGAAAGTGTGCAGGGGAGAGAGACCGGGGAGAGTGGCCAGCCTGTCCGCCATCTTGTCCTGCCGTAGCCAAGCGAAGGCGGGAGCTTCAGCGACGGCGGAAGCCTCGCGGCGGCGGATGGGAGAAACTTAGCGCCTTACAGACCCGACAGAACAGAGCCGCGGGCGGTCAAGCGCCGCCCCAACCCTTACCCATTGCTCAACCATCCCCGCCGCCGCTTCAAAGAAATATCAATGCCCAAGCATGGTCCGGTAGAACGTCTGAGTGCCAGTGATGGGTTCGTTGGTTTGATAAACACCATTGATTGGAACAATCGTAGCCAAATCAGACCAATTCACCAGATCGGTGCTGGCTTGAAGCACGTAATTGGACCCCGAATCGCCAAAGAGATTGAGAGACAATTGATTGTTGCTGACACTCAAGGTCACAAACGCGCCGTGGACGACGATCAAAGGATTCGGGGTCGCCGGATAGTAGGAATTAAAGGTCATGCCTGACAGGAGATAATCCGCTGTATCCGTAATGCTCTGAGGTTCTGACTGCCCGGCGGGCACTGCTGCGGTGTAGGTGAAAATCACCGGGTTCGGCAAGTTGACGGCAGCAAACTTTATGTCCCCGCTGTCAATGTAGGGATTGCCTTCCCCGCTGACGCTCTGCAACGTCCAGCCTGCTGGAAGAGCCGGATCGAGCAACAAATCAATATTTGTGCGGTCAAGCGCGTAGTTCACCTGGCACGAAACAACGCAGATTCCAGGGGATCCATAAGCCGGGCTCGTGTGAGTGGCTGTAAATGTCAACACGTTCAAGATCGCGTCGTCGAGGTTGGTTGCCACGCCGTAAGGGTTGTTTAGGACCACCATGTAACTCCCGGCGTTTGTCAGTTGGACGTCCGTGAGAGTCAGGGTCGAATTCGTCGCCCCGGCGATGGGCGTATTCGTGAAATACCACTGATAAGCAAACGGCACAGTACCCCCCGCCAAAGCAGAGAAGGTGGCTGTTGCGCCTTCAAACACTGTTTGACTGAGCGGCGAGATAGTGACGTTTGTCGGAGGATAGCCGGGCTTCGTTACCACCACGGTGAAGTTGCTCGTTGCTTCATAACCCGGCGCGTTTGTATCGTAAACCTCTATCGTGATGATATTTGTGCCAGTGTTCGCCGGCGTCCATGTCAGAACGCCGGTGGCAGGATTCAGAATGACGCCAAGCGGAGACGAAACATTGGTGAACGCAAATTGGTTGGATGGGATGTACGGGTCGGTGACAGAGCACGTAACCGTAAGATTGCTTCCAAGATAGATGTATATTTGATTGGTTGGCACAATTAACGTCGGAGGCGGGATTTGGGTGATGGTGACACTGGCGGTATTGGGCGAACCAAAATCGTAGGACGAGTTTGCCGAGAGAGTCAGTGCCACGGTACAACTGGTGGCCGCGCTTGAGTAAAGGATGGGCGTAATCGCGACCGTGGTGCTCAAGGCTCCGGCCGGAATGACCACCGGGTTGGTCAGGGTGAGGTAATCCACACCATTGGAGGCGGTTCCGCTGACGTTGTAGTAAACCGACAGCGACCCGTTGGTTCCGCCAGACCTTGTGACGGTGAAAACTCCGTTAGTCGGCCCCAGGTCCGACGCGTTGGGACTCGTGGCCGAAATAGAGACTGTTGGATTTATCACCACCACGGTGAAGCAGTTCGTCACGCTCACATTCTGGCTGTTCGTCGCATCGGGATCATAGTCCGTCACGCTGACACAGATCGTGTTCGTGCTGGGGGACTGGCTAGGGGTTGGCGTCCAAGTCAAGACGCCGAGCAAAGTGAAGACCAGGGCATTGGTGTCAACAATAGGAGGCTGCTGGAGCACCACGCCGGACGGCGCGGACACCAGGGCAAGCCCGAGCGCTTCCGCCCAAATGTCGCCGAGTGTGGCCGTGTTTGTGACTGTCATCGTGGAGCCGAGATAAACCAATTGTTGGCCTGGAACATACAGTATTGGCGGCACATTGGTGTCATTGACCGTCACGTTGAAGCTGGCCGAAGCGACCGGCACCGCAGATTGATAGACAATGAAAGTAATGTTTGAGAATGTATAAGTTGCCTGCTGCTGTGATGGCGTCCATGAAATGGTGCCGCTGTTTGTATTGACCGTCATGCCCGAGGGCGCGTTCGACAGACCAAACGTGTGGCCGCTGCCGCTCACGGTGGGTGTGTATTGCCACAACACCAGCTCGTTGATGTTGGTATTGGGAATGGGGGACACCGGGATCGGCGGCGGAAGCCAACCACAGGCACCCGGTCCACCATAGGCTCCCATGTCGTTTGTGACAGTGCCCAAAGAGGGTGGAAAACAGACGTCGTTGTAATTCGTGGCAGGGTTCCCGGCGTCAACGCATGACGAAACTGGAGCGATCGTGTAATTTGTGGTGTTCAAGAAAAAGGGATTGTAATTGATATTGCCAACGCCCGCAAAGCCGCCTTGCACGTCGCAATACGTCACATTGGTCGGGCCCGAAATCTGGGTGCCGTTGCCATCGTTGAAAAACAAGATGGAGTTCATCACCTGCGGCGCCGTGCCGCCCGAATAAATTCCCTGCGTGTTGTTGTAGGCGAACGTGCAATTGACCACGCTGCACTTCGTAACGCTAGAACTAATACCCAGCCCCGCGCCGTATTCCCCATAGGACGAGGAAGTTACATTACTGAACAAAATCGAATTAGTCATGGCTAGGGACCCGGAAACATCAATATAAATGCCGCCCCCCCACGCCGACCACGCACCGGCGGATGCAATATTCCCGCACACGGCTGTGTTGGCGGCAAAAATGCAATTTTCAATGGTGGCGGTTCCGGTCGTGCTGTAAAGACCCCCTCCCACAGCATATTGAAACTGAGCATACTCCGAATCGCCTTGACAGGTGTTATCCCTCACAACGCAGTTTTTCAGCAGGGAGTTTCCGGAAACATACACGCCGCCGCCATAGTACGTGCCGACGTTTTTCGACGGGTTGGCGAAATTATTGCTGACGACGCATTCGGTCATTGTGAGCGTGTTGGTGCCGATGAGCGCGCAGATGCCCCCGCCAGAAAAACCGCAGGTGTTGTTGATAAGGGTGCAGTTCTGTAGAACCAGGTTATTCGCGGCAGTGACGGCCAGGATCCCGCCGCCGTTGGCAGGAGAGGTGTTGCTGGCGATCAAACAATTGCTGATCACCACGCTGGTGTTGGTGATGCGAATGCCGCTGTTTACGGCGTTGGAAATCGAGCAATACGCCAGCAGCGATGCCGGAGGGGGAGCGTCGTAGAAGTAGATGCCTTGCCAGCCGCCGTTGGTTCCTGTGAAAACGATCGGAGCAGCGGCGGTCCCCACCGCAGTGAGCTGTCCCTCCACCTCAAAGACATAATTGCTCTGGAAAATCACCTGAACACCGGGCTGAATGGTCAGACCACCTGCGGTGACATTGCAAACAACCACGTAAGGCGAGCCTGCCAGAGTCCAAGTTTGGTCAAAAATGTCGCCGCAGACTTCTGTCTGCGCGCGCGCGACGCCAAGAATGGACATCCAGGCAGCGAACATGCCTAGCATTAGGACTCGAGCATTGGTTCTGAGACTCAACAGGAATAATTGCACTTGTGTCTTCATATTTGTGGGTTTATTAATGGTTTCGATTAGAGCATGTGATTATTAAAGCTCGGGTTCACGGATGAACGACTTACATAAAGGATTATATCCGTCAACCAGAATCGGCTTGAAAAAGCGATTTTGTGATTCCTCGATGTTTCCAGTGAGATTGCAGGCCGATCCCGCAGCGTCCTCTTGCGCCGGCACGGGACTCACACCCTCACGCAGAAGCCCCACTTGAGCTGGTTTCGCACCAATGCCACGCCAAGCACCCGCGCACACCATTTTCATCCGTTCATTCATTCCAACGCTCGCTTTGATTATTGACCGATCTTTTCGGCAGGCGGCACTCCGCCCGCTACATTCCCTTCAAGCAAAGTTCCGCCAGAATTACAGGAAATTTTAGCAACAATCGCTAACCATTGAGCGACAATGACTTCCAGTTGAATTTTCTTTCGGGTTCATGGCTTGGCGGCGGCGGGCTCGTTGAGCAGGGACTTGGCCTCCTTATAGGCCAGCCAGCAAATGAGCGTATCTTGGGAGACGGGTTTCCCATCGACGAGCGGTTTGCGCTCGTCTTTCGGAAACGGGGGCATTTGTGCCTCGGCCAGGCTGAAGAGCGCCCGGGCCAGCGCCGGCCGATCCTGCCGGAATACACTCATGGCGCGGAACAGGCGTGCGGTTCCCTGAATTTCGAGATACTTGCCAACCTTCAGCTCCGCGACACCCAGAATATGCTCGGCGTCTGCGTATTGGCCGTTGCGATACTCAGCCATGCCGAGTGCAAGCTGATAGTTCGGCAACCGCGGGTCGCTTTTGTCGAGTTCCACCGCCCGCCACGCCAGGTCGAGTACCTTCGCCATCAAGGCGGCATCGGTGGACGGCCGCAGGCAATAGGCCCTGGCGGCGCACCCCGCCATCAAGGCCTGGTTCCTTCCTTTCGCCTGTTGGATCAGGCGGCGGCAGGTCGCTTCGTATGCGGCGTCCTGGCCGAACCAGGTTTGCCAAGTGGCAAGTGTGAGCGAGGCATCCGTGTCCTTCGGGTTCACTTCACAGGTCTTTTCCAGAAGGGCGATTGCCTCTTTATCGCGGCCGACGGACCAGTAGGCGATTGCCAGAAATTGCATCGCCCAGATCGTGACGGGGTGCTCCGGGCCAAGCACCTTGTGGCACGACGGCAGCATTTCCTCCACCAACCTGAGGGCCTCGTCCCGGCGGCCGGCATCTTCGTAGGAATTCGCCAAGTTGCTCATCGCCGTGAGTGTGTCGGGGTGTTCCGGGCCGTTCTCCTTGCGGCTGAGCGCCAGCACCTCTTCCCGCAGCTTGAGGGCCTCGTCCCGGCGTCCGGCCTCGAAGCAGGAAGTCGCCAGGTTTCCCATCGCCGCGAGCGTGTCGGGGTGCTCCGATCCGTTCACCTTGCGGCTCAACGCCAACACCTCTTCCAGCAACTTGAGGGACTCTTCCCAGCGGCCAGCGGCGTCGTATGAAAGCGCCAGATTCTGCATCGCCTTGAGTGTGTCGGGATGTTCCGGGCCGTTCACCTTACGGCTGAACGTCAGTGCCTGTTCCCGCAGCTTGAGTGCCTCATCCCGGCGACCGGCCCCTTCGTAGGAAGTCGCTAGGTTTCCCATTGCCGCGAGTGTGAGGGGGTCTTCCGGGCCGCTCACCTTGTCGAGGAGCGCCAGCATCTTCTCACCCAAATTGAGGGCCTCTCCCCAGCGGCCGGCCTCGTTGTAGGAATGCGCCAAATTGTTCATTGCGCTGAGCGTGACAGGGTCTTCCGGGCCGATCACCTTGCGGCTGAGCGCCAACATCTCCTCCCGTAGTTTGAGGGCCTGGTCCCGGCGACCGGCCTCGAAGTAGGAGACCGCCAGGTTTCCCATCGCACTGAGGGTGTCGGGGTGTTCCGGCCCGTTCAGTTTGCGCAACAACACCAGCACCTGCTCCCGCAGCTTGAGTGCCTCGTCCCGGCGGCCGGCATCGTCGTAGGAATTCGCCAGTTGGTTCATCGCCGCAAGCGTGTCGGGGTGTTCCGGGCCGTTCTCCTTGCGGCTGAGCGCCAGCACTTGCTCCCGCAGTTTGAGGGCCTCGTCCCGGCGGCCGGCATCGAAGTAGGAATTCGCCAGGTTTCCCATCGCACTGAGCGTGTTGGGCTGTTCCGGGCCGATCACCTTGCGGCTGAGGGCCAGCGCCTGCTCGCGCAGCTTCAGGGCCTCCTCACGGCGGCCGGCGTCGTCGTAGGAATTCGCCAAACCTTGCATCGCCGTGATCGTGTCCGAGTGTTCCGGGCCGCTCACTTTGCGGCGGAGCGCCAGCGCCTCCTCCCGCAGCTTGAGCGCCTCGTCCCGACGGCCGGCCTCGTTGTAAAAAATCGCCAGGTTTTCCATCGCACTGAGCGTGTCGGGGTGTTCCGGGCCGCTCACTTTGCGGAACAATGCCAGCGCCTGCTCCTGCAGCTTGAGGGCCTCCTCACGGCGGCCGGCGTCGTCGTAGGAATTCGCCAGGCTGTGCATCGCCCCGATCGTGTCGGGGTCTTCCGGGCCGTTGACCTTGCGGCTCAACGCCAGCGCCTGCTCCCGCAGCTTGAGGGCCTCGTCCCGGCGGCCAGCATTCTCGTAGGAATTCCCCAGACTCTGCATCGCATTGATTGTGTCGGGATGTTCTGGGCCGCTCACCTTCCGGTAGAGCGCCAGCGCCTCCTCCTGCAGTTTGAGAGCCTCGTTCCGGCGGCCGGCATCGTCGTAGGAATTCGCCAGGTTGTTCATTGCCTTAAGCGTGTCGGGGTGTTCCGGGCCGTTGACCTTGCGGCACAACGCCAGCGCCTGCTCCCGCAGCTTGAGCGCCTCGTCTCGGCGGCCGGCATTCTCGTAGGAATTCCCCAGACTCTGCATCGCATTGATTGTGTCGGGATGTTCTGGGCCGCTCACCTTCCGGTAGAGCGCCAGCGCCTCCTCCCGCAGTTTGAGAGCCTCGTTCCGGCGGCCGGCATCGTCGTAGGAATTCGCCAGGTTGTTCATTGCCTTAAGCGTGTCGGGGTGTTCCGGGCCGTTGACCTTGAGGCTGAGCGCCAGCACTTCTTCCCGCAGCTTGAGGGCCTCGTCCCGGCGGCCGGCCTCGTCGTAGGAAAATGCTAGCATCTGCATCGCCCCGAGGGTGGCGGGGTATTCCGGGCCGCTCACCTTGCGGAACAACGCCAGCACCTGCTCCCGCAGCTTGAGAGCCTCGTCCCGGCGGCCAGCCTCGTCGTAGGAATTGGCCAGGTTATGCATCGCCCCGATTGTGTAGGGGTCTTCCGGACTGCTCACCTTGCGGCGGAGCGCCAGCACCTCCTGCCGCAGCTTAAGGGCCTCGTCCCGGCGGCCGGCCTCTTCGTAGGAATTGGCCAGGTTGTTCATCGCCGCGAGCGTGTTCGTGTGTTGCGGACCGGAAGCGGCCATGTAGTAATCTCGGACCTTCTCTTGTAGCGGGATAGCCTCGTAGTAAAGACCCAGTGCGTAGTAGGTCGAGCCGAGGGTAGCCTGAAGTTTGGACCTAAGCGCGGGCTGGTTCGCCAGATCGGTCTCCAGTTTCTTGGCGGCGGCGCCGAGACTTTCGGCAACCGTGTTGGTGCGGCCTTTGTGCGCAGGGTCCGGGCTTTGGAACACTTCGGTCAGGAATTTGGAGATCGCTTCGGACTCGGCCAGACGTTGTTTGGCCAGGACGGCCTGCCAGACGCTGATGCCAGTGGCGGCCACGAGCACCGCGGCAATCAGCGCGGCCGTGGCGAAGGCAGCCTTGTTCCGCCGCACCAATTTCTGGAACCGATACACATTGCTCGGTGGCCGCGCCACCACCGGCTCGTTGTTGATGTGCCGCAGGATGTCAGACGCCAGCCCGTTCGCCGTTTCATAACGGCGATTACGATCCTTCTCCAGGCACTTCATCGCAATCCAGTCCAAGTCGCCACGCAGCAGCTTGGGAAGGCCGGCCGGTTGGACTTGACGACATTGGGCCACCGTGTCCAGTTCCGCCGGGGTCAGCGTCGTCAGCCGGGCCGACGGGCGGGGCGGCTCCTCCTCGCGGATGAAGCGCAGGACTTCATCCATGGCGGCTTTGCGGAAAGCATCGGCGTCAAAGGCGGGTCGTGCAGTCAACAATTCGTAGAGCAACATGCCCAGCGAGTAAATATCGCTGCGTGAATCCACATCCTGCCCGCCCCGGCCTGCTTGCTCGGGACTCATGTAAGCGGGCGTGCCGAGAAACTGCGTGAAGGCCGTCGAAAAGCTTTCCTCCGTCAACCGTTGATTTTCCGTCGCCCTGGCAATGCCAAAATCAATCACCTTGGGCACGGGGACTCCATTGGCCTCGCTGACGAGGATATTCGACGGTTTGATGTCCCGATGGATGACGCCTTTCTGATGCGCGTGCTGGATGGCCTGGCAAACTTGAATGAACAAGGCGAGGCGTTGGTGGAGGGACAACTTATGCGCGTCGCAGTAGTCGGTGATTTTCAGGCCCGGGACAAGTTCCATGACGAAATAGGGCCGGCCCGCGGCGTCGGCCCCGGCATCCAGGACTTTGGCGATGTTGGGGTGGTCCATGAGCGCCAGGGCCTGCCGCTCGGCCTCAAAGCGGGCAATCACCTGCTGGGTGTCCATGCCCAGCTTGATGACTTTGAGCGCGACGAAGCGGCGTATCGGCTCCTCTTGCTCAGCCTTGAAGACCACACCGAAGCCGCCCTTCCCAATTTGTTCAACCAGGCGATAGCGGCCGATGTGGTCGCCGGGTGCGGCGGGTTTGGGCAGTTCGTTCGAGGGAGATGCGCCGACAGGAGGAACATCGTCGAACGGAGCAGGCTCGTCGTCCTCGGTTAGACCGAGTTCCAGCACGCAACGAAGGCAATGACCCCCGGGCGCCAGGCGCGACAATTCCGCACCGCACCGCGAACACTTCTGTGATTCAGACATGGTTCAATTAAGTTTCTCACCCTATTCTCAGGCAAAGCGAAGGAACAATTACAGCCCAACGTGCCGGCAACAGCCTCAATCCGCAATGGCTGCAAGGAGGTGCCTGAGTTCCTCCTTGGCGTCTGCCGGATTGGAGACGGTCTGTGCAACTTCGTGGCGCAGAGCTTTTCCAAATCGCCGCCGCAACCGGTGGAAGGCCACCTGGGCGGCTTCCTGGCTCATCTCCAGCGCGCCGGCCCACTGCGCGTACAGGTCTTTGGCATCCTCGCGCAGAAGGGCCGGCTCCATCGTCGCGAAGAGAAGCGGTTTTTCTTCCTTGACGTACTTTTCTTTGAGTTGTTCACGCGCCTGCTTGACGAGCGCGAAAGCCCAATCCTGGTTGAATGCGTTGTCCGCCACCACCGGAACCGGAGGTTCGCGGCCGTGGACCTCAGGCGCGTCCGTTTCGTCAAGGGAAATGATCTGGCATTTGCCGCCGCGTTTCCCGGCCAGAATCCGGTCCCGCTCATTGGCTCGAAAGTTCTTCAACGCCCCCAGCAGAAACGTGCGAAACTTGCCTATGTCACGATCCGCTCTCTTCACCGTCGCCTTTTCGATCAAATGCGCGAAAAACCCCTGCGTCAAATCCTCGGCGTCGTGGTGATCGCAACGGTACTGACGGCAAATGAAGTTGTAGATCGGTTCCCTGTAAATGCGATAGAGTTTCTCCATGGCCGCGCCAGCCACGGCAGGATCATCCTGCCCTGCCATGATCACCTGGCTCCAGTGCGTTGTCGTAAATGCGCTGGGCTTGGCGGCCTCCGAGTCGGATGGTTTCGAGTCGGATGCATTGTCTTCTGGACGACTCACGATTCAACTCCGGTTTTAGCAGAGATTGGCCGATGATCATTCAAGCGCGGCATATTCGAGGGATTTCATGGCTGACGCGAGAAAAATCGGCGGGAAATATTTAACACTTTTATGTTTGCATTCCCACTAAAACGTGGTAACGTGGCATGTCTGCGGCGCTCACGCGCCTGTTCTTTGACATTTTGCAGGGAAGGGTGGCCCGGCCGGCAATGACCCTCACCCGGCCTGTCGGCCACGCTCTCCTCGAAGATCCACCAACTCGTCCGTCGTAGCCTTGGCGAAGATGGAACAACTTGGCTGCAGCGGACCGGAGAGGGCTGGGTGAGGGCATCCCTGCCCTGTCCCGCGGTCTTGTTTGCCATCGAGTCCGCCGTCCTGTCCGCCGTAGTTTTAACGAAGGCGGAAGTTTTAACGGAGGCGGAAGCCACGGCGAAGGCGGAAAATCGCAAGTAATCGCAAGCTGTCGCAGGCTGTCGCAACTTGGCTTTTTTCGCAAAAGCCGGCCCGCCGGCCATGCGAAAAGACGGCGGCTTGGACTACACGCGAGGCCATGGAATTAGCCGCAATGAGGCACAGAAGGCGCGAAAACAAGCCATTCTGCGCCTTTTGCGCCTTCTCGCGGCAATTTCGTTGTGTTCCTTTGAGACGCCAAGTTACGGTCAGTTACGGTCAGTTACGGTGGGGGACACACCCCAATGGGTTGCGTCTTCCGCCCAAAACTGACGGGAGGCGGAAAGGCCCGGCGTCAATTCGGCAGATTCACCCTTACCAGATTACGGTCCCAGGCCCCGCCAACGGCCCAAATCCGGCAAAATTGAACTCAATTGCACTTAATTGCGCTTAATTGAACCAAAAAAAATGAAAAAAATCGGGATGCGCCTGCCGCACAGTTTGCCTTGCGCCGTGACGTTTAAAGATTACCGTGCGGCGGTGACTGAAATCGAAAAGCTGCTCTGCGAACTCATCGCCCTGCCTAGCGTCAACCCGGCCTTCCTGCCGGAGAACCATCCCGACGCGGGCGAAGGGCGCGTGGCCGCGTTCCTGGCCGCCGTCGCGCGCAAAGCCGGGCTGGAGGTCGAATTGCAAAAAGTGCTGCCCGGACGCGCCAACGTCTTGGTGCGGCTTTCCCCCGCCGGCAAGGTCAAAACACGCATTCTGCTGGCGCCGCATCTGGATACGGTGCCGGCGTGCTCCCGCGGCCAATTCACGCCGCGCCGGCGCCGGGGACGGATTTATGGACGCGGGGCCTGCGACACCAAAGGCTCCATCGCCGCCATGTTCGTCGCGCTGCTGGCTTTGGCCCGCAGCGGCCCGCGCCCCGCCGCGACGGAGATCGTTTTGGCGGGGTTGATTGACGAGGAGAACGCCCAGGCTGGCTCGCGCGCCCTGGCCGCCAGCGGATGGAAGGCCGATTTGGCCATCGTCGGCGAACCGACTCGGCTGAAGATTGTCACCGCGCACAAGGGCAGCCTGTGGCTTCGCCTGGAAACCCGCGGCAAGGCGGCGCACGGGGCCTGTCCGCAGTTGGGCCGCAACGCCGTCCACCTCATGGCGCGCGTCGTTGACCTGTTGGAAACCGAGTATGCCCGGCGGCTGCGAGGGCGGCGGCACCCGTTGCTGGGTTGCGCGACCGTCAGCGTCGGTTCCATCGCCGGCGGCAGCCAGCCCAACATCGTGCCCGACCGGTGCGTGGCGAGCGTTGACCGCCGGACGTTGCCGGGGGAAACGGTCGCCTCGGTTCGCGCCGAAATGGCGGGACTTCTTCGCCGCCACGCTCTGCGGGCGTCCATTTGCGACACGAAATGCGGCACGTGTCCTCCGATGGAAACGGACCCGCGCCTGCCGTTGGTGCGGCAGTTTCTGGAAGTGGCGCGGCAGAAGGAGCCGGCAGGCGTCAATTATTTTTGCGACGGCGCGGTGCTGGCGGGGGCGGGCATCCCCAGCGTGGTTTTCGGACCCGGCGACATAGCGCAGGCGCACACGGCCGGGGAATGGATCGGGTTGCAATCACTGGAGCGGGCCGCCACCTGGCTGCTCAAGTTTCTCCAATCCCTGCCGTAAGATAAATGAATGTGAAACGCCAGGCCGCTTTTTTTTGGCAGAGCAGTTGGATGGTCATCGCCACCTTTGCCGGCGGGATGCTGATGGCGATGGTGCATACGGTGGCGCGCAAAATGGGGCCGCAGGAGTACTCTGTTTTTGTCACCTTGCTGCGTCTGCTGATCATCATGGGGATACCGGCCACGGCGCTGCAAACCATTTTCGCCCGGCAGGCGGCCGCTGTCACCAACGACACCGAGGAGCGGCAACTGATCGCCACCACGCGCGCCGTTCTGCTGGGCACGTTCCTGTTGTGGCTGGTTCTGGCCGCCATCGTCATCGCCGGCACGGGGCCGCTGTCGCATTTGCTCAAAATCAGCAACCCGGTCGCGCTCTACTTTACGCTGGCGATGGGATTGATCGGCCCGTGGATACCGCTGGTCAAAGGTTTGTTGCAAGGCCAGCATCGCTTCGGCGGCTTGGGCTGGCTGCAAATCACAGACGGGGTGGGGCGTTTTGGTGTCATGCTGGCCGTGATCTTTCTTTTCCGCGGCAAGGCGGCCTCCGCGATGTTCGCGGCGCTGATGGGCCAATTGATCACCGTTTCCATCGGGGCCTGGCTGACGCGCGCGACTTGGCGCCAGCGGGCCAGGATCGCCTTTGATTGGAAGAATTGGCTGGGCCAGGCACTGCCGCTGACGCTGGGATTGGGAACGGTGCTGGCAATGTCGAGCCTTGACATGCTCTTTGTCCAGGCGCTCTTCGCCGACACCCGCCAAACGGCCTTGTACGGCGGGGCGATGCTGACCGGTTTTGCCATTGTGCAGTTGATAGCGCCCGTGGCGCTGGTCATGTTCGCGTGGGTGGCCCAAAGCACGGCGCGCTCCGAGCGCAGCGACAGCCTGGCCATGACGCTGGCGGCGACGCTGCTCTTCGGCGTCCTGGCGGCGGTGGGATGCACATGGCAGCCCCAATTGCCTCTGCGCTTGATGTATTTGAGCAACCCGGAAATGTGGCAGGCGGCCCCGTTGGTGCCGTGCTTCGCCTGGGCGCTGCTGCCCTTGACGGTGGCCAACGTCCTGATTCAAAACATCCTGGCGCGGGGGCGCTTCCGTGCCGTGCCGTGGCTGGTGCTGGTTCCGCCGGCCTACGCGGCCGCCCTTTGCCTGCAAGCGCCCGCCCTGGCGCGAATGCCGCAGTTCGACGCCTTCACGCGGATCATTGAAACGCTGGGCGCGGGCAGCACGCTGCTTTGCCTTGTGGCGGCGTGGTTCTCGCGCAACCCCAAAACGGTCACGGTTTCGGATCGGGTTTCGGAGCCGGCGCCCGCAGTTTCCGATAGAGCCAGTGCTCCGCGGGCGCAAAAAGGGGGCGCAGCCCTTTGAAGGGCGAGTAGATCCACCGCACCCGGATGACCGACAAGAGCATCGTCAGCGGATCCCTTGGGAAAGCCACTTTGGAGCCGGTTTTGTCCGTCCATTCCGTCGGCACTTCCAGCAGGGTGAACCCGTTGCGTTTGACCAGGTAGAGCAGGTTGATGTCAAAGGCCATGTCGGCAACGCACAAGGAAGAATGAATCTTTTCCACCACCTCCCGGCGCAGGACCTTGGCGCTGCACTGGGTATCGCGGATGTTCATGCGGAAGAGCAGTTGCACGATGGCATGAAAGGAGCGGCTCAGAAAGCGCCGTTGCCACGATTGCATCTGGTGCAGCACCGCTCCCGGCAGCCAGCGCGAGCCGACCACGCAATCGGCCTCCTTCGCCCGGCGCACCAATTCCAGAAACGCCGGCGGCTCCGTCGCGCCATCGGCGTCCACATAGCCCACGAGGTCGGCCCGCGGCGCCAGTTTGAGGCCCTCGATGAGCGCGCCACCCTTGCCGATCGGGTCCGTATAGACGACCCAACTGACGACGGGAAACTCGGCGGCGACCGACTGCACGACGCCCAAGGTGTTGTCGCGGCAACCGTTGAGAACGACGACCAGTTGGAACTTTCCGGGATAATGGCTGGGAACATACTCGGCGTAACCGCGCAAGACGGGGCCAATCCGGCGCTCTTCATTGTAAGCCGGAATCAACAATAAAAGGCTTGGAAAAACCTGGTCCACGCGCCCTGTGTACCCAAGCCCCGCTCCGTTGTCGAGGCAAACGGCTAAGAACTTGCCAGCATCGCGCCGCGGGTTAAGCTCTTGTTTGTGAACCTTCTTTTTGTCGGGGACATTGTTGGCGAGCCGGGGCGGCACGCGTTGCGCCGGCTCCTGCCCGGATTGCGCCAGGCCCGCCACATTGACCTTGTCATTGCCAACGGCGAAAACGCCGCCGGCGGCGCCGGCATCACGGTCAATACCGCGGGCGAGATCCTGGAGGCCGGCGTGGACATTATCACCACCGGCGACCACGTGTGGGACCAGAAGGAGGTCGAGATCCTCCTGCAAACCGAGCCGCGGCTGCTGCGTCCCTGCAATTATCCCCCGGGCGTCATCGGCCAGGGAAGCACCGTCTGGCGCTCCGGCTCCCTTCCGCCCGTGGGCGTCCTCAATCTCCAGGGCCGCACGTTTCTGGCGCCGCTGGAAAATCCCTTCCTGTGCGCCCGCGCCGAGGTCGCCCGCCTGCGCCAGATGGCCAAAATTATTTTTGTTGACATGCATGCCGAGGCGACTTCCGAAAAGATCGCGCTGGCCCGGATGCTGGACGGGCAGGTCAGCGCGGTCATTGGCACGCACACGCACGTGCAGACGGCGGACGAGCAGATTTTTCCGGGCGGAACGGCATACTTGACAGACGCGGGTTTCACCGGGCCGCACGAAAGCGTGTTGGGCCGCGAAATCGAGCCGATCATCCGGCGTTTCTGCACCAACACCCCGCAGAAATTCGGCGTGGCCAAGGAGCGCATCCTCCTGCAAGGGGCGGTGGTTGGCATTGACGGGCAGTCCGGCCGCGCCCTGTCCATCACCCGCGTCTCCGAGCCGGTGGCCTGAGCGCGCCCATGCCCAGAGAAGCGTCATCGCAGTGGAATTTCGGCGGCGAACTCTTCCCCAAGGAAGCCACCCGGCGCGTCTTTTCCGTCAGCGAGTTGACCGCCGACATCCGCCGCTTGCTGGAACGGCATATCGGGCAGTTGTGGGTCGGGGGCGAGATCACCAATTGCCGCTCCCAAAGCTCCGGCCACGTCTATTTCACTCTCAAGGACGCCGGGGCGCAGATCAACTGCGTGCTCTTCCGCGGCGATTCGGTCGCCGGCCGGGAGGCCTTGCAGGACGGCCAAAATGTGGTCCTCAAGGGCGAACTGACCGTCTATGAGCCGCGCGGCCAGTATCAACTCCACGTCCTGGCCATCGAGCCACAGGGAGTAGGGGCGCTCCAGGCCGCCTTTGAAAGGCTTAAGCAAAAGCTGGCCGCCGAGGGACTTTTCGACTCCGCGCGCAAGCGTCCGTTGCCCCGTTTTCCGCAACGCATCGGTCTGGCTACCTCCACCGCCGCCGCCGCGTTGCGCGACGTGTTGCAGGCCGTGCGTCGGCGGCATCCCGCGCTGGAAATCATCCTGGCCCCGTGCGCGGTGCAAGGCGCGGGCGCCGCCGCGGAGATCGCAGCCGCCATTGCCGCGCTCAACCAATGGTCGCACCAGCCGGGCCGGAAACTGGACGCCATCCTCCTCACCCGCGGCGGGGGCAGTCTGGAGGATTTATGGGCTTTCAACGAGGAGGCCGTCGCCCGCGCCATCGTCCAGTCCGCCGTCCCCGTCGTCTCGGCCGTCGGCCACGAGATAGATTTTACCATCAGCGACTTTGCCGCCGACGTGCGCGCGGCCACGCCCACCGCCGGGGCGGAGATACTGACCGAAGGCGTTTTCGCCGCCGGCCGCTGGATGGCGCAGGCGGGCGGGCGAATGCGGGAGACGGCGCTCCGGCGGCTGGCGTCCGAACAGCGGCACTTGGGCCAGGTCTGGCAACGATTGCGGGCCTGGCATCCGCGGCGGCAGTTGAACCGGCAATTGCAAGGCCTGGACGATTTGCAAGGCGCGTTGAGCCGCGCCATCCGGCGCGAGTTGCAGCGGCGCCAACTGGCCGCGCGCGGCCTGTGCCTGCGCCTGGCCCGATTACGTCCGGGCCGGATACTGACCCAGCGCCGGGAATTGCTGGCGCAGCAGGCGGGCCGATTGCGCGAGCACACGGCCCATCGGCTGCGGGCCTTGCGCCAGCAATGCCAGGCGCTGGCCGCCCGCCTCCGATTGCTGGGGCCGGAACAGGTGCTCTCCCGCGGTTACTCCATCACGCTGGACGCCGGCAGCGGCCAGGTCATCCGGGCCGCGCGCGAAACCCGCCCCGGCCAGAAACTGCGCACGCGGCTCAAATCGGGAGAGGTGCGAAGCATCGTTGAAGGCGGCAGTTGAGGGCCAATTTTGCCCAAATCCAAAGGCCGTTGATTGGCCCTATTCGGCGTGATCTGCGGTCAATTTGATTTCTGTGGTTTAGTTAAACGACATCCGCCGGTGCTATTGCAATCAGGATGGAATTGGTTACGTTTCAACCCGGCCGCCGATGGCATGCTTATGGCTCATTTTTTTTACAGGTTGTCGCAGAACTGGAGCAAAATCCCCGCTTTGCCCTACCAGGAAGGTGAAGATTTTTGTCATGCGCCGAACGTCCAGACTGGCTGGAAATTTCGTGACGGGCGCCACGAAATAGGCTATGGTGAAGCAAGCAATGTTGTGGCTCACTCTACAGCAACTCAAGTCGAGCGATCCAGAAAAGCGACGCCAGGCGGTGAAATCCCTGGCCAAGCTGCAAACCCGGCGCGCATTGAGCAGGTTGGCCAAAGCCGCCAACGACAGTGATACCCAAGTCAGGGTCGCGGCGGTCACCGCCATTGGCGGCTTTGATCACGAGCGGACGGAGGAGCTTCTCCTGCGGGCGTTTCGCGACCCTCAGCCCGAAGTGCGGCTGGCCGCTGTCAGCCAATTGAAGGAGACTGCCAGCGAGCGCGTCCGGGAGGTCCTGGTCAGCGCGTTGCGCGACGACGACGCCGCGGTGCGCGGGCGCGCGGCTCGCCTGCTGGAGCAATCCTCCTGGCGCCCAGGCGAAGCGGAGGACGAAGTCTGGCTGGCGATTGCCCGGGGCCAATTGATGCGGGCGGCTGCTCTTGGGGCCATCGCCATCCGGCCGTTGGAAAGCGTCCTGCTCGACAGAGCGTCCAGTCTGCAAGTCGCCGCAGTCGAAGCTTTGGGGTCCATCCCGGACGAACGGGTCTCCAAATCGCTCGTTCGCGCCTTGCGCTCCCCGGATCACGCCGTCTGTCTGGCGGCCATTGGAGCGTTGACCAACGCCGGCGGCCCCGGCACGGTCCATGACCTTTCACCGATGCTCAAGCATAACGACCACCGCATACGCGTGGCAGCCATCGAAGCCTTGGCCCGCTTCGATGTCCAAGAGTTGGCGGGCGCGTTTCGGGACCTGCTCCGGGACCCGATGTGGGACGTGCGTTGCGCCGCCGCCGGGGCACTGGCCAAAGCGAAGGATCCGACAACGGTGGACGCGCTGATGGCGACGCTGAAAGACCAAAACGAAGATGTCCGCTGCGCCGCGGCCACTTCGTTGGGGCGAATTGGGGATGCCCGGGCCATCGGCCCGCTGGTTTTGGCGCTGACGGATCCCGAAGCCAATGTGCGCAAGGTAGCCGCAGGCGCGCTGACGCAGATTGACCCCGAATGGGCGGAGACGGAAGCCGCCCGCAAGCTGGTCCCGGAATTGCGCAGCGCGCTCGATTCGGGCGATTGGTTTGTGCGTCAGGCTGCGGCCAGCGTTCTCAAACAGCTTGGCGAGAACCAGACCCAGCCCGGCGAAAACGCGGACACGGAAATCGTCAGCCCGGCGCGACGAAGGCAGAAATTGGTCTTGTCGGCGTTCATGGATTTGATGCAGGACGCCGACGGCGATTTGCGGCTGGCCGCCGCCGAATCTCTGGGACGATTAGGGGATGCGCGGGCGCGCTCGCCTCTGATGACCGCCCTGACTGATGTGGATGCAGCGGTGAGGCGCGCGGCGACCGAGGCGCTGGCCAATTTAGGAGTGGAATGATGACACAGGACCCATCCCCAGCGCGCCCACGCCCCAGCCGCCGCCTGTTGCTGGTGGATGACGACGTGGAATTCACCCAGGTTCTGAAGGACCATTTGGTCAAGAAGCGCGATCCATCCTGGATCGTGCATACGGCCAAGAATTACTCGGAGGGGTTGGATTGCCTGAAGGTCAACCCGGTGGACCTGGTCGTCCTGGACATCCAGATGCCGGTGGTGGACGGCCTGCAATTGTTGACGCTGCTCAAGCGCAGCCATCCAGGCCTGCCGGTCGTCGTGCTCAGCGGGGTTGTCACTCCGGAAAACCGGGACTACGCGTTGAAGCACGGGGCGGCCCTGATTCTGCAAAAAACGGAGCTGGCGACGGGATTCGAGAGCATCTACCCGGCGCTTGAGGCAACGGCCGAGGCGCCGGTGGAGGGCTTCAAAGGCATGTTGCGCCAGGTCGGGTTGATCGAGCTGTTGCAACTGGAATGCCTGGGGCGCAAGTCGTCCATCATGGAAGTCAAGGGCCCCAACGCCGACGGGCGCATCTATATTTCCGACGGTTCGATCATTCATGCCGAATTCGGTTCCGTTTTTGGCGAGAAGGCGCTGGCCAGCTTGCTTCGGCTCACGGGTGGAGAATTTCGCCTGGCTCCCTTCAGCCAACCCGCCCGCCATACCATCAACGATCGCTGGGAATCGCTCCTTTTGGAAGCGGCGCAATCCAGCGATGAACAGACGGGCGAGGCCGCCGCCGGCAAGTTGGGCGGCGGGATGGCCCACGCGGAATTGGGCCTGGCGGACGATGCGGCGCAACGAGAAACAGTCGGCCGGCGCATTGAAGAGATTGTGGTTTGCTCCACCGCGAACGACGTCCTCTATCAATGGAAGGCGCCGGAAGCGGAGCGGCGCATCCGGCTGTTTGGCTTGCTGATGGTCAAGTCCGCCGCCGTCTGCAAGATGTTGCCGGCGCTGGGGCGGGCCGATCGGTTCGAAATCAACGAAACGGGGAGCCGGGTGATTTGCCTCCTTCAGCCCGAGCGCAAAATTTTCGTCCGGCTGTCGGTTTTGCCGCCAACGGCCTGAGAGTATGACCGAACATCCCTTTCAGGGCTGGCTGGAAAAGGCGGCGCACTATTCCGGCGTCCTGGCTTGCGGTGTGTGCCTGGGCAACCAATCCGTGGCCGTGAAGAGCTTTGCCGAGTCCTTTCCCGAACCGCGCGTCAAGGAACTTCTCAAGTGCCTGGTCGAAGTCGTCTTCAGCCTCCGCTGCCACCAACTGGGCACCTCCCGTTTGCGCTGGGTCTTCGAACACGGGCAGCTCCAGGTCGCGCGGCGCCAGGACGGCGCCATCGCCGTGCTGGCCATGAGCAAGGACCGCGACGCCGCGGCAGCGGTCGAGGAGTTGTTCACAGACTTCATCGCCACGGTTTGCGCGGCGCCCGAAAAGCCGGCCTTGCGCGTGCCCGAGGCGGCAGAGCCGGGCGCCCCGCCCCTCTCCGGCGGCGCATTATAAGCCTTCGCAAAATGCGGGAAAGGTGATGGAGCGTGAGCCATTTTGCGGGAAAGCCGCTTGCCGTTTGCCTGGAGCGCGGCAATGATTGCTGACTTATGAAAACCGTGCAGCGCCTTGTGAAAACCGCACTGTTTATCCCTTGGGCTATGCTGCTGGGCGCCGCTATCGGCGGTGGCGCGTTGGCTGACGATTCATCCCCCGGCGCGGAACAGAAGGACTGGAGCAAAATTGTGGTTCCGGCGGATCCCCTGCTGGTCAGGTCGGTCCCCTCCCCGGCTCAGTTGGCCTATCAGAACAACCAACTCGGTGCCTTTCTTCATTATGGTCCCGCCGTCTTTATGAATGGCGACTACCTCGCGACTCCCGACCCGAAAGTCTTCAACCCGCCGCAACTTGACGCCGAGCAGTGGGTGCGCGTGGCCAAGTCCTTCGGCGCCAGGCATCTTGTTCTTAGCACCAAGCATC
>Ga0326728_10010920_pt1 | contig 21004 bp, 18 predicted proteins | sample MB3enrmetagenome_FD_207602 | JGI IMG/M metagenome (GOLD analysis project Ga0326728, IMG submission 207602) | Lab enriched peat soil microbial communities from McLean, Ithaca, NY, United States - MB31MN | ecosystem: Environmental > Terrestrial > Soil > Wetlands > Peat | place: USA: New York... | reverse complement strand
TTGCCTTCGGCTCGCGGTTGCTACCAACTCGCTCCGCAGAGGACTCTCACCTCCAATCCAGTGCCCATGCCTGGCACACCAAGCCGCTGCGCGGCTCCTCCGCTTCGCTACGGTCGCTACGCGATGACCGCGCCGCTCCGATGCGGCGTTCCGGTTTCCATGATCTTTGTCGAGCGAAGCCGGCCGCGAGGCCGGCCCGCTCAACAAAGATCATGGAAACCGAGAGCCTGAGCCGCGCGGAGGAGTCAAGGCGCGCGCGCGTGAGCGCGCGACCCGTGAAACGGGCTTGGCCTTGACGCCGAGCACGGATCAGGCACAGCGGACCTTGGAGATTTGGCCTTCGGATGTGTGAATCCGGTAGCTTGTGGGGGAAGGGGCGCTGCGCCGGTCGCTCGCCTCACCCGTCCGCCCGCTGCTGATAATCCTTCACGTCGGCGAACGACATCTTCGGCCAGCGCTCCTGCTCGTAGCGCAGATTGAACGCGCTGGTGGCCATGAACACCGGCGCGCCGTCGAGATCGGCGGCCATCGACGACGAAGGCGCGATCTGCGACCGGGCGCGCGGTGCGGTGGCGTAGGCCCAAACCGCGCCTGTCGAGTCCTGTGACCGCCGCCTCTTGCCAAATTCGATATGTGGACGTCGACCGCGCAACGCCAGAGACAGGGCTTGCAATTTGGTGACAAATTTGTCACCATGCCATTCATGCGAGACACGCGAAGCGTTTCTTGGCTCAGAGCGGCGCGCAAGGACTTCGAAGCGTTTCCCGTAGCCGTGCAGGACGACATTCTCGACGCCCTGCCGTCGCAGCCGAGGGCGGAACGTCCGCTAAGGCGAAGCCGTTCAAGGGCGTCGAGGGCGGCGTGTTCGAGATCGCGGCGCGCCATCGCGGCGACGCGTTTCGCGCGATCTACGCGGTGAAGATCGACGTCGACGTATGGGTGATCCACGCGTTCCAGAAGAAGTCGAAATCAGGGATCAAGACGCCGTTGGCGGAGGTCGATCTGATCCGCGAGCGGCTCAAGCGGCTCATGGAGGCGTTGAGATGAGCGAGAACGAACAGGAGTTGGTGCGCGGCTCGGGCAATGTCTATCGCGACCTTGGTCGACCCGACGCGGGCCTCGCCCAAGCGCGCGCCGTCACCGCCGCCAAGATCATCCGCATCCTTGACGAACGCGGGCTTTCGTTGCGCGACGCCGAAAACCTGACCGGCGTCGCTCGTTCGGAGTTTTCCCGCATCCGCAATACGCAGCTTCGCCGCTTCACGCTCGATCGGTTGATCGGCATTCTCGGCAAGCTCGACAAAGACGTCGAGTTGACCGTCACGTTCAAGCCGCGCAAGCGCGGCGCCGCGGCCGGGCGCAGTCGGGCGGCGTGAACGCGGCCTTCGGTCACGCTGTTTCTATTCAAGAGGCGTAGCGGGCGAGGCGACAATAGGCCGTCATTGCGAGCGGAGCGAAGCAATCCAGCGATCGTGACGCTTGCCGATTGACGCCGCGCGCCCGACGATCTCGTGGTCGTCGAGACGGACGCGTCAGACTTGAGCGAATTTCTCGGCGCGACAAGCGCGGCTTTCGCGCGCCCGCGGAATGGTCGGATTTCACGAAGCCGGTGAATTCCCGACGCTCAGGCCCGACCCGCCATAATGGCTTTAAGCGACTTTGCGGATGGACGCGGAAGATGGGCTGACGCCGTCATGGTTTGGCGCCTGCCTGCACCAATAAGGCTCTGACATCGGCGTCGGCGGCCACCTTTAGCGCGGTCAAGCCATTGTTCAACTTGGCATTGACGTCGGCTCCCTTGGCGAGCAGGGCCTGCACCACATCGAGGTGGCCGAAGGAGGAGGCCGCCCACAGCGCGGTCTCACCCAATTCCGTCTTGGCATTGACGTCGGCTCCGTTAGCGAGAAGGGCCTGCACCACATCGAGGTGGCCGTACTTGGAGGCCAACATCAGCGCGGTCCCGCCGCTTTCCGTCTTGGCATTGACCTCAGCCCCCCTGGCGAGCAGCGCCTGCACCACATCGAGGTGGCCGTTGAAGGAGGCCGCCATCAGCGTCGTCACACCGTCGCTCCCCTTGGCATCGACCATGGCCCCCTTGGCCAGCAGCGCCAGCACCGTCGGCACCACCACCTGCACAACCTTTTGGTCGCCGTTTGCGGTGGCCAGAATCAGCCCGATAAAGCCGTCGTCCGTTATCCTGGCATTGACGTCGGCTCCCTTCGCGAGAAGGGCCTGCACCACATCGAGGTGGCCGTTAAGAGAGGCCAGAATCAGTGCGGTCGTGCCGTTGTTCGCCTTGGCGTTGACGTCGGCTCCCTTGGCGAGAAGGGCCTGCGCCACATCGAGGTGGCCGTTAAACGATGCCATCATCAGTGCGGTCCTGCCGTCGTTCATCAAGGCATTGACGTCGGCCCCCTTGTCGAGCAGGGCCCGCACCACATCGAGGTGGCCTTTAAGGGAGGCCGCGATAAGCGCGTTCCAGCCGCCGTTGTCCTGCGCGTTGACGTTGGCCCCCTTGGCGAGCAGCGCCTGGATCACATCGAGGTGGCCGTTCTGGGAGGCCAGCATCAGCGCGGTGTCGCCGTTGTTATCCTTGGCATTGACCGCGGCACCCGTGGCGAGCAGTGCCTGCACCACAGCCGCATCACCACGAGTCGCCGCAGCGATCAAATCCTCCGCAGGCCCAGCCACGGCCGCCGACGCCCACCCGAGCGCCAGCGCCACCAACCACACCGATAATGCCCGACGAATGCGAACCATCGAACTCTCGACAACGGCCTTGTTTGACATCGCGACCCTCCCATCTGCAAAAAATACAATAACAAGATATTATGGCTGATCGAACTCCTCGGCAGAGACCGGGTGAGTAGCATAGTTGCCGTTAACAACCTTATGCAGCGTAATAGTAATGATCGAATATTGGGTACGTGTTTGCGTTACCTGAAACGGATCGCCTTTCTCGTATGTATAGCGATCGGAGATGGCACCGAAGCGGGTCACAATATAGTATTGCCCCCCAGCGACGTTGACGGTGCGGCGTTGTCCATCGGGAACTTCGGCGAGCCGCTTGGAGGCACCAATCAGTTTTACTAATGCGGGCTCGCCTGTATGATTGTCGAACGTGACCGACGCACTCGGAACTTGGGCATGCACGGCCGTACCGGTCAGAAACGCCAGTCCGGCGAAAATAAGAAACCGGAAAAAGAGCGGTCGCATGATGCCCTCCTGAAGCCCTTCGGATTCCCGCGTCCACGAGTCCACTAAATTGGTGGCCCGTGGTCGCTGTGTGCGGATAGGTTTGGTAATCTCATTTCCAGAATTGCCACCATTTCTTTTCGGGCATCTTGGGGACCAAGGTGAATTTTAGACTCCCGCTATCAAACCCTGAAACTTGGACCTTTTGCAGCTTATCATCTGGGCTAGTCAAATACACCTTTCCTGTAACTCGATCCAATTCCACAATCGAATACACGACCCCATTGGGTAAAGTAAACCGCGCATTGTTGCCAATAGGGGAAATACCGTTCTTAACCAATTCCGCTATTCGTGGATCGTCCGGCGTATTTTCCTGGTCCGATTTAATTGTCGAATTAGGAGGAGCTGGCGGCGTAAGAGAAAGCGATTGCCCGCTATATGTTTGCGCAACAATCGCTTGCCCGCTAAGAATGAAGAACAATGCAGTTACGGATGCAACACATGCGAATTTGGTTCTCCTCACTCGTTTCATTGTGTCTTTCATAACGTCCTCCCTAACGTCCTCCCTTAAGCGTCTGTTGCCGTCGCGACCCCGCACTCAAATTGCCCAGCTTACTGTTCTGCACCTTGACACTGATCTCGATGCATTCATGGTTTGGCGCCTGCCTGCACCAATAAGGCTCTGACATCGGCGTGTCCCCTTGCCGTCGCCGCACCTAACGCGGTCCCGCCATTGCTCATCGTGGCATTGACATCAGCCCCTTTGGCCAGCAACGCCTGCACGATATCGCGGTCGCCGTTCAAAGAGGCAAAGATTAGCGCGGTCATGCCATTGCTCATCTTGGCATTGACCTCGGCTCCTTTGTCGAGCAGCGCCTGCACCGCATCGAGGTGGCCTTTCTCGGAGGCTATCATCAGCGCGGTCCAGCTATCTTTATCCGTGTTATTGACATCGGCCCCCTTGTCGAGCAGTGCCTGCACCACCTCGCGGTGGCCGTTTTGGGAGGCCACCATCAGCGCGGTCCAGCCATTGTCCGTCCTCTTGGCATTGACCGCGGCCCCCTTGGCGAGCAGCACATGCACCACATCGAGGTGGCCGTTTTGGGAGGCCACATACAGCGCGGTCGAGCCATTGTTCGCTTTGGCATTGACCAAGGCCCCCTTGGCGAGCAGCACCTGCACCACATCGAGATGGCCATCGAAGGAGGCCAGCATCAGTGCGGTCCCGCCATTGCTGTTCGTGGCATTGACCGCGGCCCCCTTGTCAAGCAGCGCCTGCACTGCGGCCACATCCCCACGACCCGCCGCAGCAATCAAGTCATCGGCAGGGGCAGCTATAGCCGCCGTCGCCAAACCGAGAGCCAGCGCCACCAACCACACCGATAACACCCGACGAATGCGAACCATCGAACTCCCGAAAGCGGCCTTGGTTGACATCGCGAATCCCCCTCATTCCTGAAGAATACGATAGCCACATGGACAGGTTCCGTGAAGCAGGTTTGTTTGGCCTTCAGGACGCCCGCCACGCCCTCGTGGCTGACCTTTTGGCCCTTCCCGTGTCACACTTTTGCGCAATCGACTGCTTTCGACAAGCGCTCAGCCTTCACGGCGACGCCACGGCGCCGCTCGAGGCGGAACGGGAGGCGCCTCGAAGGCTCGGCGAGCCCGCTTCGCTTGGCGAGTTTCCCGCCTCACCGTTCGACCCGCTTCTGATAATCCTTCACGTCGGCGAACGCGATCCTCGGCCAGCGGTCCTGCTCGTAGCGCAGGTTGAACGCGCTGGTGGCCATGAACACCGGCGCGCCGTCGAGGTCGGCGGCCATCGAGGAGGGGTAGGCGGAAACGAACCGATCGAGTTCGGCGCGATCCTGGCAACTCACCCAGCGACAGACCTCGAAGCGGCTCTGCTCGAACGAGATCGGCAGGCCGTATTCGGACTCGAGCCGCTCGGCGAGCACGTCGAGCTGCAGCGCGCCGACCACGCCGACGATCGCGCTCGATCCGTCATGCGGCAGGAACACCTGCACCACGCCCTCCTCGGCCATCTGCTGCAGCGCGTCGCGCAGCTTCTTCGCCTTCATCGCGTCGGCGAGCTTGACCCGCCTGAGGAGCTCCGGCGCGAAGCTCGGCACGCCGCGGAAGACGAGGTCCTCGCCCTCGCTCAGCGTGTCGCCGATGCGCAGCAAGCCGTGATTGGGGATGCCGACGACGTCGCCCGCGTAGGCTTCGTCGGCGATCGAGCGATCCTGAGCGAAGAAGAACTGCGGCGCCGAAAGGGTGATCGGCTTGCCGGTGCGCGTCAGCTTGGCGCGCATGCCTCGCATGAGCTTGCCCGAGCAGACGCGCATGAAGGCGATGCGGTCGCGGTGGTTGGGGTCCATGTTGGCCTGGATCTTGAAGACGAAGCCGGTCATCTTCGGCTCGTCCGCCTTCACCGTGCGGGTCGAGGCTGCTTGCGCCCGCGGCGGCGGCGCGAATTCGGCCATCGCGTCGATGAGGTCGCGCACGCCGAATTCCTTGAGGGCGCTGCCGAACAGCACCGGCGTCAGATGCCCTTCGAGAAAGGATTGCTTGTCGAAGGCGCGGCAGCCCTCGACCGCCAGAGTCATCTCCTCGATCGCCGCCGCGCGCTCGTGCTCGGGCAACAGCGCGGCGACCGCCGGATCGTCCGGGCCGGAGACCGGAACGACCGCCGCGTCCTTGCCGAGCGCGCGCAACGCCTTGCGCCGGATGTCGTAGGCGCCGGCGAGCGAGCGGCCGCGCCCGACCGTCCAGTCGAGCGGCGCGGCGTCGAGCGCCAGCGTCTTCTCGATTTCGTCGAGAAGATCGAAGGGATCGCGCGTCTCGCGGTCCATCTTGTTGATGAAGGTGACGATGGGGATGTCGCGCAGGCGGCAGACCTCGAACAGCTTGCGGGTGCGCGCTTCGATGCCCTTGGCGGCGTCGATCACCATCACCGCCGAGTCGACCGCGGTCAGCGTGCGGTAGGTGTCCTCGGAAAAGTCCTCGTGGCCCGGCGTGTCGAGCAGGTTGAAGACGCAGCCGCCGTATTCGAAGGTCATCACCGAGGTGACGACCGAGATGCCGCGCTCGCGCTCGATGCCCATCCAGTCGGAGCGGGTCTGGCGGCGGTTAGCCTTGGCGCGCACTTCGCCGGCGAGCTGGATCGCGCCGCCGTAGAGCAGCATTTTCTCGGTCAGCGTCGTCTTGCCGGCGTCGGGGTGCGAGATGATCGCGAAGGTGCGCCGACGCGCGACGGGGTTCTGCTCGGTCATGGTTCCAGAGGGGCGGGGAGGACGCGGCCTCCCTTAACGCGCCGCGGCGTCGAGGGGAAGGGCGCGCCGTCGTCGCCGATTTCGCTTGGCCTCGCCGCCGCAATCGGATGTGGATCGTTCGCGTCGTGAGACGCCCGAGCCCTTGCGGGCGGACGAGGCGGGTCCTATCGTATCGTCCAACAAACCGGGCGGAGGCGCGATGGATCGCAAATGGTTGCCGCTCAACGCGCTGCGCGCGTTCGAGGCGGCCGGGCAGCATCTCAGTTTCACCGCCGCCGCCAACAGTCTGACCGTCGCGCAGAGCGCGGTGAGCCGCCACGTCATCGTGCTGGAGAATTTTCTCGGCGTCGCGCTGTTCGAGCGTCGGCCGCAGCAATTGGCGCTGACCGAGGCGGGGCGGCACATTTTGCCGGTGGTCACGAAGTCGTTCGACCGCATCGATCAGGCGCTCTGCGAGGTCATCAAGGAGAAGGGGCGGCCGAAGCGCGAATTGAAGGTTGCGCTGCCGACGTCGTTCGCGCATCGGCTGGCGATCCCGATCTTGCGTGATTTTCGCGCCGAGAACCCGGGCATCAGCCTCGAAGTCGTCTCCAAGCCGTCGGCGGGCCCCGACGGCGACGGCGACATCGACATCGCCATCGTCTATTCCGAGCCGCGCGTCACCGACGCGATCCACGACCTGCTGTGGATGGTGCGCTCGACGATCCTGTGCAGCCCGAAGATTTTAGAGACGCTCGACCGCACCGACCCGGCCAAGTTCATCGCCGCCAGCGACCTCCTCCATGTCCGGGTCGAGGGGCGCCCCCGCCACTTCTTCTGGGAGATGTTGGCGCGCTCGATGGGCCGCGCCGACCTCGCCGTCGATCGCGGCCTGGTGTTCGACACGCAGCAATTGGCGATCCAGTACGCGATGCTCGGCGACGGCCTCGCCCTCGCCGACCCGCTGCTGTTCAACGACGAAATCAGGTCCGGGCGGCTGATACGGCCGTTCGATCTGTGGCTCGACGAAGGCTACGGCTATTATCTGACCACCCAGCCCGAAGACCTCAGCAACGAAGCGGTGGCGCTGTTCCGCTCGTGGCTGATCGCGCGTTTCAGCGCGGCTTCGGCGGTCGAGCCGCCCGAACCGGCGGCCGCTCCGCCCGAACCCGAAAACGCCGGCGCGGAAGGGGTGAAGTTGCGCGTGGCGCGATGACGCGGCCGAGACGGGATTTGGCGGCGACGCTCCCCGCGGAGCGACAGGACAGCCCCGCGGGGGCGCCGGCGCGTGGGCTCAGCCGCGCACGGCCGAGCGGGCGATGTGCTCGATGTCGGCGCGATCGATGCCGAGGTCTTGCAGTTCGCGGTCCGTATAGGTCGACAGTTCCCGGATCACCGACAGGTACACACGCCGATCACGGAAAAATTGGCGAATGAAGGAAAAGTTCATGGCAGTCTCCATGTGGTTAGGGGGCCGCCGGACTCGGTCATCTGACCTCTCCGCCAGCTCGGATATCTCGGGCGTTCCTTCTCTAGCGACGGCCGGAACATAATGTATTGCACCGCAAAAGTCAATGCTGCGGTGCAATAAGCCATGCGACGTTAGCATGAAGAAATGGGGTCAACCGGGGGCGGATTTGCGACAAACTCGGGCAATTTCGAAAATTATGCCAAAATGTCGCAGTTTGAGTGATGAAATCTGCAATTTTCTATGCGCCCTTCACATGGCTGCCATCGCGACGCAGCGCCCCCGGCGCTCCTAGGCGTCGTAGACGACTATGCCATCCGTGCGCCACCCGGCCCTTGCGCCGGCCGGCGATCGCTTGGCGCATCGGCGCGCCGCCGACGAACAGCCCGTTCTCGTCGCAACGCACGCCCTCGTCGCTCAGGCGGAAGAAACGCAAGCGGGGAAACGCGCCCATCCCAATCGCCCCGGCTCGAATGGAGACTCTGAAATAGAAACATAAGAGGAACATTTCGTCAACAGAATGTCCGCCGACCGTTCCGATTTCGTCGCCGAGCGGTCGAGGCGCCGAGCAAACGGCGCCGCGCGCACAGCGAACCGCGTCAATTTCGGTTTGACAGCGCGGGGATTGCAGCCTACGGGAGCCGCGGCGGGCGCGCCCTCGAGCGAAGAGGGCGCGTTCGTCGTTTGACGCACCCGCGGCTCGAGCCTTGCTCGGCGAAAGCCTGTCGGCGCGGAGTCTTCCCCCTTCGGGAAGGCCCGGCGCAGAGGAGGGCGCGTTCCCTGACCGTTGGACGTTCATCAGAGGGAATCGCGATGACGAAGCGCGCAGAAGCCAAGTACAAGATCGATCGGCGCATGGGCGAGAACATCTGGGGCCGCCCCAAGAGCCCCGTCAACAAGCGCGAATACGGCCCCGGCCAGCACGGCCAGCGCCGCAAGGGCAAGGCCACCGATTTCGGCACCCAGCTCAAGGCCAAGCAGAAGGTCAAGGGCTATTACGGCAACATCTCGGAGCGGCAGTTCCACAAATATTACGCCGAAGCGCTGCGCTTGCGGGGCGATTCGAGCGCCCATCTGATCGGCCTGCTCGAGCGCCGGCTCGATGCGCTGATCTACCGCGCCAAGTTCGTGCCCACCGTCTTCGCCGCGCGCCAGTTCGTCAACCACGGCCACGTCAAGGTCAACGGCCGGCGCGTCAACATCCCTTCCTATCAAGTCAAGGTCGGCGACCTCGTCGAGATCAAGGAGTCCTCGCGCCAGTTGGCGATCGTGCTCGAGGCGGAGGCCCTCGCCGAGCGCGACGTTCCCGACTATATCGAGGTCGATCACGCCAAGGGCACGGCCAAGCTGACGCGCATTCCCGGCCTGACGGAAGTGCCCTACCCCACCCACATGGAGCCGAGCCTGGTGATCGAGTTCTATTCGCGCTGAGCGAAGTTCGAACCGGTTCGACAGATTGCAGGAGCCGCCTCGTCGAGGCGGCTCTTGGCCGAAGAACGAACCCGCTGCGCGGGAGGTCTCTGGGCTGAGAGAGTGACTACGACCCCGGCGTTCCGCTTGCCTTTTGAGAGCGTCGGCTGGCCCTGACCAAAATGGCTCCTTTCCATTTGAAGGGAGCGGTCCATGAACAAGCCCATTTCTTCCGCCGCTGGCGGCGGCAGCCTGCGTCAGCGCCTCATCGACGACATGACCATGCGCCGGTTTTCGCCCGAGACCCAGCGCAACTACATCCGCGACGTGCGGCGCTTCGCCACGTTTGCGGGGGCCCGCCCGACACGGTCACGGCGGAAGATCTGCGCCGCTTCCAGGTCGCGCAGCGCAAGGCCGGCGTTCCCGCGCCGACGATGGACAGCATCGTCTCGGCGCTGCGGTTCTTTTTCACCCACACGCTCGACCGGCCCGACCTCGCGCGCAGGCTGGTCCGGGTGACGCATCCGCGCAAGCTGCCGGCGGTGTTGAGCCCCGACGAAGTCGCCCGCCTGCTGAGCGCGACGACCTGTCGCAAGCGCCAGGCGGCGCTGTCGGTCGCTTACCCACAACAACCGGGGCGCCGTCGTGACCCGGCACGGTTCATTCGCACGCCATGCCGTCGACATCTCGCTTCGGCCATCGGCGCTCTGCGCGCCGATCGCCGCGCTCGCGTCGTCAGGCGCGCCGATCTCTGCCGCGATCGCCGAAATGGCCAATCAATCGCCTTCGATATTGGCCGTGATCGCCTGGCCATCCTCTCACGATGCGCGCCCGCTGAAGCTCAGTGCGCTCCATGGCCGCCTGCCCCGGCACAGCCAGAACATCAAATCTCCATAAGCCGCGCCCTGCACACCGCGGGTTCGTTCCTCGGCGACTTTCCGACGCCTGACGGCGTCCGAAACTCTTCACGAGAGCGGACCGGCCGCTTTGGGCGACGATCCAGGGAATCGCGCGTCGCGTCGTTCTCAGCGGCCGACGCCGACAAGGCGGCGCGCCTGTTCGCTTGGTTGCGGAAAGCACGAGCGGCGAAGCGAGCTTCGTGACGCGGCCGCGCCAGAATGCGCCCAGCGCCTCAACTGCGGGCGGTCAAGGCGCGGCGGAGCGCCCCGAAGAGCGCGGCAAGCGCGCCGGCCGTGAACGCGACGAGGGCCGCAAGCGTGACGTCGTCGGCGACCGTCTGGGTCGTCGAACGCTCGAATGCGAACGGCCGATAGGCGGCGAAGGCGAGGGCGCGATCGCGATCGACGGCGGAAAATTGCGCGCCAGGGACGCAGGCGTTTTCCGACGGAAAAACGTAGCAGGCCGGGTTCTTCAGATTGAAAGGCTCTTGCGGTCCGACGTCGATCGGGCCGACCTTCAGCGGCCCGCGCGGGAAGGCTTCCAGCCGGTAACCGAAAATTGGCTGATAACAGTTTTCGACCGAGGTGCCGCTTTCGGGCCCCGAGCCGTTGTCGACGATCCACGTCACCGGATGAACGACCCCGATGGCGCGCGCCGCCGCGGCGGCGATCTCGACCCGCGCCGCGTCGTATTGCGCCGCCGCCGCATAATACGCACGCGGCGTCACGAAGACCTGCAGCAGCAGCAGCGCGATCGCGGCGGCGGCGAGCGCCGGCCGCCCGCCGAGGCGCGTCGTTGCGGCGCCGGCGATCCGGTCGACGAGCAAACCGGCCAGGACCGTCGCCGGCAGGATGTTGGCCGAGAAGAAGCGCAGCAGCGACGAGCTCTCGCCGAAAAACGGCAGCGATTTCAGGACAGCGTTCCAGCCCGGCGAATAGAAGTTGAGCGCGCTCGGCGCGAACGTCAGCGCAAGCAGCGCCAACGCGAGCGCGGCGCGCCGAATTGTGAGCCGGGCGAGCGCGCCGCCCGCCAACGCGTTCGTGGCCGCGACGAGCAGAAGCGCGGCTGGGACGACCGAAACGCCGTACTCCCACTCGTGGCGGTGCTGCAGCCAGACCGAGTTGACGAGAAATTCCGCCTTTTCAGGCGCGTAGCCGAGCAAGGTCAACGGGCCGAGGGCCAGCGCGAACTTCCAGTCGGCGACGCCAGGCAACGGATAGAGGCTGCGCGGAAATTGGCTGAGCCAGGAGACTTCCGCCGCAAACTTGGAGGCTGAAAGCGCCAACGCGCCGAGAGCGGCGCTGGCTGCGATCGCCGGCCAACGCCGATCGACGCCGACCGTCAGCGCCTGCAGCAGCGCCAGCGCCAGGACCGAGAGTCCGAGCGGCGGGACGCCATGCACCATGCCGGACTGAAACATGTACGCGAGGATGAGCGCGCCGCCGCCCGCCCGCAGCGCGAAGGCGCCGACCGAGCGCTTCGCGCCGGGGCCGGGAAGCAGCGCCATCGCTAACGCCGGCGCAAGCATGAAGGCGTGGAAGGTGAGATGCCCAATGAGCATCCGCGCCGCATAATAGCCGTTGAACAGGAAAAGCCCCGCCACGACGGCCGCCGCCGACCGCGAGGCGGCGAAGCTCGACCGCATCAGGAGGTAGGCGAAGCCACAACCGGCCGCCGCGAAGGCGAGGAACGTCGCTCGGATCGCCGCAGTCGGACTGACAAAAAACGTGAGCGCCTGGGGCGCGGCGTAGTAGGCGACGTTCGGGTCTGCGAAATAGGGAACGCCCCCACATTCGCCGGGGTTGAACCAGGGCGCGGGGACGAGCCCGTTGGCGAGGCGCCAATAAAGCCCGACGAGCAGGTTCGGAAAATGGAGCGAATAATCGTCGGCCCAGAGCCCCTGCGCGTTCGGCAGGAAGGGCAAATAAACCGCCGCGTAGACGGCGACAAGCGCCGCGATGACGAGCGGCGCAAGCTGAGACGGCAGGTGAGTTCGCATCGCGCGCACCCTTACACGGAAACCGCGTAGATAGGAACCGCGCCGCAGTGCGAATGGCCCGCTCGGCGAGACGCACGGATGCGGAGATCGCGGCTTTCGCGCGTCCGGCATGGCCCCTGGCGCCCCGGAAATGCGAGCTTTGCCCGAGGCGGCGCACGGCGATGAGCTCCGCCGCGTCGCATCCTTGGGGATCGTCGAGCTGTCGGACGATCGCCCGCCGCGTGCGCCGCAGAATAGAGATGAAGCCGGCTCCGCCGGAACGGGGTGGACGCATTTCCGCAGCCCATGCTATTTCCTCTATTGCTTGGCCGACGACGCGCTGCCGGCGCGCGCTCGTGCAAGCAACCTCGGTTGGGAAATCCGTATCGCAAGCTCCCGCGTCGCCTTCGACGAGGTTTTCGGCTTCATCGACTGGTTATTTCGAGCTTGGGGGATTTTGACGTCTTGACGAATTTGAGCGACGCCATTCTTGCCAACGCGGTCGGCGCATTGAATAAAGGCGATTTTCGCCAAGCCGAGGCGTCGTTCAAGCAATTCTTGAGCGCGGTTCCCAATCACTTCGGCGCGTTGAACCTCTTGTCCGTCGTCCTGGTGAGCATGGGCCGGTTCGAGGAGGCCGAACCCTACATCGCGAAGGCCGTCGCGCTCGACGGCCGTTCGGAGTCGTCCTTCTATAATTACGGCATAATTCTCAAGAAGCTCGGCAGACCAGCCGAGGCGCTCGCGCAGTTCGATCGCGCGCTCGCCATAAACCCCAGGAACGTCAAGGCGTGGAGCAATCGCGGCAGTTGCCTGAACGACCTCGAGCAGTACGGGCGCGCCCTTGCCGATTTCGACAGGGCGATCGCTTTAAATCCGAGGTATTTCGAAGCCCATTACAACAAGGGCAACGCGCTGAGCGCGCTCGACCGGCCGGAAAGCGCTTGCGCCGCGTTCGACGCCGCGTTGGCCATCAACCCTGCCTCGCCGGAGGCGCACAACAACCGCGCCATGGCTTTGCAGGAACTCGGACGCATCGACGAAGCGATGACCGGGTATGACAAGGCGATCGCCCTCAAGCCCGGCTACGTCGACGGCTACTGGAACCGGAGTCTGCTTTACCTTTTCACCGGAGATTTCGAAAAAGGCTGGCGGGACTATGAGTGGCGCAACTTGAGAGAGCAGACGAGGCCGCGAGTCCTTCCGAAGCGCTTATGGACGGGCGGTGAGCCGATTTCGGGCAAGACGCTGCTCGTCCACGCCGAGCAAGGGCTCGGCGACACCATTCATTTTTGCCGCTATGTCCGATTGGCGTGCGACGCGGGGGCGCGCGTGATTTTCGCGCCGCAAAAACGGCTCCAGGCTCTGATGCGGACGCTCGGCGGTCGCTTCGAGATCGCCGAGGCCGACGATGAGACGCCCGAATTTGACTTTCACTGCCCGTTGCTGAGCCTGCCGCGCGCCTTCGGCACGACGCTCGAAACGATTCCCGGCGAGACCCCCTACCTCGCCGCCCAGCCGGACCGCGTCGCGCGTTGGGCGGAGCGGATCGGCGGCCATGGCTTCAAGATCGGCGTGTGCTGGCAAGGGCGCGTCGGCGCGGCCGACGTGGGTCGGTCGTTTCCCCTTGCGCAGTTCTTTGAAATCTTGCGCATTCCGCAGGTGCGGCTGATCAGCCTCCAAAAGGGGGAGGGGCTGTCCCAGGTGAAGGACCTCCCCGCGGGGATGCGGCTGGAAACGCTCGGCGACGCGTTCGACTCGGAGAACGATGCGTTCCTCGACTCCGCCGCGGTCATGAAGAGTTGCGATCTCGTCATCAGCGCCGACACATCCGTCGCGCATTTGGCGGGAGCGCTCGCGGTTCCCACCTGGGTCGCCTTGAAGCGCGCGCCCGACTGGCGATGGATGCTGGAGCGCGCCGACAGCCCCTGGTATCCGACGATGCAGCTTTTTCGGCAATCGGTCCGCGGCGACTGGGGCGGCGTGTTCGCCGACATGAAAACGGCGTTGCAATCCCTTCTCGACGAACGGGCCGGCTACGGAGCAACGGCTACGCCGGCTCAAGAGGCGCGATGACCGGCCGAGCTCCGTTATCATAGCCGCCCGTCCAAAATCGTCCGCGCTCTATCGGACTTTCGCCGGCCGATCGGCGATGACGCCGGTCTCTAACGGGAGGTCAAACGCCCGGCGCTGGCGCGTCTGCGCCATTCAGGGGGCGACGCCGGGTGACCGCTTTCCGCCCGAATGGGATCATGGCCGCCGAAGGCGCCTCGCCGACATCGCGTTCGCTTTCGAGGACCGCCGAATTGGCGGGGACCGGCGGTATTGGGCGCTGGTCCGCCATTCGCGTCAGCATACGGCATGACCGCCGCCCACGTAGCCGACGAGCGGAGCCGCGAGTCAGATTTCGACCCCTCGCCGCGAGCGCTCTGTCTTTGCGTCGAGCCCGGGCCTCCAGCGTCGCGGGCCAAGCGCGGCGATCCGAAGGTCGCGGCCCGGCTCGTTCGCTTGCCGCAATCGTATGAAATGCGCTTTCGCCGAAATCCCTGACGGGAGCGCGCCACCCCACCCACGTGGAGCCGAGCCTGGTGATCGAGTTCTATTCGCGCTGAGCGAAGTTCGAACCGGTTCGACAGATTGCAGGAGCCGCCTCGTCGAGGCGGCTCCTGTGCTCTGCGGGCGCCGGCGTTCCGCCGTCACGCTGACTAGTTGCTCGCCGCCATCTTTCCTGTCATTGGACGCACCGGCAGGCCTGGGCCGATCTTCTGCAAATTGCCGCTGATCACGCGATCGGTCTCCTTGAGGCCGGAGAGAACGGCGATGAGATCGCCGTCGCTCCGGCCGACCGTGACCGGTCGCATCTCCACCCTGTCGCCGTCGCCGACGACATAGATGTATTTGCCCATCTGGCTGGACCCGAGCGAAGCCTGCGGCGCCATCAGCGTATCGGGCTCCTCGCCGACGAGCAGACGGAGCCGGACGTATTGGCCGGGCAACAAGGCGAGAGCCGCGTTGGCGATGGTTGCGCGCGCGACAATCGTGCCCGTGCTGCGATCGACGCTGTTGTCGAGGAAGGTCAGGACGCCCTTGCGCCCGTCAGTCGCTCCGGGCGCGAAGACTTCGGCCGTCACCTCGCCTTGCGACCGGGCCTTTTGGATTTGGGCCAGGTCCGTCTCGCTCGGGTTGAAGACGACATAGAGGGGATCGATCTCGACCAGCGTGTTCAGCACGGCGCCGCCGGCGCCAATCAGCGTTCCGACGGCCGCCTGATTGCGCCCGAGCCTGCCGGCGAACGGCGCGCGGATTTCCGTATAGGCGCGGTTGAGCTCGGCGGCGCGGATGGCGGCCCGGTCGATGGCGAGCGAAGCCTCCGCTTGGCGCGCCGCGCTGGCGCGCTGGTCGAAGACGTCCTTGGAGAGATAGCCTTTCTCGGCGAGATCGGCGCCGCGGTCGAGGTTCGATTTCAGGTACTCGAGCGAGGCGGCGTCGCGATCGAGCTGCGCCTTCGCCTGCTCCAGCGCGACGTCATAGTCGCGCGAATCGATGCGGTAGAGCAGATCGCCTTGCTTGACGTCGGCCCCGTCGTCGGCGCGCTGCTCCACCACGAAGCCGGACACCTTGGCCTGCAAGGCGACGTTGCGGATCGCCTCGGTGCGGGCGGCATAGTCGATCGTCACCGGCAACGCCCGCTTGACCACCGCAACGACGGGAACTGGCGTCGCCGGCATCGGCGGCGGCGGCGCAGGCGGCGGCGAGACGAGAGCGGCCACGACCCGCGCCGGCGCCCAGGGATCGGGGGCGATGCGGACGTAGAGGATCGCCGCCGCAAGGAGGGCGAGAACGATGGTGGCGAGGGTCTGGCGCGAGGGCATGGGATATCTCCAAGTCATTCCGCCGCCGCCGCATCGGGCAGAGTTTCATTTTCCTGCTCGAGAGGCGCGTGACGGCGGCTGTGCGCCAGCGGCGAGGCGATACGTTCGCGCAGACGCTCGATCGTCGCGTAGAACACCGGAACGAAGACGAGGGTGAGGAACGTAGCGGCGAGCATCCCGCCGAACACGGTGGTTCCGATCGACTGGCGGCTCGCCGCGCCGGCGCCGGTCGCCTGCATCAACGGAACCACGCCGAGAATGAAGGCGAAGGCCGTCATCAAAATCGGCCGGAGTCTCAATCGAGCCGCTTCCATCGCCGCTTCGACGACGCCCAGCCCTTCTGCGCGGCGGCGTTTGGCGAATTCGACGATCAAAATGGCGTTCTTGGCCGCCAGCCCGATCAGCATGACGAAACCGATCTGCGAATAGACGTCGATCTGCATGCCGCGCAGGTTGAGCGCCGCGAACGCCCCGAACAGCGCCAACGGCACCGCCAGCAGCACCATGAACGGCATCGACCAGCTTTCGTATTGCGCCGCCAGGATCAGGAAGACGAAGACGATCGCCAATCCGAAAACGATCGAGGCGACGGAACCGGCCTTCAACTCCTGATACGTGATGCCGGTCCATTCGTATCCGAAATCCTTCGGCAACGCCGCCGCAGCCGCCCGTTCCATCGCGGCGACGGCCTGGCCCGAGCTGAAGCCGGGCGCAGCGGCGCCGTTGATGAGCGCCGCGGTGTCGTCGTTGTAATGCGGCACGGTCTCCGGCCCGACGGTGGCCTCAAGCGCGCCGAGCGTATTGAGCGGCACCATCTTGCCCAGCGAATTCCGGACGAAGAAACGCGAAAGGCCGTCGGCCGAGGCGCGCGCATCTTTCTCCGCCTGCAGCGTGACACGGAAGGTGCGGCCGAACATGTTGAAGTCATTCACATAGAGCGATCCGAGATAGATCTGTAAGGTATTGAATACGTCGGGCAGGTTCAGCCCCAGCAGTTTCGCCTTGTTGCGGTCGAGGTCGTAGTTGAATTGCGGCGTCGAGGTGCTGAACGTGGTGAAGACTTGGCGTCCGTTGATTTCCGGCTGCTTGCGCGCTTCAGCGATCAGCGCCTGCGTCGCCGCGTTGAGGGCGACGGCGCCGCGGCCGGTCAGATCCTCCACCTGGAACTCGAACCCGCCGGTCGCGCTGAGGCCGGGAATGGAGGGCGGATCGAAACTCAACGCCAAGGCGTCGGGGATCGCCAGCAGCTTGGGCCGGACCGACGCGACGATTTTCGAGGCGTTCTGCTCCGCTCCTCGCTCGTCCCAAGGTTTCAGGATGGCGAATTCGACCGCGGAATTGGATTGCGCGGCGCGGGTCAGGAAGTTGAGGCCGGTGATCGAGCCGACGATATCGACGCCGGGCGTCGCCTTCAGGATTTCGCGCACCTGGTCCGCCACCGCATCGGTGCGCTGCAGCGAGGCGCCATCAGGCAACTGCACGACGACGAAGAAATAGCCCTGGTCCTCGACCGGCAAGAAGGTCGAGGGAATCCTTTGCCACAGCGCATAGGCGCCGCCGAGCCCGAGCGCGAAGACGACGAGCAGCGCCCAGCGGAAACGCACCAATGCCCTGACGCCCCTGGCGTAGGCGTGCGACAGCCAGTCGAACCTGGCGTTGAACCAGCGGAACGGCGCGAAGGTCGGCGCGCCGCGATAGCGCAGAAAAGCCGCGCTCAGGGCCGGACTGAGCGTCAGCGAATTGAAGGCGGAGATGCCGACCGAGATGGCGACCGTCAGCGCGAACTGGTTGTAGAGCCGACCGGCGACGCCGGGAATGAAGGCGACGGGAACGAACACCGCCATCAGCACCGCGGTCGTGGCGATGATCGGTCCGGTGACCTCTCGCATGGCGAGCGCGGTGGCGGCGAGCGGCGGCAGGCCGGCCTCGAGCTGGCGCTCGACGTTTTCGACGACGACGATCGCATCGTCGACGACGAGGCCGATCGCCAGCACCATGCCGAGGAGGCTCAGCATGTTGAGCGAGAAGCCGAGGACATGCATCACCGCCAAGGTGGCGATCAGCGACACCGGGATGGCGATGGTTGGAATGACCGTGGTCCGCCAGCTCTGGAGGAACACGAAGACGACCGCCACGACCAGCGCCAGCGCTTCGGCCAGTGTGACCAACACGTCATGCATGGAGGCTGATACGAAGCGCGTGGTGTCGTAGTGCATCCCGTACTCGACGCCCTTGGGGAAACGCTGCGACAATTCCTCCATCTTGCGTTTGACTTGCGCTTGCAGGTCGAGGGCGTTCGAACCGGGCATCTGGAAGACCCCCAGCACGACCGCCGGCCGGCCGCCAAAATTGGCCGTCGAGGCATATTGCAGCGCGCCGAGCTCGATGCGGGCGACGTCATGCAAGCGCACCAGCGCGCCGCTCGCCGGATCGGCGCGAACGACGATGTCGCCGAACTGCTCGGGATCGCTCAACCGCCCGGCCGCGTTCACCTGCATCTCGAACGCCGTGCCCGGAGGCGCGGGAGACTGGCCGATCTTGCCGGCGGCGACCTGCACGTTTTGCTCGGCGATCGCCTGCTGCGCGTCGACCGCGGTGAGGCCAAGATTTGCGAGTTTGTCCGGATCGAGCCAGATGCGCATGGAGTAGCGGCGCTCGCCGAAAATCTGAACGTCGCCGACGCCCGGCAGACGTTTCAACGGGTCGACGATCTGCAGATAGGCATAGTTCGACAGAACCACGGGATCGACCGAGCCGTCCGGCGAGGTCAAATCGACAATCAGAACGAAATTCGGGTTCTGCTTGCGGATGGTGACGCCGGACTGATTGACGATCGCCGGCAACGACGAGGCCGCCTGCGACACCCGATTTTGCACGTCGACGGCGGCCGTGCTCAGGGGATAGCCGACATCGAAGGTGATGGTGATGTTCGAGCTGCCGTCGTTCGAACTGGTCGACGACATGTAGGTCATGCCCTCGACGCCGTTGATCTGCTGCTCGAGCGGCGTCGTCACCGTATCGGCGACCACCTGGGCGCTGGCGCCGGGATATTGCGCGCTCACGACCACCTGAGGCGGCGTAATGTCGGGGAATTGCGACACCGGCAGCAGGAAAAAGCTGACCGCTCCTGCGAGCACCATGATGACGGCGATCGCCGAGGCGAAGATCGGCCGTTCGATGAAGAAGCGAACCATCAGCGCCGCCCTTCCTTTCCCGACGACGCGGCGGCGCCGGCGGTGGCCGACCAAGCGGAGCGGACGCAATCTTCGACGAGGCCGCGCCACGGCGGATCGCGCGTGGCGGCGGACAAGCGCTCGGCGCTGTCGGCGACGGCGGCCGCGGCGCGCAGTTCGGCGATCAACGGTGCCCAGGCGCGGCGCAATTTTTCCGGATCTTGCCCGTCGGCCCGCATCCGCATAAGAATCAACGGATCGGCAAAGGCCTCCGCCAACGTCAATTCGCTTCGGTTCGCTTCAGGACGATAGGGCATGGGGCGGCTCCTTCGACGGGAGATTTGGACGGCGCGCTCCGACTTGGCGCGTCCGGGTGAGCGGTGCGTCGGCCGGCGTTTGCCGATAAGCCGTGTCAAAACCATTCGGCGGCGTCCGGCCCGCTGGGCGGAACCAGACCATTCGAGGGCGCGCCGCCGCCGGAAAACGTCAGCAGGCGGGACAAGCCCAATTTCGCGAGGCCCGATGTCGCACGACCGGCGCCCGTGTGTGGCGGCTGCCGCCCGTCGTCGGACCGCAGCTGCGACATCCTCGAATTCCCCGATCTTGACGGATCTTGGACGAGGTGTTACCTGTAAGTAACAGGGGGATATTTACAGGTCGGACGCGAAACGTCAAGCCCCCCGACCGACGAATCTGACCCGAGGAGCGATGCTGTGGACGACGAATGCGCCAAGCCCCGGCCGCGGGACCGCATCGTCGAGACGGCGTCGTCGCTGTTCCGCCGCCATGGCATCCGCGGCATTGGCGTCGACGCCATCGCCGAGGCCGCCGGCACCAACAAGATGACGCTCTATCGCCACTTCCGTTCGAAGGACGAGCTCATCGCCGCCTGCCTCAGCGCGCAGGCGGCGCGCACCGACGAGAAATGGGCGGATCTGAAGCGCGCCAACCCCGACAATGCGGCGGCGCAGTTGCGGGCGTGGATTGCGATGGCGGCGGGCTATATCGGCGCGGACAGCGGCGGCTGCGACTTGGCCAACGCCGCCATCGAATTGCGCGAGGCCGGTCATCCCGCCCGGCTGATGATCGAGCAACTCAAGCAGGAGCAACGCAATCAACTGGCTTCGGTCTGCCGGGCGGCCGGGGCGGCCGACGCCGAGTTGCTCGCCGACACGCTCTATCTGCTCTTGGAAGGCGCCAGGACCAGCCGGCAGAGCGCTGGTCCGCAAGGCCCTTGCACGTGCTTCGTCCGCGCCGCCGAGGCGGTGGCCTCCTCCGCCATCGGCGCGAGGCCGCCATCGGCCGACCCCAAAAACGGTTGACGCTCCGCGCGGCCGCCGAGCTACGGCGAGGAAGCCATCCGCGCCGCCGCGCTTTGGCGCCTGGCTACGGAATGACGCGTTTTGACGGAACCGTCGTCGCGAGCAGCGACGCGGCGATCCAGGGGCCGCCGCCGCGGCCCACCGAACCCCTGGATCGCTTCGCTCGCGATGACGGCGTTGGTTCGATCGCAGGGCGGACGATTCCGGCGCTGAGAATCGGGCGCTTGGCTCCTGCACCTAAGATGAAGGGAATCGAGCCGTTGCGGACGCTGGGATTGCCGGCCGCCGTGTCGGACTTCGGCCGTGAACGAACCCGCTTCGCGGGAGGGCGCGCCCGGTGAGGGTCAGGCAAATTTGGGACTTTCGGGCGTCGGTTGAGCGGCATCGGGGACAGACAGAGCATCGCGGCTCCTTTCACCAGAGGAGCCTTCG
>Ga0326728_10010919_pt1 | contig 21006 bp, 24 predicted proteins | sample MB3enrmetagenome_FD_207602 | JGI IMG/M metagenome (GOLD analysis project Ga0326728, IMG submission 207602) | Lab enriched peat soil microbial communities from McLean, Ithaca, NY, United States - MB31MN | ecosystem: Environmental > Terrestrial > Soil > Wetlands > Peat | place: USA: New York... | reverse complement strand
AGTCAGTGAAGTGACTGTAGCTGGCATACTCTTCTTTGCCTTCGAACCGTTTGTATGATTGTCCGTGTGTTGTGATACGTATCTATTCATGATTACGAGGTTCGCGAGGGCGCTGAGGGCTACAAAAACACCAATGAGTAGTCCTGTCCTGTCGACAGCGTGTTTTTTCTCTGCAACCCGCGGAGACTGCAGCTTCTGCATGCTCTTCGTGACGGTGAGAAATCTGTCAGCGAACTATCAGCGGCCACGGGGTTGAGGCAAGCGAACGTTTCACATAGGCATTAGATCTGCCTTTCTGAAGCGCTCCTATGCTAGGCCAGCGATAGACCTCAAGATCTCATGTGTACTCTTGTCCGGAAAATGGGAGACTATGTTCAGGAGACTCCCCGCCGTGATTGTTCCCATAAGTTTTCCATCTAAGACTACAAGAAGCCTCCTGGCTCCGGTCTCAGCCATCCGTGCCGCGATCTCTGAGAGCTCAGCATCAGCGTTAACAGATGCTACAGGTGCACACATTACCTCATCAACCATCACCGCCTCCGGGTTCAGGTTGGGGGCTACGACCCTCCTCACAATGTCCCAATCCCTGACCAGTCCGACAGGTTCCCCCTTTCTCATGACAAAGACATTCCTAACCGATCTCTCAACCATAATCCGAACAACCGCGGAAACCGTTGCTCCAGACTCAACAAAGACAACCTCTTCCTGCAAAAGAGAAGCAACCGCGCGACTAACCTCCAAAGAATATCACTTAGATTGTTAGCTTTACGATCGTATTTACGTGCTTTCTAAACACCTATCGAAGAGCGCCCGATGAAGTAACTTATTTCTAAGTCATGCGTCTGCTTCTTGCTTGCGTTCTGTATTACTTCGGTAAATCATGCTGCGATTGAAGTTCCGATCTTGATTTCCTTGATGTCGAGTGTGCCGGCGAAGAATCGTCTGCGACATACCTCGACCACGTCAACAGCCATGTTCACTTCCGTTTTGGTATAATGCGCTACGTCCAAACTCGGGACTGGCGGATCGATTCGCAGAATTTCAAGTTTCCTAAAGTAACGGTACCTTCCAGTCAGTTCCATTCGCCTGTTACTTTTCATCTGCAGGTAAGATGCCGGGTAAGGCTACCTCCATGATTGAATTATTCTTAAACGTTGGAACATCGTGCCTGAGGCTGGGGGCTCAAACGGAGCAAATAACAGGAACTTCGGTTCAGAGTAGGTCAATGTTACTCTCGAGGCATCAGCGTGAAGAAATACATGGTTGAGCCGATAGGAACGATTCGATCGGAGATCAAGAATAGAGAGGACGCCCCTCACTTTTACACGGATGGAGCCCCCAATGCCTACTTAGAGTTGAGGCCCGACTGCAGAGAGGGATTGGATGGAGTGAAAGTTGGCGACGACATCATCGTAATTACCTGGCTTCATCTCGCTCGCAGAGACGTCCTAAGAGTTCATCCCAGAGCAGATGCGTCTCGTCCGCTCACAGGAGTATTTTTGACTCGATCGCCGGATCGTCCGAATCCTTTGGGTCTTCATCGCGCAAAGGTCTTAGCGATCAATCCAGATAAGCTGCATATCGGCCCAATCGAAGCCATCGATGGAACTCCTGTGGTCGACATAAAGCCGGTTGTTGAACAATCGGATGATTTTTAGTTTGACGTACAGACTGAACAACCTCATGAAATTACGAGACGACAACACTTACTCCTCAGAGGGAGTAAGGAGCATCGAACTTCTGCTTCGAGGGTTTTGATAAATTCATCGGGTTGATGCTCCGGCTTAGGCGCAATTTCATGACAGGTTCCCTAAACTCTAAGGTTGACAGTCAATTACGCCGATTTCAAATTACGATGCTCGCATTAGTGATGTTTTCACTATTCTTATGTCTCTTAGCAGGGTAGAGTCAAGAATTGGCGGAAAGGCTAATTTGAGAAAGGCACGCACCATACGTGATTTACGGAAACATTTTCTCCACAAGGGCAAGAGTATGCAAGAACGCTCTGGGGAGATCTCGCCGAGTATCGTACGAGAGAGAGATCGAGTGCATGAACATGTCCTGAAGAGCGTTGCCGTCTCAGTGAAAGGTCTTCAGCCAAAGAGGATTCTGGATGTTGGAACAGGTTACGGTATGAATCTTACATTCCTAACACGTCGATTCGGAAAAGGGTCTCGTATTTGGTCGGTCGATGCTTCGCCAGCAGTAGTGCATGAGATGAAGAAGATAATCAGAAAACATCAATATTCGCGGCACGTCATGATCAGACAGGCGAATGCAGAGCAGTTACCTTTCAGGAGCGACCACTTCGAGCTGGTTGTCTCATTGTTCTCACTTCATCATCTCTCAAACCCTAAGCGCGGACTATTTGAAATGGGGCGCACCCTATCACGCGGAGGAAAACTCATTATCGCTGACTGGACACCTACAGCAGGAAGACCTCTAATGCTCCACGCGCGGAGCGATATTCCATCGCCGAGTTTTGTCAACACACAACTCAGACGATTAGGCTATCGTACAAGAAGTAGCGTTCGACGTTACTGGTACTTGATCGAGGCAATGAAGTGAGGAACGATGAACCGAAAATTGACTGGCAGCTATTAGGCCATTGGACTGAACAAACAAGACTTGTGTCTCATGAGGTTACTGTTGGGTAGCCCGCGTTGATCCATGCCGTTAAACCTCCTTCCATATCGTATACCTGGGTGAAGTCCGCGTTCACCAGCATGGTGGCGGCTTGAGCGCTTCTGACTCCCGTCTGACAGTATACCAATATTGGCCTATTCCGGTCAAGTCCACCAATTTGAACTGGCAGATCAGATAATGGAATATTGATCGCACCTTTCAGATGCCCTTGCGCATACTCCTGGGGCGTTCTCACATCGACAACCAATAAGTTGGGAGATGATTGTATCATTGCATTTGCATCTGATACGGAGATAGTCTTGTAGGCGAGTTGCTGGCTGGCACTCTGGATAGAGGTAGAGGTCGTGGTCTGAGGCTGAATACTGATCGACGGTTGCGCGACTGAGTAGACCACCCAAGCCACAATCAAGATTATGAATGGAATACCAACCTTTTCCCATTTGCTTAGGCCCTTTCTTCTTTCCCCTTGTTTCTTTGATGACATCAAACTCACCGCGCAAAGGTTGGCAATTATCTGAGTAAGGTAAGATTAGCATAGTGGCCCATTCACAAGTTGGGGAGTCAACTCCATCACGTATATGTGATGGTGAAAAATCGCTGGGAGTCTTCATAGGAAAAAATTGGAAGTGTGTTGTTGATGAGAGTGAGCTGGCCTAAGCTCATCGTGCTTATGGCAATGTCCGTATTCGGCCTCTGGGCCTCTTCAGAGGTAGTGGTCGTCTACTACACCCTGAAACAGGATCTTCCCTTCTGCCCTCTTTCGAACGCCCCTGGGATTGCAATCAACTGCTATGCTGTACTGAGTAGTAGATACAGTGAGATATTCGGGATCCCTCTTGAGTTGCTCGCGGTTGGGTACTTCATCATCAACCTCCTGCTAGTCTACTTCATTGCTTTTGGAAGTGATGCGCTATTCAAGGCGTCCCTGAAGACTCTGTTCGGATGGCGATTCATCGGCATCGTGATAGTTCCCTACTTGGTCTTCGTGGAACTGGTCCTAGTCAAGGCCGTTTGCGTCTATTGTACCATGATGCACATTGCCATCGTCGCAGATTTCATCATCATCAGCTACCTGCTATTCTACAAGAAACTCAACCTAACACAGCAAACTGAAACCGCGGCATCGCTTAGAGGAGCATGAATTAAAAAGAAATTGGATAACCGCAGGCTGTTTATGTATCCATATGCAAGTTCAATTAACTCTATGATTCGTGCCCGCGTAGTTCCTTTGCAAGACCACGACCACTATTCAGTCATGAAGTGTCAACGTGACTGGAAGCAAAAGTATGAATGCTGTCCCCGCTACTAGGAGAGTACTGCCCATGCCAATGAATGCGATGAGTGTGCCCGCCAGAAGCGGCCCTATCGTGTAGCCTAAGTCTTTGAACGTCGCTATTGCCCCGGTCATCGCGATCTTGTCCTTACGCATAACGTCGGACATCCGAGAATAGAGCGCTATGAAAATCACGGTATAGGAAACGGTGAACGCGGTCACGACGACGATGGCGTAGTAGAAATCGTTCGATAAAGGTATCAGGGTGGCGGTTGCAGTGGTCAAGAGCACTGCGATGGATAGCATTTTGCGGATTCCATACTTATCGAGCACATGCCCGATCGGCACCTCCAATGCGACAGCAGGGAATAGCGCCACCGTCATGATGACCCCTATCAGCGGGATGGAGAGGCCTTCATCGTTAAGGTACACGGAGAGGAAGGAATAATAGACATTTATCAGCGCGTAGAACGTTACTATCATGAATACGGTCTTCACGAATCTCATGTCGCGCATGTGACGCGATAGTGTACTCATCTGGTGCTCAAGCGACGCTTTCTTCGGCCTTGGGACGGCTTTCAGGCGAAATGAAACCACAAGAAACGCTATGAAACTGGTGACGCTCAGTACGTAGAACGGAAAGAGGAACGAAATAACTGAAAAGATACCTCCAACGATTGGAGATATAGAAGACGCTAGGTCGTTCATGTCTGAGAAAAAGCCGGTTTCCTTTCCCCTAACCGGCTTATCGGCATATGTGAAAATGTACGCCCATGACGTAAGCCAGAGGAATGAGGAAGCTAGCCCTCTTCCCACGCTCAAAGCCAACAGTGGAAGGAACGTGGTAGCCTGAGGATAGAGCAGCGCTAGACCTGAGTAAAATAGCAGCGCGACCTGCAGCACTCGCTTCATGTTCACCCGATTCTCGACAATTCCAAACGGTATGTTGAGAAAAATGCCTGCCATCGTTGTGATGGAGAGTATAAGCCCAGTCAAGAAGGGGCTGCCAGTAACACGGCTGACATAGATAGAAAACACTGGGGAGGTCACACCCCAACCGAACGTATAGATGAAGAACGCGAGCGAGATGGGCAGGATTGCTCTGTTGAAGTTTCTGATGAGTCGCAGGTCACTGAGTTCCTTGAACATTTTGCTTCGCCTCAGATGATCATGGATGCCTGCCTAGTGCAAGTTCCTTGTGTGCTTACAGGCCAAACTTCCTAAACGCGTAGTACTTTGGGTAGTCTAAGGCAAGCGTGAACACTGCAGAGAAGCCTAAGACAAGGAGAACTTGAGCTATCGTTACAGGTGGTAGTATAACGCCGTAGACTCCGAGCAAAGCGAATCCAATCACCGTTGCTAAGCTGGACAAGGCAAGTTCTCGTCCAGGCCTAGAAGACCAGAAGTGTCCCCTCTCTCTCACAATGAGAACTCTGAACTGACTGGTGAACACCAGGGTTAGGAGGACAAAGGTCTGGAGCGCTCCCAACTCCATTTGGTAGTAATTGTTGCCGATGAATAGGATGGCTGCTCCCTCGACAACTAGCAATGCGCCTATGATGAGTGACGCTAACGTGATGTTTCTCACGTTCCAAATATTCGGGTTCTTCGTGGTCTTCACGTTATCAGTGGCGAGTGACATTGTTACGAAGTCATTTGCAAACACGAGCAGTACCATGCCCAGTACGGAGAGCACGATGTGGTGCAGCCAGAAGAAGCCTAGGGCCAAAATGCCTACGAATTGTATTACTTTCGTGACTTTGTTGATAACCCAGGTTAGCATGCGCTGGTAGATCTCTCTGCTCGTGCCTATTGCGTTGAGAATGACCTTAAGGCCAGGTTCGGTTAGAACTATGCTGGCTGATGCTTTTGCTACGTCAGTCGAGTTACTGACGGCTATACCTACCTCCGCCTGTTTGAGTGCGGGTGAATCGTTCACACCGTCGCCCGTCATTCCTACCATGTGGCCTCTGGATTGGAGAAGCTTCACGATTCTGTACTTGTCTTCGGGGTATATCTCCGCCAACCCGTCATATTCGTCAAGGGTTCTTGCTTGCTCCTGTTCTGATTGGTTCTGGAGGGCGGACATCGCGCAGATTCGATCACCAAGCCCCACCTGGCCGGCGATCTCTTTGGCGATTGCCACGTTATCTCCTGTCAGCATTTTCGTTTTGATGCCGATGCGTTTCAGTTCTTCAATTGTCTCCTTTGAGTCGGGCCTCGGAGGGTCGGCGAGTGGCAGGAGCCCTACGAGCGTTAGATTATCTAGAGCGTTATCCTCAGATTTGGCGACGGCGAGTGTTCGATAACCCTTCCCGGACAATGATTGTACAGTATTGTTCACGTTCTTCAGAGTCTGTTCGTCTATTTTGCACAGAGACAGAACTACCTGCGGCGCCCCTTTTACTGCTCTGAATCGGTTGCCGTTGTGTTCGATGATTGCCTCAGATCTTTTTGTGGCAGGCTCAAAGGGGGTGAACGATTCTTGCGTGTACCCTCCAATGGGAATATTCTTTGCATAATCAATTACGGCCAAGTCGATTACGTCTCTTATCTCCGCCTTAGATGCCAGTCTCGCCACTAATGCAACATCGTTTCTTTCGAAGCCTTGAAAGGGGACAGGGTCGGTCGCAGAGAGCTGGTTTTGTGTAATCGTGCCCGTCTTATCTAGGCAGAGCACTTCCATTGAAGCTGCATCCTCAATCGAGTCGAGCTGAGTAACCAGTACCCCTTCTTTGGCAAGCTCCATGGCGCCTACTGCGAGAACGATAGCGAAAACTGCCGGAAGCGCGACTGGAACGGATCCCATGAGAAAAATAAGAGCGAACCTTACGATGGTTAACAGGTCCAAGACCCGTGTGAAAGCAGCATCCAGGATTACGAGCGCCAACGCGGCGATGCCAAGGTACATTGCGTACTTGACAATGGCCGACATGATCTCTTCTTGGTGGGACTTCGGCTTGGCTATTTTCACGAGTTCAGCTGTTTTTCCGAAGTATGTGTTGGCTCCCGTGTTGAGTACGAGAGCTTTCGCTTCGCCTCGCTTTACGATGGAGCTTGAATAGAGAAGCCCGGATTGACGCGTGGTCACGGGGAGGGATTCACCAGTCAACGCTGACTGATCAACAGACAGTCCACCCGTCACTATCTTGGCATCAGCGGGTACTAGGTCGCCCAAAGCGACTTGGACGGTGTCGCCCGGAACAATCTCCCGAGCGTCTCTGACCACCCATTCTCCATTTCGCAAGACTTTTGCTTTGACTGCTAATCGTTTCTTGAGGGTTTCAAGCGCCCTCAGAGAACTACGCGTGTGATGGAAGCCTATGATTGCATTTATGGTTAGGAGCGCGAAGACTATGACTGCTTCGAGGTAGTGGCCTATGACGTATGAGAGCGCCATTGTTAATTCTAGAAGCCAAGGCATTGGGCCCCAGTATCGCGCTAAGAAATCAAGAAACGGATTCTTCCGTTTCTCCACTAGCTCATTATAACCAAATTCGCTGATCCGTTTTCTTGCCTCATCCTCCCTTAGGCCGTCTGTTGAGGCATTCAGTTCCCGGTAGACGTCCTCAATTGGTACATTGCTAAAGTCAGCTGTGGTCTTAGTTGTCATTGAGGCGGTTGAACGATCATCCGATTTAGATGCACCTTCCAAGCCTCAAAAGGTTCTCTCCAGTGGAAACGAGTACACAGGGTCAAAAAAGTAGTCCTCGTGGCCCGGAGGGATCCTTGAATCGACTAGATTCTCCAATGTGAAACTCTCTGCCAACATATTTGTACACACGCACGGAGGGAACATCTGGGTATTGTTCGATGAAGGCTACTTCCGAATGGGCGGGCGGCTACAAGACTGTCTTGTACGATGGTCGCGGGCACAGCGTGACCGTGGATCTGCCCATAGAGGACGAGGGTGAGAACAAGGGACCAACCGCACTGGAACTTTGCATAATGTCTATGGCCGGATGCATCTCAACAATTTTTAGAACAATTGCCGACAAGCGAAAATTCGTTTACAAGGCGTTCAAGGTTGAGTTGGAAGCCGAGAAAGGCGCGGTCACCGTTACCAGTGTGAAGGGCAAAATGGAGATAGTCACTGATGCGTCTGAGAAAGAAGCTCAAACAGTTCTGAGGTTGACGGTCGACACCTGTCCTGTGGGCGTAATATTCAACAAGGCAGGAATCAAGTTGGACTACGAACTTACAGTAAAGAAACGTAAGTAAACCAAACGAAAGTCGAAACAGATATTCAAAAAGTACAGAGGAGCCTATTCGAACCCCCCGTAGTATTTGCACAGGGCTGGACGAACACCGGACCTCTGTTAGGCTGCGGCGTTTTCTCGTCGCACAATTCGCTCACAATCTCACTAAATGTGAACCTAACTGTAAACCATTTGGCTGATCCCGAACAGTCATGGGATCAATGGGATTTGAACCCACAAATTATGGGACTGTTGACCTCTGCACACAGCCAGTGCAATATCGGATTCCCATGATAAGAAACAGGGTTCTGGGAACTTTTGAGGGGGGCTTTTCCCAGTGGTAACTGGATTGGGGGTTTTGGTGCTCTATTGCGTTAGCGGGTGGTAGTGTTCTAGCGTTCGTCGCAGTTCAGTTAGAGGAAAAACAGATGGAGTCTAATTCAGTCTAGTTGGAGTTCTCTGGTTTCTGAGAAAAGCGGGTGCCCCAAAATCGCTGATTGTCCGTTCTTCGCAGGTATCTCCACCAGAACTCTAAGTTAATCGTGAGGACGAAGAGAGTGAGGACGGTTATTAGAGTGATTACCTCAGTGAAGTTGGCGATGAGTGTTTGCAGATTTCGTGAGGCAGCGTAGAATGTAACGGCATCTATGATAGCGACCACGGAAAGAACCCGTAGAAACAAGTGTTCTTTGCTCGTTAATCCTTTCATCTCTTCCACCAATAGATTAACGCAAATATTATGACCGTACAGATATTGACTATTAGTCGATAGGTGAAAGCGAGAGACTTCATAGGGGTTAGTGCGTCAACTATCAAATCCGCTATCACAATAGTTATCACCATTCCAACCACTATCGTTAATGCGAATATCTTTTCTTTCATCTTTCCTCCCTTCTTGGGTAGGTAAGGCGCGTCTCGCTCTTACTGGTTCCCCTGTTTTTCACGAAATCGGAAGGGTACGAGCCGCTAAGGGAGAGAGCATAATCCTTCGTAGAATCGCTGGGATTTGAACCCACAAATCGTGGGACTAATGGAAATTTCACTCTTACTTCATAGGCGTCAGCACAACGACCGGAATTTTGCGCGTAGTCTTATGCCGATAATCATCAAAGGTAGGCATCATCTCAACCATCTTATTGTATAACCGGGTCCGTTCCGGTTCTTCAGCTACCGTTGCATGAACCCGAAACCTTTCCGTTCCAACCTCAACCGTGAGTTCGGGGGTTGCAACAACGTTGTAGTACCAATCCGGGTTGGTCGGTGCGCCCCCTTTAGACGCAATCACCACGAACCTTTCCCCATCCCGCACATACGCTAATGGATTGATACGTTCCAGCTGGCTCTTAGCCCCTTTAGTGTGTAAAAGAAGCAACGTTCTGCCTTCAAACATCCCGCCGACTTTGCCCCCGTTCACTCGAAATTCATCGATGATCTTACTGTTCCAATCGTTGAAATCACTCAGTTCTTTCGTCCCCTTTACTGAAATCGGGATGTTGTCATAATAAAATTTCGGAAATCTAACGCATGAGATTTGCACGTCGTGGGGTCAGTGGGATACGAACCCACCAATATCGTGGGTTCCACCCACGTTGAGCTCTGTCAATCCAGTGGAAATGAGTACACGGGGTCACTCAAATAATACAGGGGGCCTTTTCGAACCCCCCGTAGTACCTGTGCTTGACTGGATGAACACCGGACCTTTGCCATTCTGCGGGGTTTTCTCGTCGGACAAAACGCTCACATCCACCTTATTGGCGCATCTTCCACTAAACCGTTAGGGCGCTACTCAACCTCGAGTTCAAATTGGCCTGCTCGCACCAGCATACCCACACACATACTTTTCTAGCAACCAACGTCGAAGGTACTTGATTACCATGCCTCCCGACCTCATTCCGTATGACTATCTCAAACTTCCTTCTGACGAGCAGCTGAGACGTGCCCGTGAATTTCTCGAACTTTGCAATCGTAGACGTACGGTCAGACACTTCTCATCCAAGCCTGTTTCCAGAGACCTATTGGAGACCTTGATCCGCACTGCAGGGACGGCGCCGTCTGGGGCAAACAAGCAACCATGGCGTTTCATAATCGTAACAGATGCGGAGCTGAAGCGTAAGATTCGGATTGCAGCGGAGAAGGAAGAGAAGCAGAACTACGAGCACAGAATGTCGCAGGAATGGCTTGACGACCTTGCCGTCTTGGGGACGGACTGGCATAAGGGCTTCCTTGAAGCGGCGCCTGCGCTAATCGCCGTTTTCTCAGTCGAATACGAGAAAGAGGGAGAGCGGATGCGTAAGAATTACTACGTGAAAGAGTCGGTCGGTTTGGCCGTTGGGTTCCTCATAGCGGCCATCCATAACGCTGGGCTCGTTTCATTGACGCACACACCAAGCCCGATGCATTTCCTGCAGGAGATTCTCAACCGTCCCTCCAACGAACGACCCTTTGTTCTGATCCCCGTTGGTTATCCGGCTGAGAACGTCACGGTGCCGAACATACAGCGCAAGCAATTGGAACAAATCTCGGTCTGGCTGTGAACTTGCATGGTCTGAGCTGCACTACGGCCACAGATTTCTTGTGTGTGGGTGCCGTGGGCGCGGCGTTAGGGTTACTAGGGTTTGAAGGGGGGCTGTGGCTTTTCTTCCCCCGCGAACATCCCACCTAGTAACCAATGAGAGACCAATCTACCTGCGCGGTCATAGATCATCGACGAACTAATCAAGCTGGCAGCCGAACCTATCTAATTCACGTTGATCAGAGTAATTAGAGGATAGACAATGCCGATTTTCGGGGGTATCGAAGCCGGTGGAACAAAATTCGTGTGTGCAATTGCATCCGGCCCAGATGATATTAGGGCAGAGACGTCGTTTCCAACTACAACTCCGGACGAGACCATTGATCGAGCGATAGCTTTCTTACAAAGAAATCACGAGCCGCTATCATCAGTTGGCATTGGTTCTTTTGGTCCAATCGACCTCGATCAGACCTCACAAACTTTCGGTTACATAACGACGACGCCGAAAAAAGGCTGGCGATACACCGAGTTTGTCGGTCGAGTTAGACGGGCATTGAAAGTGCCGGTCATATTCGATACAGATACTAATGCAGCTGGATTAGCGGAAGCAACGTGGGGTGCCGCTCGAGGTCTGAATACGTTTGTTTACCTTACCGTTGGAACAGGCATCGGTGGTGGAGGAATGTTGAGCGGTCGAGCCTTACACGGATTATCGCATTCAGAGATGGGCCATCTGCGAGTGCCTCATAGTTGGGACCAAGATCCATACGCAGGTGCCTGTCCTTTCCATGGCGACTGCCTCGAAGGCCTAGCAGCGGGACCAGCACTAACCGGCAGATGGGGCCAACCTGGAGAAAGGCTACCACCTGATCACCCAGCTTGGCAACTTGAAGCACACTATCTGGCGTTGGGGTTGGCCAACATAATCTACACACTCTCCCCACAACGAATTATTTTGGGGGGCGGCATAATGAAGCAGACTATGCTATTTCCACTGATACGACGAAACGTACTGAGCGTGTTGAATGGCTACCTGGAAGTTCCCGCCATTACGGAGAGAATAAATGAGTACATTGTGCCGCCAGCCTTGGGTGATAAGGCGGGCGTCTTCGGGGCAATCGCATTAGCAAGCTTTCAGTAAATCTGCGATTGTCACCCCCCCGTAGTACCTGCACAGGGCTGGATGAACACCGGACTTTTGTTAGACTGCGGGTTTTTCTCGTCGGACAAAACGCTCACAATCTCACTAAATGTGGACCTAACTCTAAACCATTTGGCTGATGCCGAACAGTCGTGGGATCAATGGGGTTTGAATCCACAATTTGCGGGACTAATGACTTTCGAAAGAGTCTCAATGGCGGAACGGAAATTTCGCGCTACCCAGCCAAGCAGGGACGTAAAATGCTATTCTTTGGTTGGCATCGTGACTGTTGCCAACTCGACCTGGGGTTCCCTGAAGTAGTGTTTCTTCGCCCACAATGCCACGCTCACGAGACTGATTAGAACTGGAACTTCGAACAGGGGCCCGATCACCGCGGCGAAGGCTTCGCCCGAGTTTATTCCAAACACTCCGACTGCCACCGCTATTGCAAGCTCGAAATTGTTGCTGGCTGCTGTGAAGGATAATGTTGCGGTCTCAGGGTATGAGAATCTCCATGCCTTGGACATGATGAATGAGAGTGTGAACATGATGAGGAAGTAGCTTACGAGGGGTATTGCGATTCTTACAACGTCCCATGGCAGCGCAAGGATATACCCCCCTTTCAACGAAAACATCACCACAATCGTGAAGAGTAATCCTATCAAAGCTGTCGGACTCAACTTTTCCACGAACGTTCCATCATACCACTCCTTCCCCTTCTTCCGCACCAGCGCGTACCTGGTGGCTATTCCGGCGATGAACGGGATGCCTAGGTAGATGAAGACGGTTTTGGCTATGTCCGAGATAGAGATGGCAACGGTTACGCCCGACCCGTGGGCAACCCAAGAGGAGAGCAACGTAACAAAGAACCATGCGTAAACCGAGTATAACGCAACTTGGAAGATCGAGTTGAGCGCCACAAGGACCGCTGCATACTCGCTATCGCCTCCTGCCAGCATGTTCCACACTAGGACCATGGCAATGCATCTGGCTAATCCGACTATGATTATTCCAATTCGATACTCGGGGAGGTCAGGCAAGAATAACCATGCAAGACCGAACATTAGGAACGGCCCTACAATCCAGTTCTGGAATAGGGAGACGCTGAACATCTTCCAAGCCTTCCCCACCTTCGAAAGCTCCTCGTACTTCACGCGTGCTAGTGGTGGGTACATCATCCAGAGCAATCCAATCGCGATTGGGACCGAAATGGTGCCGACGCTGAACGTTTCAAGAAGCGTCGGGAGTTGCGGGAAAACGGCCCCAGCGACTACTCCGATGGCCATCGCTAGGAAAATCCATAGTGCAAGGAATCGGTCGAGGAGCGAAAGCCGTTGCGCCAATACTTTCCGATCTCTGATTACTTAGGAATATAATCGAACGATTCAGGCGGGTTTCGTGGCCTTCCATGTCACGCTCTTTACCTCGAGTCCCTTTGAAGTCATTTCCTGGTTTATTGGGTGGGATTCATCCGATCCTTCGATGTTAACGAAACCTGCTTTTTCTAGGATGCTCCTGTATTCGTTGAAGGTAACGGCTCCCGCAATGCAAGCTGCCCATTCTTCTGGTCTGATCACCTTCTTTGCTTCTCGAGTCGCAACCATATCAGATACCGATATCCCACCGCCAGGTCTGAGGACCCGGTAAATCTCGTCGAACGCCGATCCCTTATCCGGAACTAGGTTTAGCACACAATTGCTGATGACCAAATCCACCGAATTACTTTCGATGGGCATGTGTTCGATTTCTCCAAGCCGAAATTCAACATTCTTGTAATCATATTTCTTCGCAGTTTCGCGTGCCCTGAAGATCATCTCAGGTGTTGCATCAAGGCCGATAACCCTCCCTTTCTCCCCGACAAGTTTCGAGGCGCGGAAAACATCAACGCCTCCGCCGCTACCCAAATCCAGAACAATTTCTCCTTCTCGAATCTGCACATGCGCTAGAGGGCTGCCACAGCTGGCAACAACGCTCAGAGCCTCAGTTGGAAGATCCGCCTCAGTAGTTGAAGCCGAACTGCAGCAGCTGTTCTCAGTTTCGTTTCCGCAGCATGGTTCATTCAGTACAGCTAATCGACTGTACCTTTGCCTAACGGCATTCTTGATTTCTTCCTCACTGAGACTCATACTAGGTCACGTCTAACATGATAAGGCAACATATTTAAGAATGTTGATATGTATTCCCTTTGCTGATCGATTTGAGCGCAACGATCGCCCAAGCCAGAGTCAAACGTCTCGTAACTCTTGGCCTTGTAGACTCCAATTGTACTCCAGCTGAACGAATTACGCAACTTAAGTCAAGAATAGGAAAGAACGAGAAGAACCTTCAGGAACTAGAATACTTCTTCGCTGCTCTCGGAGATGCCACTAGACTCAAAATGCTCGAGATAATCGCTGATGAGGAATTATGCTCATGCGAAGTCATGGCCGCTCTTGAGCTAACGCAACCCACGACATCACACCATCTAGGAATACTAGAAAGAGGAGGGCTCCTGACTTCAAGACGAAACGGCAAATGGGTATTCTACAAAATAGCGAACTCACAAGTCAAGAACCTAATCGCCAAAGGATTCAATCTAGTGGAGGAGGCGGAATGATGAAGAAAGTGCTGTTCGTTTGCGTGGAGAATGCAGGTAGGAGCCAAATGGCTGAGACAATCGCCCGCGCTTACGGAGTCGATGCTACTAGCGCTGGGACTATACCCGCTCCAGCGGTTAACCCGACTGTAATTGAAGCTATGCGCGAAAGAGGATTCAATCTCTCTTCCAACAAACCGAAGATGTTGACCAGTCAAATGATTGAAGATGCAGATTATGTTGTAACCATGGGCTGTAGAGTCGAATCTGTCTGTCCTAAGCCCTTGATCGCTAAGATGGAGAAGAAACTTGTTGACTGGCAAATTGACGACCCTAAGGGCAAGCCGATTGAAGAAGTAAGAAAGATCAGATCTCAAATCGAAAACCAAGTCATTGAACTCCTGAGGACCAAGTGAGCGCCCTGAGCATGAAGAGTATCCCGGCAGATATGCCGATTAGCGCAGCGAAAAGAGATGAGTTACCAGAAATCTTAACACTGCTTGAAGAATGCAACCTTCCCAAAGAAGGACTTGCGACTCACCTATCTACAACGCTAGTTGCACGAAAAGGGAAGGAAATTGTCGGATGCTCCGCTCTAGAATTATATCAAGAATTCGCATTGCTTCGATCCGTTGCAGTCAAACCGCCTTTTCGAAAACGAGGACTGGCACTGAACCTTACGAGAGAGGCATTAGACTTAGCTAAGCGCTATCAGGTAACGAACGTTTATCTGCTCACGGAGACGGCGAGCACGTTCTTTTCCAAGGTAGGCTTCATCCGTGTTCCGCGTTCTAATGTGCCAGAAAATATCCAACGCTCAACTGAGTTTACTACACTGTGCCCAGACACCGCCACGGTCATGACAGTGAACATAACTGTGGGAACGCACCGTTAACTTGACTTGGAACTAGATCGAGTCAACTCACGTTGAGGCGATCGGTCTACCAATTAGCTTTGTCCTTGCTATCGCTCACTAGAGTTTGAAATCCTTAACGGAGAAGATATCGGAGTATTCCGACTGCTGCTCCTAGGAACACAAGCCATGCCGAGTTCACGTGGAAGCGAATCAACAGAACTAAACTCACCAACATGAGACCCACAGTCACAATGTCAATCAACGCCGACACGCCCAGTTGGTAGGTTACGAAGGCCATCAACCCTAGCGATGCAACGATTACTCCGTCAAGGAACGCACCGGCGACTGGAGAGCTGCGAATGCGCGGAATCAGCGGACCGCTAATCGCCACCAGGATGAAGCCGGGAAGAAAAATCCCGACGGTGGCAACGAGAGCGCCAGCTGGGCCTCCAAGCAGGTAGCCAATGAAGGTAGCCGTTGTGAAGACCGGTCCAGGCGTTACCTGTCCGACAGCAATGGCGTCCAACAGTTGAGAGTTAGTTATCCAGTGCAGACGTACGACCAGATCTGTCTGCAGGAATGCGAGAAGTACATAGCCGCTTCCAAACACGATCGACCCGACCTTCAAGAAAATCAGGAACAAGGACCACAACCCGAATGTGGATGAGGGAGGCTCGAGGTACTCTCCACCAGCCTGCACCCCGAAAGCCAAAACAGGGGCAAGGAGAAGGAGGCAGAGGGAGAGAAGGCTGGGATTCTTCTCATGCCTCTTCTCAGTAGTCCACTTACCCAAACCCACCACGCTGCCTATTCCGAAAATAACTGGCAGAGGACTCACACCAAGAACACTCGCTCCAAGCGCCACCAACCCGCATATCACCAAGAAACGCGTCTTAGCCGCCCCACGTCCTAGACCCCACAATGCCTGTAGAATAATCGCGATAACAACTGGTTTTATGCCGTAAAACAAATCCGAGACCTGGGGCAGAGAACCGAACAGAACATACGCCCAAGCCAGCACCGTCACGATAACAGCGGCCGGAAGAATGAAGCAAACCCCTGCTACAAGCAACCCAACCCACCCTGCCTGCTGGTATCCAATGTAAATGGCCGTCTCGGTCGACGTTGGGCCTGGAATCAAATTCGCCGCACCAAGCAGATCCAAGAACTTCTCCCTTGAGAGCCAATGACGACGACGGACCGTCTCCTCTTCCATCATCGCAAGGTGTGCCGCCGGTCCGCCGAACGCTAGAATTCCGAGCCTGAGGAAATACGCCGCGAGATCCTTTACGGACGCCGAGGATCCGCTCCGCGGCCTATTGGACGTCAACGATGGTGCGGTCCTCCTGCTCTAATCTTTATCAACATACGCGATTGGACCGTCTGTGACGAAGATGCGATGATTACTCGGCATCTAAAGATTTTCCACTGGAAACGAGTGCACGGGGTCCGTCAAAAAGTACGCAGGGCCGGATTCGAACCCCCCGTAGTTCCTGTGCTTGCGGAGGCAGGCTCAATGACGTACATGAGCTCTAACATCCAAGTAAACACCCATATGCGGCAGAAAGGCCTCCTGGGCACCCTAAAACGTGATGAAAAGAGACGCCGCTGTCGCAGCCTACGCGGCCAAAACTCAAACTACTCGCGTGAACGCCTGACGCCTACCCAGAGTCCCAAGAGGAGACCTATGAGCAGGGCGCCCACCAGTTTTCTCTCGTCGCCTATAGGGATGAATTTGGTCTCTTCCTTGGTGATTTCCAGAACTCCTATGGGCCTGATGTGGATGCCCCCTCCCCCTCTGCCCGCTTCTTTTTGTTCTCCTCCATCACCTTTGTGCAGCGGACAAAACCCCGCATGGAAACCGTACGCGACTCTCGCGACTGGGATAATCGTCTTCCCTTCAGCGGTTATGGCATCACCATAGACTGTCTTAACGTTAGCATTAGTTTGCAATCGATCCAGAATCGACTGGAAATATTGTTGAAGACTCAACGCCAATCACCCAACATACCTTTCAGAAATTCATAATGCGTGCCTTGGTATTTGGCTTTGCGGGAGGCACTAGTTGAACTAGAACTTGCAGGAATACTGCGTTTGCCAACACCGTAAAAAGACACAATAATTCAACTTTGCAATAGTGAATCTGATAGACGTAGTCAAGGTGAATGCGAATTGCGAATTGTGCACATCTCTGACATACATTGTGGCCCAGAATTCCAGGCACGTGTATTCGAAGAGGCCGTCCAGGAGATTAACGATCTTGAACCCGACGTGCTCGTGGTCTCGGGCGATCTGACAGAGAACGGGTTGATCTCACAGTACAGGCAGGCAAAACAGGCTTTGGACATGCTGGAGTGTAAGAGGAAGGTCTTTTGCAGTGGGAATCACGATTACCGGTCGACCGGCTATCTACTCTTCAAGGAATTCTTCCCCGGCAAGCCTATCGTCAAAGATGACGGGGTCGTCTTTGCGGTGATCAGCACTGCTAGACCCGAACGAAATGAGGGCGAGGTCGGCCACAGGCAAGTGCTCTGGCTCGAAGAGTCGCTTGCCAAATTCAAGCGAACTAGGAAGATTGCGGTTATACACCATCATTTGATTCAAGTCCCTGACACAGGCCCGGACAACATACCCGTGGTCGATGCTGGCGATACGTTGAGAGCCGTACTCGAAAGCAAGGTGAGTCTTGTGCTGGGCGGCCACAGGCACCGACCGTGGCGTTGGAAGGTTGAGGGCACGCAAATCGTTCATGCGGGAACGCTGTCGAGCGAGCGCACGCGAGGTTTCTACGCGCACTCATACAACATAATTGACGTATCCCGGGATGAAATCGAAACTCTGCTGAAAATTGTGGGAACAAACAAGTTATTGACATTTGATGAACTTGTCAAGGGACGGGTCAGGTTGCCTGCGATCTCTCAAACGCCAGGACAAAACTATAGCGGCTAATATCCTAAACCTCTAAACTCCCACAAAAACCGTAACTAAAAACCAAAAGAGAGAGGAGACGAGGTTGTTGGAGGGTCTGCTAGTTCTTAGCGATGATGATGACCGTAATGGTAGTGGTAATATGGGTAGCCACTGTAACAGGGGTAATACGACGGATACCCGTAATAGTAGTAGTAATAGCCGTTGTAGCAGCCGTTCGGGTAGCCGTTGTAATAGCTGTGTGAGCCCGTTGCCGGATAATAACTGCTAGGATTTATGGTGACTGTCTGCGAAGATGTCGCGACAAGACCGCCGTACTGACCGTTGATGTAGCCGTTGTAAACTTGGATCTGAACTTGCAGTTGATGCCCGACGACGGATGAAGGCACTATGAACGCCAGTTGACCAGAATAGTAACCGTTGTTCCAGTTCATCATTATGTTATTTGAGCCGAGGTTAACGTTGGTAACGGTGTCGTATGCAGTCCCGACCGCCCACAACTGAGCGCCAGAGGCCGGGCAACTGATCGATATCGGTACCGTGAGTTGGATGTTGAAGAGATTGTTCTGGCCGTAGTAGTTGCCTCCAGAATACTGGGTGGAGGCAGCCATAGAGCCTACTTGTACGCCGCAAGATTGAGCAAATACCGTTCCAGTGCTAGCTGCGACCGCAGCCAACGGAAGGAAGAGGGCAAATGCCAGCAGCAAATAATAACGGTTTTTCATGATGCACTTGTCACCTCTCGCGGGATACACGACCCGACTGGCGGTGTTAAACGTACTTCCACCATTTCCACCAAAGCTGATACGGCGCTTTCTTTTCGCTCCTCGGAGAGCTTACCGTCGCGGTACGTGTATTTTTTACGACGCGCACCTGATCCACGCTCATTCCATTATGAGCTAGACGCGTGAATCGAGAGGCACTCGGTCTGGAACTCTCAGCTGGATTTTACTGGAAACTGGTATATTGACTCGATTTGATTGACGATAGCAGTGGGAATACCGTGACTCTAGAAAGAATTAGACGATTCCAAGCCTTGATGAAGTCGGATCACATAGACGCATCAATGATAAAGACCGTCTCATCGTTCACGTACTTCACGGATGTGCTGTGGCTTAGACCCGCATTGATCATCCCAGCAGAAGGCGACCCAGTCGCGTTTATCCCCAAACATGAAGTGGAAAATTTCATTGAAAGCGGCTGCATCAAACACGTTGTACCCTACATGGGCGTCGACGAGTTGATGAGAGGGGTAAGCAGCACAATAAGAAGCAATGGATACAAATTTGCAGGTTTTGACATGAGCGTTGAGAGAGACGCCTACGAACTCTTTTTCAACATGTTCAAAAACCTCAACCCCAAAACGGAGATAGTCGACGTCCACTCGTTGATAATGCAGCTCCGCATGATCAAAGACGCAACGGAAATAGAGAGTATTAGGCATGCGGCCCGCGGCACCGACAAGGCCATGGAGACAGCATTCAACGCGATCAAAGTCGGTGCAAGTGAGCTTGACATAGCCGCCGAAGCCACCTATACCATGATGAAGAACGGCTCCGAGCATCCTCATGTCTACGTGAACACGGGCCCAGTTCCAAGACTCCACGCAGAACCTCGATGCGATGTGAAGGTTGGAGCCGAAGACGCCGTCACGATAACCCTTGCTGCGGACTACCGGAACTACTACAGTAACGAAACCAGAACCTATATGCCTCCAGGAGCTCCGAAGGAGAAATTCAACGCTCTCCAAACATTAAATGAAATCCGTAGCTCCATCAAAGAGAAACTCAAACCTGGAGTTGTGCTAAGCACAATAGAGGAAGAGATTGGAAAAACTCTGAGTGCTCAAGGTTATGCAGAGAACTACGTGAAAGGTTTCGCCCACGGTGTAGGTCTGCTAGTAGAGGAAGATCCCATCACAACAATAATCATACCCCACAGGAGACAAGTACTCAAGGAGAACATGGTGATCTCCGCGATACATGCACCCCTAGCAGTTCCTGGCATCGGAGCAATGAAGACCGAAGACACGTTCCTCATAACATCGAACCTACCCGAGCAACTTACAACATACCGCAAAGAATCCACCTAACGCTAACCACAAAACCTCACCCGTGGTTGCCGTAATTCATTGTGCCCACCATGATTGGCACACAGCGGATACACACCACGCTCTAGGCACTCAGGAGGAAGTGAACCGTCGTCGTTCGTCGTCGGCGTCTTAAAGTTAATCAAGGCGGCGGCGGGGGCGGCGCACCTAAAGCCGTAATGGCGCATGCCTATGAAGATTCATAGGTCATTAGTTCGATAGATAACGATCAAGATGGTTGTCAAATGAAGTTCAATATCGAGGAGGAACGTTTCCTCAAGGATAATGAGGTGGGCAGACTCGCGACGGTAACTACGGATGGATTGCCGCACGTAGTACCAGTATGTTACATCTATCTATCTGGGGCGTTATGGATTGCAACCGATTTCGAGACTGGAAAGTATCGTAATCTCCGCTCAAACAACAAAGCGGCGTTAGTCGTGGATGCAGGATACGATTCGAACCGCGGTATACTGATTCAAGGGCGGGCCAGAATATACAAGAGAGGTCAGGAGTTCCGTAAGATCTACCGCATTTTCTATAAGAAGTTCAATTGGGTCAGGGCGGCTCCTTGGAAGGAGGGGGAAGCCCCCTTCATTAAGATCGAACCTGCTCGCAAAGCATGTTGGGGGCCAAGGCTAAAGTAAGGCTCTGTCAAGCCCTTGTTTGGTGCCACACCCTGTAAAATCCCGTTTGGTCAAACCAAACCGCTATGAATCCAAAACATGGAATCCTATGGCTGTGAATAACGATGCTGTATCCACGCGGTCGTTACGTGGGTGGTTTT
>Ga0326728_10010916_pt1 | contig 21011 bp, 17 predicted proteins | sample MB3enrmetagenome_FD_207602 | JGI IMG/M metagenome (GOLD analysis project Ga0326728, IMG submission 207602) | Lab enriched peat soil microbial communities from McLean, Ithaca, NY, United States - MB31MN | ecosystem: Environmental > Terrestrial > Soil > Wetlands > Peat | place: USA: New York... | reverse complement strand
AACCATGAGCCTATCCGGCAAGGAGAATTACCAGGGTGAGTTATTATGACTACATATTGGTAGGCAGTGGTATTGCAGGACTTTACACTGCCTTGCTGGCCAAAGAGCAAGGCAGTGTTCTTATTCTGACCAAGAGCGGCATTGAAGAATGCAATACCCGGCATGCCCAGGGCGGCATTGCGGCGCCCATCGGCCTCAATGATTCCCCCGAATTACATATTAAGGATACCCTGGCCGCCGGTAAAGGCCTGTGCGACGAAGAAGCCGTCCGGATTCTGGCCACCGAAGCGCCGGACAGGATTGCGGACCTGGTCAGATTCGGCGTCCCTTTCGATACCCTGGAAGGGAAAATCGCCCTGACGATGGAAGCGGCGCACAGCGTGCCGCGTATCTTGCATGCCGGCGGTGACGCCACCGGCGAACACATCGAAGTCACCCTCAGCAAACGGGTCCGGGTGTCAAAAATCAGGGTTTTGGAAAGCTACCTGGCGACTGAAATCCTGTTGGAAAAAGGTAAAGTCAAGGGCGTCAAAGCCATGAACTGCCGCACCGGGGCTTTCGAAGAATTTGAGTGCAAATGGCTGATTCTGGCCACCGGCGGCGCCGGCCAGCTTTATAAATTCAACACCAACTCGGAAATTGCCACCGGCGACGGTTTGGCCTTGGCCTACAAAGCCGGTGCTGAGCTCACTGACATGGAGTTCTTCCAGTTCCATCCCACGGCTTTACGCTTATCCGGCGTGCCGACATTCCTGATATCGGAAGCGGTCCGCGGCGAAGGCGGCATTCTGCGCAACATCCACGGTTACCGTTTCATGCCCGATTATACGCCGGAAAAAGAACTGGCCTCCCGTGACGTGGTGGCCCGCAGCATCGTTTATGAAATGGCCAAAACCGGCGCGGATAACGTTTTTATTGATGTTACCCATCTGCCCCACAACCTGGTGACCACCCGGTTCCCCAATATTTACCAGTTCTGTCTGGATTACGGACTGGATATTACTAAGGAAATGGTGCCGGTCGCCCCTGCCGCTCACTATTTTATGGGCGGGGTCAAGGTCAATACCTGGGGCGAAACCAATATTCCAGGCCTCTTTGCCGCCGGGGAGACCGCCTGCACCGGTGTGCACGGCGCCAATCGTCTCGCGTCCAACTCAATGTTGGAAGTGCTGGTCTTTAGCAAACGTATCATGGAAAAAACCAAAGCCGGCCGCACCCCCATGGCCGCCGAAAAGAAGATTACCGCTGACGAATATCATGTTTTACCGGCACGGAAATCCCGGAAAAAGATGCCGGATATCAGTGTTTCCAACCTCAAAAACATGATGTGGGATAAGGTCGGTATCATCCGCAACAAAGAAGGCCTGACCGCCGCCGCCACTACCCTGGCCGCCTGGCAGCGGGGTCTGCCGCTCACCGAAAGAGTCTCCTACGAATTGAGCAACATGATTCTGACCGGCAACCTGATGGCGGAAGCCGCCCTCATCCGGGAAGAAAGCCGTGGCGCTCAGTTCCGCACCGATTTCCCTGAAACCTCTGACGCCTGGCTGCACCACATTATTTTCACAAACAAATAAATTCCACGTTTCTCGCCTCCGCTTTCCCGGTTAAAATCCCGTACGCATTAATACCTATTTTATTGGTATTTTTTACAATTGACTCCATATATTCACGGATGTAGAATTATGGCAGTTTAAATATGGGGTGCTGTTTCTGACGGTTTTTATGTTTGATAAACGTGAAATCAGGCAGAGGAGCTGCCGTGTAATAATTTAAGGAGTGTATCGGAGTAATATGGCTGAAAATGTCGAAAAACACATTACCTCCATGATGGAGGAAAAAAGAGTTTTCAAACCCTCCAAAGAACTGAGCCAGCAGGCCTATATTAAAAGCATGGCCCAGTACCACAAAATATACCAGAAATCCATTGATGACCCGGAAGGCTTCTGGGGTGAAATGGCGGAACAACTCGACTGGTTTAAAAAGTGGGATAAAGTGCTGGTGCAGGATTTCTCCGACGCGAAACACGAATGGTTCGTCGGCGGCAAGATTAACGTCTCCTACAACTGCGTTGACCGTCATCTCACCACCCCGCGCAAGAACAAAGCCGCCTTTATCTGGGAAGGCGATATCGGTGATGTCCGGACCTTAACCTACCAGCAGCTGTATTATGAAGTCAACAAATTCGCCAATGTGCTCAAGAAACTGGGCGTGAAAAAAGGCGACCGCGTCTCCATTTACTTGCCGATGATTGTCGAGTTACCGATTGCGATGCTGGCCTGCGCCCGGATCGGAGCCGTTCACAGTGTCGTCTTCGGTGCGTTCAGCGGCGACGCCCTGCGTGACCGCATGAATGACTGCGCGTCTACGGTATTGGTTTGCAGCGACGGTTACTACCGCAGCGGCAAGACGATTAACAGCAAAGACAACGCGGACGAAGCGCTGAAATCCTGCCCCTCCATCAAGAAAGTCGTGGTCGTCAAACGCGCCGGTATTCCCATCAAAATGGAAGCCGGGCGTGATGTGTGGTACGAGGACCTGATGAAAAATCCCGACCTGCCCCGGTATTGCAAGCCGGAAGAATGCGACGCGGAAGACCCCTTATTCATCCTTTATACCAGCGGTAGTACCGGCAAACCGAAAGGTGTGCTGCATACTCAAGCCGGCTATCTGCTTTACACCGCGTTAACTTTCAAATATGTAATGGATTACAAGGACGAAGACACCTATTTCTGCACCGCCGATATCGGGTGGATTACCGGCCACAGCTACAACTGCTACGGCACCCTGGCCAACGGCGCCACAATGGTGTTGTTCGAGGGCGTTCCCACCTATCCCAATCCGGATCGGTTCTGGGAATTAATCGAAAAATATAAGGTCAGCATTTTCTACACCGCCCCTACCGCACTGCGTTCTTTAATGAAAGACGGCGACGGATGGCCGAATAAACACGACTTAAGCAGTCTGCGTATCCTGGCCACTGTTGGCGAACCTATCAACCCTGAAGCCTGGATGTGGTATTACAACGTCATCGGCAAAGGCAAATGCCCCATTATTGATACCTACTGGCAGACGGAAACGGGCGGCTTTATGCTGACCCCTCTGCCCGGCGCCACTCCCATCAAACCCGGCTCCGCCACCATGCCTTTCTTCGGGATTGACCCGGCCATTATCCGTGAAGATGGCAGCCCTTGTGATATCAATGAGGGCGGCTACCTGGTCATCAGGAAACCCTGGCCGGGCTTAATGCGCAGCGTTTACGGCGACCCCGCCAGATTCAAGAGCACTTATTTTGCCCGCTTCCCGGGCGTCTATACCACCGGCGACGGCGCCAGAAAAGACGAGGACGGTTATTACTGGCTGATGGGCCGTATTGATGACGTCATCAAAGTTTCCGGCCACCGTATCGGCACGGCGGAAGTGGAAAGCGCTTTCGTAGCCCACCCCAGCGTGGCCGAAGCCGCGGTTGTCGGTATGCCGCACCCCATCAAAGGCGAAGGGATTTATGCCTTTGTGACCTTAAAATCCGGCGTGCCGAAGACCGAAGAACTGAAGAAAGAACTCGTCGCCTGGGTACGCAAACAGATTGGTCCGCTGGCTTCCCCGGATAAAATCCAGTTCGCCGACGGGTTACCCAAGACCAGAAGCGGCAAGATTATGCGGCGTATCCTCACCAAGATTTCCGCCGGCGATGTCGCTAATCTTGGCGATACCAGCACCCTGGCCGACCCCTCCGTCGTGGATACCCTGGTTAAAGAGCGATTATAAAGTCGGTTCATTACCCACAGCTTTTAAATCCCCTCCTTCTGATTCAGGAAGGAGGGGATTTTGTTTTTGTTTAGCTATCAGGTATCGGCAATTCGCAAGAAATGTATCGTGAATCCAGCTCCAGTATCCCGTCTTGTAGGGTCAAGTTTCGAACCTGACCGCCATTACCGTCGTTCCCCCGAAAGCACAAAGTGAATGTGTACTTTTGACCTTAGTCAAAATGTATGCTTTTAAAGCAAAATGTTGAGGAGAAGGAGCCAGAGGGTGAGGTTTTATTTCATCGTAATAAAAGGGGAAAAAGGGTGAATATTACCCTCGGTTTAAAATACTAACCGGTGGCATTTTGCCCAGTGAAGGGTAATTAGAATTTTGGATTTAGCATTTTGAATTTATTTGGTATTTAGGTATTAGGATTTCGTGTTTACCTTTCACCACTTGTTTTATTACCTGATTTACAGATAAAATGAAACTATACCTTCTTTTAATGCGGTTTGAAATTATTTTATCAGGACTGCCTAATTAGCTAAGTTTAACTTATGGAGCGGTTTAACTGTGGGTAAAACAATTTCTGAATTAATACTGAGTGCCAAATCCGGCAGTGACGTTCGCGCCGGCGATATCGTCGTCGCGAAGGTTGACCTGGCTTTTGTGCAGGACACCACCGGGCCGTTGACCGTGCGGCAATTCCGCGCCGCCAAATTTAAAAAACCGGCGGAAACCTTAAAAGCGGCTTTATTCCTGGACCACGCCGCACCCAGTCAGAGCCGCGAAATGTCCAACGACCATATTCTGTTGCGAGAATTCGCCGCGCAAACCGGCGTATTCCTCAGCGAAGTGGGCGACGGCGTCTGCCATCAGATTGTCGCCGAATCGCTGGCTAAACCCGGCGATTTGATTGTGGGGACGGATTCGCACACCGTGACCGCCGGCGGCCTGGGCGCTTTCGCCTGCGGCATGGGCTCCTCGGATGTCGCCATCGCGCTGGGGTTGGGCCGCACCTGGTTCCGTGTCCCGGAAATTTTTTTCATTGAATTAAAAGGTAAATTCGCCAAAGGCGTCAATGCCAAAGATTTGATTTTGTATCTTATCGGGAAAATAGGGGCGGACGGCGCCACCTATAAAGCGCTGGAATTCGGCGGGGCCGGCGTGGCCAATGTCAGCATGCCGCAGCGTTTGACCGTTTCCAATATGGCCGTGGAAGCCGGCGCCAAAGTCGGGATTTTCCCGGCTGATGAAGTGACACGGCGTTTCCTCATTGAACAGGGCCGGGCCGACCATTATATGCCCGTTCAGCCGGATGACGGTGCCGTTTACGAAAAGACCATTACCATCAAGCTCGGCGAACTCGAACCGATGGTCGCGAAACCACATACTGTGGATAATGTTGTCCCGGTCTCGGCCGTGGCCGGCACCAAAGTGCAGCAGGTATCCATCGGCACGTGCACCAACGGCCGCCTGGAAGACCTGAAAATTGCCGCCAAGATACTGAAAGGGCAGTACCGCAATCTGAAAACAAGGTTAATTATCTCTCCCGCGTCACGGGCTATTCTTTTAGCCGCCACCGAAGCCGGTTACATCCAGACCTTCCTCGAAGCTGGGGGTATTGTCCTGCCGCCGGGCTGCGGCTCCTGCCTCGGTTTGCACCAGGGCGTACTCGGCGACGGCGAAAGCTGCTTCTCCACGGCCAACCGTAATTTTAAGGGTCGAATGGGCAGTCCGGAAGCGTTTATCTATCTGGGCAGTCCGGCCACGGCCGCGGCCACCGCCATTAAAGGTGAAATTACCGACCCAAGGGAGTTTCTATAGATGCTGAAAGGTAAAGCTTTTAAATTCGGCGACGATATTTCCACCGACCACATTATTCCGGGTAAATATGCTTATTTGCGAAGCAACCTGCCGGAGCTGGCCAAGCATGTCATGGAAGATGCCGACCCGCTGTTCGCGTCCCGCGTGAAGCCGGGCGATTTTATCGTCGGCGGTAATAATTTCGGTCTGGGTTCCAGCCGGGAACATGCCCCGCTGGTCATCAAAATGGCCGGGGTGAAAGCCATCCTGGCTAAATCGGTGGCGCGCATCTTTTTCCGCAACGCGATTAATCTCGGTCTGCCGGTGCTGGTCTGCAACACCGACGATATCGCCAACGGCGACGAACTCGAAATCGAGCTGGAAGCCGGTATTATCCGCAATAAGACTAACGGCAAAGTGCTCACTTTCGGTAAAATTCCGGATGTCATGCTGAAAATTCTGGATGAAGGCGGCCTGCTGCCTTACATTGAAAAACACGGCGATATCAAAGTCTAAAATACAAAGATAAACTCGGGGGAAACAATGGCCTACAATGTGACACTCATTCCCGGCGACGGCGTCGGACCGGAAGTTACCGAAGCCACAAAACGCGTGCTGGAAGCCACCGGCGTCAAATTTAACTGGGAAATCGGGGAAGTAGGCAGTTATGCCATGGAAAAATACGGCACGCCACTGCCGGCTTACGTTATTGAATCGGTTAAAAAAAATAAAGTCGCGCTGAAGGGCCCGGTGACCACCCCGGTCGGGTCCGGATTCCGCAGCGTCAACGTCGCCCTGCGCAAAGAATTAGAGCTTTTCGTTTGTCTCCGGCCTTGCAAGACATATCCCGGTGTACCTTCGCTTTATAAAGATATCGACCTGGTCATGGTCCGCGAAAACCTAGAAGACCTCTACGCCGGTATCGAATTTGAAAAAGGCACCCCGGAAGCTGCCAGCCTGATTAAATTTATCGCCGACGCCAAAAAAGGCGCCATCCGGCCGGATTCCGGCATCAGCATCAAACCGATTTCCGAATTCCGCAGCAAACGCATCGTGAAATTTGCCTTCGACTATGCTTGCCGGTATCACCGCAAAAAGGTTACGGCCGTACATAAAGCCAATATCATGAAATTTTCCGACGGCTTATTCCTGGCCTGCGCCCGTGAAGTCGCTAAGGACTATCCGGATATCGAATTTGAAGATAGAATTGTTGACAACATGAGTATGCAGCTGGTGCAGAAACCGGAGGCATACGATGTTCTTGTCGCGCCGAATCTCTACGGCGACATCCTTTCCGACCTCTGTGCCGGACTGGTGGGTGGTTTGGGCGTTGCTCCCGGCGCCAACCTCAGTTCCAATTTAGCCCTCTTTGAAGCGACTCACGGCAGCGCCCCCAAATATACCGGGCTGAACAAAGTCAACCCCATGGCCATGATGCTTTCCGGCATGCTGATGCTCCGCCACCTCGGGGAGAAAGAAGCCGGCGACAGGGTGGAAAAAGCTATCGCCGCCGTCATTGCCGAGGGCAAAGATGTTACTTACGACTTCAAACCGGGTAATCCCGGCAAAGCGGTCGGCACGTCGCAGGTCGCCGACGCCATCATCCGGAAACTGCAGGGGAAATAATCTTAATACCTGATTGCGAAAACCGGCGTTATCTTTCCCCTCCATCGGAGTTCGAAGACCGGAATTGGCATTCATGTTAAGCAAGGCTTGAGTTACAAAGTCCCAGAACGAAGTGAATGGGAGAGGGGCGCAGCCCCTCTAATCAATCTCCCTCCCTCTCAGGGAGGGACTAAGGGAGAGTGGTAATTTCGATAGGCCGCAGGCCATAGATACCTTGCGGAGCAATTCGGAGCAAATGTGTAAGGGAGCGCAGCCTCTCTTATCAATCTCATCCTAACCTCAGTCCTCTCTCCACCGGTGGGAGAGAGCTAGAGAGAGGGGGGCGTTTTTATTGGGGTGCACTTTCGGAATGTAATATTTCCGTAACAATAGGCTGTTATCATTTGAATTAGGGAGTTTCGGGTTCGTCTGGAGGCGCGTATGGGTAAAATTTATTTAGTTGATGTCACCAACCGGGACGGGGTGCAGACCGCCAAACTCGGTCTATCCAAGTTGGAAAAAACGATGCTCAACATCTACCTCAACGAAATCGGTATTTTCCAGTCCGAGTTCGGTTTTACCACCACGCACCATGAAACCCATTACATTCGGGCCAACCTGAAACTGGCGGAAATGGGCGTCCTGAAACCGATTCGCCTCTCCGGCTGGATCCGCGCGATGAAAGAAGATGTAGAGCTGACTTACAAACTTGTGCCGGAGATTGAGTACCTTGCGCTTTCCACCTCCACTTCGGCCCAGATGATTAACGGCAAATATCTGGGGAAGAAGACCCCCAAAGATGTCATCAAGATGATGACGGATGCGGTGGACGCCGCAATTTCCCACGGCGCCAAGGCCATCAGCGTCAATGCTGAAGACGCTTCCCGTACCGATATTGATTATCTGGTGGAATTCGGCAAGGCCGCCAAAGAACACGGCGTTGACCGTTTGCGGTATTGCGACACCCTCGGTTACGATAATCCTTTCACGATTTATGAAACCGCCAAAACCTTGGCTGAAAAGGTCTGCATGCCGATTGAGCTGCACTGCCACGGCGATTTAGGCATGGCAGTTGCCAACTCTATTGCCGGCGCCAAAGGGGCGATTGACGGCGGCCAGGACTGCTATATCAATACCACCGTTAACGGCATCGGCGAAAGGGCCGGTAACGCCGACCTGGTCGCGATTCTGCTCGCGATTCTAAAATCCAAGGACTTTTCTAAAAATTACCATATGGGCCACAAAATCAATTTGTCCAAAGCATGGATGACCGCCCAATTTGCTTCATATGCTTTCCGCGTGCCGATTCCCATCAATCAGCCGGGTGTCGGCGCTAACGCCTTTGCCCACGCTTCGGGGATTCACGCCGACGGCGTCTTAAAAGACGCGGCGAATTACGAATTATACAGTTATGAAGAACTGGGACGCGGCGAACCGGAACTGGTGGAAACCGGCCGTGAAATAATCACCGGCCAGTACAGCGGCATTTCCGGCTTCAGTCATGTCATGAACAAAATTTCTCATGACAAAGCCATTACTTTCAACGATGCGGAAGAAGCCGCCAGGGTCCTGGAACTGGTGAGATATGCCAATGTCGCGGCGCAGAAACCGCTTACCAAGGATGAACTGCTTTTCATCGCCCGGTACCCGGAAATCGCCAGGAAATTGCTCACGATGACCCCGCTGAATGGAACAGTCCAGTAACAATTATCGGTCAATTTGAAGGTGAGGGCGTGAATATTCACGCCCTCTTTTTTTAAACAAGGCTTGAGGTGTGTTGCACCACTGTAACCTATCCGCCCAGTCTATTCTGTTACCATTCTACCCTGTTTGTACCCATTTATGTAGTCTTCCTCCCTTTCAGGGAGGAATTAAAGGAGAGTGATAATTTCTATCAGCCGCAGGCTGCAGGTACTTACGCATTAACATCTGCTAATCACAGTGAACGCCGGCATTTGCTCATTTTTACCCAATTATTATCACCTGAACATTTGCAGCTGAATACTAAACCACCACCGTTTTCAAATACATTTTCTTCATGTTCAGATTCGTGCATATACGCCTCTTTTTTGTTAAAAATGTGTTAAATATTTGAGGTTTTCATAAATAGGGATTATAATTTCTAGAGTGTCAAAAAATAGTCAGGAGTCAATGGTTGGCTTAAACTTATTCTTTCTATTTCCATTAGCCGGTCTGGTAGTGGAAACAGGCCGGGAAAACATCCCCGGTCAATATAGCGGATTCAGCCACTTTATGAGCAAGATTACCAGCTAAAAAATACCAGTTTTCCGTGATGCCTAAAAAACCGTCAAGGTTTTGTAACTGTAAGAAAAATCCCGGCGTAGCGCAGAACCCCCGGTCAATTACCAGCGCCTCTTCATCGCGCAGTATCCGGAAATTATCAAAGACAACTATTAATTTTCGATAAGGAGTTACCATGAAAAAATATGTGTATACCTTTGGCGGCGGTACCGCAGAAGGTAAAGCCAGCGACAAAAATCTATTGGGCGGCAAGGGCGCCAACCTCGCGGAAATGTGCGCGCTGGGTATCCCCGTGCCCGCCGGTTTCACCATCAGCACTGAGTGCTGTACGGATTATTATGCTAATGGCTGCAAACTCCCCGCGGAGTTGACCGACCAGGTTCTCGCCGGGATGAAGAAAATCGAAGCTGTCATGGAAAAGAAATACGGCGATGCCGTAAATCCTCTGCTGGTTTCCTGCCGTTCCGGCGCCCGTTCGTCCATGCCCGGAATGATGGATACCGTCCTCAATGTCGGGCTCTCCCCCGCCACCATCCCCGGCATGATTGCCAAAACCAAAAATCCGCGTTTTGTCTGGGATTCCTACCGGCGCTTAATCATGATGTATGCCGATGTCGTGATGGAGAAAGCGGAAGGTCTTGAACCCGCGTTAGGCAAAGGTATCCGCAAAATCCTCGATGAAAAACTTGACGAAGTCAAGCACGCCAAGGGCTACAAATCGGATACCGACCTGACCGCCGCCGACCTGGAAGCGCTCGCCGGGGAATTCAAGGCGTTAATTAAAAAACACCTCGGGAAATCCTTCCCGGACGATGCGATGGCGCAGCTCTGGGGCGGCATCGCCGCCGTCTTCAAGAGTTGGAACGGTAAAAAGGCCATTTCCTACCGCCGGATTGAGAAAATCCCGGATGATTGGGGCACCGCCGTCAACGTTCAGGCTATGGTCTTCGGTAATATGGGCGATTCTTCTGCGACCGGTGTCGCTTTTACTCGCAACCCCGCCACCGGCGATAACAAGTTCTACGGCGAATGGCTGGTAAATGCCCAGGGCGAAGACGTCGTGGCGGGTATCCGCACCCCGAGCCCCATCAACGACGATACCAAGAACGAGCAGAATAAACACCTCCAGAGTATGCAGTCCCTGATGCCGTCGACCTACAAGGAACTGGACGCCATTCGCGCCACGCTCGAGAAAAACTACCACGACATGCTCGATATTGAATTCACCATCCAGGAAAAGAAACTCTGGATGCTCCAGTGCCGCGTCGGCAAACGAACCGGCACCGCTGCCCTGAATATGGCAATTGATATGCTCGATGAAAAACTGATTGACGAGAAGACCGCTGTCATGCGGGTTGAGCCCAAACAGCTCGACGAACTCCTTCACCCGATTATTGACCCGGAAACGGAAAAAACCGCCAGGCTCATCGTCAAAGGTTTGCCGGCCGGACCCGGCGCTGCCTCCGGCGCAATCGTCTTCACCGCGGAAGACGCCGTCGCCGCCGCCCGCGCCGGTAAGAAAAATATCCTGCTGCGCGAAGAAACTAACCCCGAGGACGTTGAAGGCATGAGGGCCGCCTCCGGAATCCTCACTGCCCGCGGCGGTATGACATCGCATGCGGCGCTCGTCGCCCGCGGCTGGGGCAAATGCTGCATTGTCGGGGCCGGTGCCCTGCGTGTTGATGTGAAAACCCGGCAGGCAATGGTCGCCGGAACAGATATCGTGCTGAAAGAAGGGGATATCATTACCCTCAACGGGACCAGCGGTTATGCCTATCAAGGCTCCCTGCCGATGATGGATGCCAGCGAAAATCCGCGCTTCAAACGCTTTATGACCATGGCCGATAAGTTCCGCACCATGGGCGTACGCACTAACTCGGATACCCCCGAGGATGCTCAGGTTGCCCGCAATTTCGGCGCCGAGGGTATCGGCCTTTTCCGCACCGAGCATATGTTCTACGGGGCCGGCTCCGATAAACCCCTCTTCTTCTTACGCAAGATGATTCTCAGCAATACCGTAGCGGAACGCAAAGTCGCTCTCGCCGAGCTTTATCCCTTTGTTAAAGCCTCCATCAAAAAGACATTGGAAGTCATGGATGGGCTGCCGGTAACCATCCGTCTGCTTGACCCGCCGCTGCATGAATTCGTGCCGCAAGGTGCCGAAAAACAGGCCGAACTGGGCAAAGCACTGGGACTCGCCCCCGAACAAATCCGCGAGCGCGGTGAGGAATTACACGAGTCTAACCCGATGATGGGTCACCGCGGTGTCCGTCTCGGTATCAGCTATCCGGAAGTGACCGAAATGCAGGTCCGCGCCATCTTCGAATGTGCGGCGGAATTGAACAAAGCCGGTCGCAAGTGCATTCCTGAAATCATGGTGCCGGTAACCTGCGACGTTGCCGAACTTGATGTTACCAGGAAAATTGTTGATGCCATTGATGCCGATGTCAGGAAGCGCTACGGACTAACCGCATTGGAGTACAAGTACGGCACAATGATTGAGATACCGCGCGCCGCTCTGCTGGCCGACCGCATGGCCAAAACCGCGGAATTTTTCTCCTTCGGCACCAACGATTTAACCCAGATGACTTTCGGCTTCAGCCGCGACGACATCGGCTCGTTCATGAACGACTATCTGGAACAGAAAATCCTGGCCGCCGATCCCTTCCAGACCATTGACCAGGACGGCGTCGGGCAGCTGATTAAAATGACTGTCGAGAAAGGCCGCGCCACCAAACCGCACCTCAAAGTCGGCATCTGCGGCGAGCAGGGCGGCGACCCCGCCTCCGTCGAATTCTGTTTCAAGAATAACCTGACCTATGTCAGCTGTTCGCCCTTCCGTGTACCGATTGCACGGCTGGCCGCGGCTCAGGCTGCAATTAAAGCAAAAAACTAGACATAAAAAGCAACAAAGAGGGAGGTTGGATTTGCTCTAATCTCCCTCTTTCTGTTATTGTTTAATTATAGAAACTAAGCTCTCCTTACAGGAGGAATCATGAAAGAAAAAGTTCAGGCTGCCCTGGATAAAGTCCGGCCATCTCTACAGGCCGACGGAGGCGACATCGAATTGGTAGATGTCAAGAACGGCGTTGTCAGCGTCCGGCTGCAGGGCCACTGCGCCGGCTGACCGATGTCACAGATGACGCTCAGGATGGGCGTCGAGAGGTTTTTAAAAGAACAGATTCCGGAAGTCAAACAGGTCGTCGCGGTTTAGTTCACCCGCCAAAGCATAATTAAACAGATTGGGCAACCCCATTTAAACAAATGGGGTTGCTTTTTTTGTTTAGGCATAAGCCTCATCAATTGAACTAAGGTATAATTTATCTGGGAGAACCCGGCATAATGTTAAAATCAACAGCCAGACAGCGGGCCGCAATCAGCGTGCGCGGCGTAGTGCAGGGCGTCGGCTTCCGGCCTTTTGTCTACCGGCTGGCCGCGGCCCATCGCCTGTTTGGCTGGGTACGCAATACCTCTGGCAAAGTGGAAATCGAGGTAGAAGGCGGTAAAACAGCCATCCGGAATTTCCTGGAAGAATTATCAATTCAAGCTCCCCCGATGGCCCGCATCGAAGGTATCCAAACAAAATACTTATCTCCGCAAGGTTACACTGATTTTCGTATTGAGGAAAGCGTCTCTAAAGCCAATCAGTATCAACTTGTTTCCCCCGACATTGCCACCTGCGCTGAGTGCCGCGAGGAGATTTTCGACCCATTAAATCGCCGTTACCGCTATCCCTTTACCAACTGCACAAACTGCGGCCCCCGCTTCACGATAATCGAGGATATTCCTTACGACCGCCCTAACACGACCATGCGGGATTTCAAAATGTGCCCCCGCTGTCAGCGTGAATTTGATGACCCGCTGAACCGGCGTTTTCATGCCCAACCGAATGCCTGTCCCGAATGCGGCCCTCAACTGGAATTGGTCGATGCCCACGGTAAAAAAGAAAAATGCGCGGATGTCATTCGCAAAGCCGCCGTTTTACTTATCGCCGGTAAAATCATCGCCCTCCGCGGTCTGGGCGGCTTTCAACTGGCCTGTGACGCTACCAATCCCGCCACTGTGAATCTGTTAAGGGCCCGCAAACATCGCCCCGCCAAACCTTTTGCGGTAATGGCCTCCACCATCGAAGATATTATGCTTCACTGCCGTGTTTCGGCCGCCGAAGCCGAATTGCTTTCCTCAGCACAGGCGCCGATTGTACTGCTGCGCTGGAATACTAAATTTTCCGATATCGCTTCCGATGTGGCACCGGACTTGAAATACCTGGGCATGATGCTGCCTTATACCCCGCTGCACCACCTGCTGTTGCGCGCAGTCGGTCGGCCGCTGGTGATGACCAGCGCAAACCTCAGCGAAGAGCCTATCGCCAAAGACAACGACGAGGCATTTATCCAGCTGCATGCCATCGCCGATTATTTTCTGGTGCACAACCGCGGCATTTACGCCCGTTACGATGACAGCGTTTTTATAGTGGCCGAAAACAAGCCGGTGGCCTTGCGGCGCGCCCGCGGCTACGCCCCTTCTCCCATCCATCTCCCGTATCAATCCAAACAAATCCTGGCCTGCGGCGCGGAATTGAAAAATACCTTCTGCCTGATGCGTGACGACCATGCTTTTGTCAGCCAGCATATCGGCGATATGGAAAATGAAGAGACACTGGAGCATTTTGAACATACCGTGAAACTTTATCAAAAGCTTTTCCGCATTGAACCGGAAATTATTGCCTGCGACCTGCACCCGGAATATCTGCCCAGCAAATATGCCGCGCACATTGCCGCCGAACAGGGCTTGCCGCTCATACCGGTGCAGCACCACCATGCCCATATTGTCAGCTGCATGGCCGAGAACGGGGTGGAAACTCCGGTCATCGGCGTGGCCTTTGACGGTGTCGGTTACGGCACGGATGGCGCCATCTGGGGCGGAGAATTTTTAGTCGCGGATTGGCACGGTTTCCGCCGGGCGGGACATTTTGAATACGTCCCGATGCCGGGCGGCGCGGCGGCCATTAATAAACCGTACCGTATGGCGTTGGGTTATCTCTATTCGCTGCTAGGCGCGGATTTCTCATTGGACGGATTGCCCCTGGGAAAAATAAACCCTGTGGAGACTGCTATAATAAGGCAGCAGATTCAGCAGAGGATTAATTGTCCCCTGACTTCAAGCGCCGGCCGGATGTTCGATGCGGTGGCGGCGCTGGTCGGTTTGAGCCGTGAGGTCAGCTACGAAGCCGAGGCGGCCGTCGCGCTGGAAATGCAGGCCCCTGACCGGTTTACCAAAACAGGAATCAAGACCTATCCTTATTCGTTCAAGGAGCAAAACGGTGTGAATGACGTGAAACTGGGAAAATTATTCTCGGCGGTGGTAGATGACGTGAGAAATCAGGTTGCCGTTTCGGCGATATCCCTGAAATTGCACCAGACCGTCGCGCAAATTTCCGTTGCGATGTGCCGCGTAGTCTCGCAGCAAACAGGCATCAAGCAGGTGGCTTTGAGCGGCGGTGTTTTTCAGAACCGTTTGCTGTTACAATTAACCTCGGACGGATTGCAGCAGTCCGGTTTTCAGGTCTTCACCCACCACCTGGTGCCCTGCAACGACGGCGGTCTGTCGCTGGGACAGGCAGTGATTGCCAATTTAAAAAAAGAATAAACCATTTCAGAGACTGCCCGAAATCTTCAGGATTGTCGTATCGAGTCCGACGATAATAAAGAAACATGATAGATTCAAGCTGCAGCTTGAATCTATCATCACCGGTTTGTCATTCCCGACCTGATCGGGAATCCAGATAAATAATTTAAAACTATAATTTGCGGACATTTTCAATTAAGGATAACATTTCTATATTCCCTGAATCTATTAGAAATAGAGGGTAGTTATATGTGTTTAGCAGTACCAGTAAAGATTATCAAAATCGAAGAGAAAGAAGCTGATGTCGAAATCGGCGGGATATCCCAGCACATCAGCCTCTGGCTGACGCCGGAAGCAAAGGTCGGCGATTATGTCCTGCTGCACACCGGCTACGCCATCAGCGTCCTCGACCAGGCAGAAGCCGCCGAGACGTTAAAACTTTTCGAAGATATTGCCAGGGCAGAAAAGTGAAGACTCTTTGCCAGGATGGATACAGAATTCCACTCTCTTTCCGTCTCTCCCTGATAGGGAGAGAGGTTGTTATTAATAATCCTGTTTGGGGTTGGTAATTGAAATATATCACCGAGTTCCGCAACAGCGAATTGGCTCAGGGCCTGATATCCGATATCCGCGGCAAATCCAAACACAAAGTGCGTTTGATGGAATTCTGCGGCGGGCATACGGTCGCCATTTTCAAATACGGCATCCGTCAGGCGCTCCCCGCAAACATCGAACTAGTATCCGGACCGGGGTGCCCCGTCTGCGTTACCGCCACCTCCGATATTGATAAAGCCATTGCGCTGGCGATGGTTCCCGGCGTTATTATCGCCTCATTCGGCGACATGCTCCGCGTGCCGGGCAGCCGCTCCAGTCTCCAGCAGGCACGCGCCGCCGGCGCCGACGTCCGCATTGTTTATTCCACACTGGACGCTTTAAAAATCGCGCAGGAAAATCCGTCGAAGACCGTGGTTTTTATCGGCGTCGGTTTTGAAACTACCTCGCCCACCATCGCCGCCTCGGTGCTCCAGGCCAAAGAACAACGAATTAATAATTACCGCGTTTTATCCCTGCACAAACTCTGCCCGCCGGTCATCAAAACCATTCTGGATGCCGGAGAAGTGAAATTGAACGGCCTGATTTGTCCCGGACATGTTTCTGCCGTCACCGGGTCGAACGCCTGGGAATTTGTCGCCCGGGATTACGGCATCCCCTGCGTGGTCGCCGGTTTTGAACCCACCGATATCCTGCAATGCGTGGATATGCTGGTCACCCAGGTCGAAAACCGTCAATCGAAAGTAGAAATTGCCTACAAACGCGGCGTCACGCCGGAAGGCAATGTGCAGGCGCAAAAAATTATGGCGCAGGTCTTCGAACCGTGCCCGGCGAACTGGCGCGGCATGGGTTTAGTGCCGTACAGCAGCCTGAAACTACGCCAAAATTTCGCGGATTTTGATGCCGCGGTTGCCTTTGACATCAAACCGGAACCGGCCATTGAACCCAAAGGTTGTATCTGCGGGGAAATCCTGCGCGGCGTAAAAACTCCGGCGGATTGCCGCCTGTTCCGTAAAATCTGTACCTCTGAAAATCCCGTTGGGCCGTGTATGGTCTCGGCAGAAGGCAGTTGTTCCGCTTATTACCTCTACGGAGAGGACTGAAAAGGCCTTGTCATTCTGAGGTTACCGCAGTACCCGAAGAATCTAGTGCCCTTCCATTGCGGGTAATCTCCCTCCTTTGCAAGGAGGATTAAGGCGAAGTACTTTGTCGAAGACAATTGTAGAGAATTATTAGGCTGGATCCCGATTTTCATCGGAATGGAATACCTACACGCCCTGAACGTAGTGAAGGGTAGCTTGGTGGTTCACTGAAATCCCTCATCGTCATTGCGAGCGTAGCGCGGCAATCCCAGGGTTGGGGGAGGCATTTCCCCACTCCAATCTGCCCGCTACTAACTTCAGAAAAATAGCGACAAAATCCCCTTGACTGATTAATCATTCATATGTTATCTTATTCTTGTGGATTCAGCGGACGTATTTGAGATTAGCGGTATGAAGAAGAAAAAAATGAATCGCGGCGGCCAAAAAGGTAATCAGAATGCCCGTAAACACGGGTTTTATTCCTCATTCCTCACTCCTGATGAAATAAATCAGTTCTGCAAAATAGTGAACACGGAACACGTCAACCTCGATGTTGCCGTTCTTCTTATCAAAATACAGGGCGTTCTCCAACAGGCCCCCGGCAACCGCCGCGTCCTCTATGATGCCTCCCGCTTAATTGCCAGGAAGGTCGGCGCTCAATATCATTTTGACCGGGCCGACCGCGCCTCTCTCAAATCTATCGTCAATGCCGGCCTTCTACCAGCTGAAAGCTGGAAGAGTGAAATCCCCGAATCGTACTTTAATAATAGAATATCTGCCAATGCATAGAGACTGGATTCCTGCCTTCGTAGGAATGGCAATGAGAGGGCTTTTTCAAAACAATGGTATTATATAACCAGAAGTTCTTACTTCTACGGAGACGAGTCAAGTTGAATCCAATAGTCCGCCCCACCGGAATTCTAATCGAAGATGGACGCGTGCTCCTGGTTAAACAGGATGTCAGCACTGCCCGTCACTGGGCTCTGCCCGGCGGCAAGCTTGAGTGGGGCGAAACCATTGAGCAGTGCCTGATACGCGAAATCAAAGAAGAAACCGGATTGGATGTGAAAGTGCAGGAACTGCTTTATATTACCGACCGTTTCCGTCATATGAATAACCATGTTGTCCATATCACATTCCTGGTTGAGCGAACCGGTGAAAAATTACCGTTCGAAAATTGGCAGCATCAAGATTTAAAAGAAATAAGGGAAGTAAAAATGGTACCGGTGGAAGAAATCACCAGCTATGGTTTTTCGTCGACTTTCTACCGTTTAGTTAAGGATAATTTTCCCGGGCGGGGCAGTTATCAGGGCGATTTTCACCAATTTTACGGGGAGAATTAAATTACACAAGTCTATTTCGTGAGGCTTGATAGATGACATTCAATCAGAACGACGGCACACAACGCTGGGACAATAATGCAGGGCAGTGGCACAAATTGTTCGGTGAAAAAGATTTGAACCGCAGTGAGCTGCTTGACTCTTTAATTCTGCAAGTATTGGGGGATGTAAAAGGTAAAGCCATATTAGATGCGGGGTGCGGGGACGGTTACCTGAGCCGTAAACCGGCCGTACTGGGCGCCGCTGTTACAGGTGTAGAGTGCTCGCCGAAACTGGTTAATTTTGCCATAGCCGATGAGAGAAAAGAACCACTGGGAATTACTTATCATCATGCAGACTGTACTTCTCTGCCGTTTCTGGCTGCCGGCATCTTTGACATCGTAGTGACGAATAACGTTGTCCAGGATGTTGAAAACTATCAGGAGGCATTCCGGGAATTCAGCCGCCTTTTAAAATCGGGTGGAACATATCTGCACATTGAGAATCATCCGTGTTTTATGACACCGGTTTTTGGCTTGGTAAAGGATAACCAGGGAGAAAAACTCTATCGGAAAGTTGACCAATATTTCCAACGGGGGCCGTTTCTCACACCGTGGGGACGGAATTCCGGTATGGAACCAACTGTATTTCGGCACCGAACCCTGGGCGATATCATCAACTCTTTAATCGCTTGTAACTTCCGAATTGTGCAAGTAATTGAACCTGAACCACCCGAATCGTGGGTAACAAATCATCCGGAAATGATGGATGCCAGCAGAATACCGGACTTTTTAGTTCTTATTTGCCGGAAGGAATAACTAATGAATAAAAACGACAAAATTTTATTAGCCCACGGCAGCGGCGGCAAGCTGGCGCACGACCTGATTGTCAAGAATTTCGTCAGCGCGCTGGATAATCCTTTATTGTCGCAGATGGACGATGCCGCGGTTTTCGACGTTAAGCACCGGCTGGCTTTCACCACCGACAGTTATGTGGTCAACCCGATTTTCTTTCCCGGCGGCAACATCGGCAAAATGGCCGTCTGCGGCACAGTGAACGACCTGGCGACCTCCGGCGCGCAGCCGCTCTATCTTTCCCTGGCATTCATCATCGAAGAAGGCCTGCCGCTTCAAGATTTGAAGCGGGTGGTTGAATCCATTAAAGCCACGGCTGACGAAGCCGGCGTGAAAATCGTCACCGGGGATACCAAAGTGGTCAACCGCGGCTCGGCGGATGAGCTTTTTATCAATACTTCCGGCATCGGCATCATCCCGGAAGGGCTGAATATCTCCGGCAGCAACGCCAAACCCGGCGATAAAGTCATTTTAAGTGGTACCATCGGCGACCACGGCATTGCGGTGCTCAGCAAACGCGAAGGCCTCAGCTTTGCCACCAATCTGGAAAGCGATTGCGCCCCGCTGGCCGACCTGGTAGCGAATATGTTGAAAGCCAGTCGCAATATCCACAGTCTGCGCGACCCCACCCGCGGCGGCCTGGCCACCACGCTGAACGAACTGGCGGAACAGTCCAAAGTCGGCATCCGGATTGAAGAAACAAAAATCCCGGTGAAAGATGCGGTGCTGGGCGCCTGCGAAATGCTCGGCTTAGACACGTTATATGTCGCCAACGAAGGCAAAATGGTGGCAATCGTGGCGGCAGAAGATGCCGGAAAAATCCTGAAAGCGATGCAGAAGCACCGCTACGGCAAAGACGCGGCAATTATCGGGGAAGTTGTTGCCGACCATCCCGGCCGCGTGGTGATGAAAACACTGCTCGGTTCATCACGCATCGTGGATATGCTGGTCGGCGACCTGTTACCGAGGATTTGCTGAATGCACGAACTATCAATTACCCAGAGCATGCTGGAGATTGTGCTGCAGCAAGCCGAAAAAGCCAGGGCTAAAAAAGTCACGAAAATTAATCTGATTATCGGGGAAATGACCGGCGTCGTCAGCGACAACGTGCAGTTCTACCTGGACATCCTGACCAAAGACACGATCGCGGCCGGAGCGCAGGTCTCTTTCACGCCGGTGCCCTCACAGGGCAAGTGCCGGAACTGCGGCCGGATTTTTACCTTGCCGGAATTTGACTGGACATGCCCGGATTGTCAGGGTAAGATAATTGATGTTATCTCCGGTAAGGAACTGTTTGTAGAGAGTATCGAGGTGGAATAATCATGGAAATCAAGGTTTTAAAAAATATCCTGGGGGCGAATGACCAAATTGCAGCCAAAAACCGTGAATTGATGGCTAAACATGAGGTTTTCGCGGTCAACGTCATGGCCTCACCCGGCGCCGGCAAGACCAGCGTAGTACTGCAAACCATCCGGGCACTCAAGAGCAAGACCAGAATCGGTGTCATCGAAGGCGATATCGCCTCCAGCATCGATGCGGAAACCGTCGCCAAAGAAGGCATCCCGGTGGTACAAATCAATACCGGCGGCGAATGCCATCTGGAATCGTTTCAAATCCAGAATGCGCTGAATAACTTGCCGCTGCCGGCTATCGACCTGCTGCTGATTGAGAACGTCGGGAACCTGGTTTGTCCGGCGGAATTCAGCATCGGGGAAGACCTGAAAGTCCTGATTGCCAGCGTCCCGGAGGGCGACGACAAACCGTATAAATACCCGCTGATTTTCAATACCGTGGACGCGATTGTCCTGAATAAAATCGATTTATTACCTTATGTCAAGTTTAATGTCGAGGGTTTTACTAAAACAGTCAACAACATCAACCCCAAAGTGGAACTCTTCAAAGTTTCCTGCACCACCGGGGAAGGCATCAAGCCGTGGGCGAAATGGCTCCTCGCCCGGATGAAGAGTAAATAAGGCTAAAAAATATTTTGTTATACATATGTAATAGACAGCCCTATCTAAAGGGGTTATACTTACAATAGAAGTCAAAGATGATTATGTTGACCAGTCAACACGACCGTCATTAGGAGACGAGTGTGAAAATATTATTAATATCCCCTGAATATCCCGATACCTTCTGGAGCTTTAAGCATGCGC
>Ga0326728_10010914_pt1 | contig 21011 bp, 18 predicted proteins | sample MB3enrmetagenome_FD_207602 | JGI IMG/M metagenome (GOLD analysis project Ga0326728, IMG submission 207602) | Lab enriched peat soil microbial communities from McLean, Ithaca, NY, United States - MB31MN | ecosystem: Environmental > Terrestrial > Soil > Wetlands > Peat | place: USA: New York... | reverse complement strand
GAAATGAGCTTGGCCGGGGGGAATCTCCTGTCCGCGGTGGAATCGATACAAACAACGAATGACGGTCAAGCGATGATTTACGGTTTGCGCTGTGGGCTGGGGCTTTTGGTTCAGTTGATAGCGAACAGAGTCGAGGAGTGTGGACTCGGTGAGCGGGGAAAGATTCTGAGGCTGGCTTTGAAACCAACGAGCGAAGTGCAGAAGGTCATAAGCGTAGGCGCGCAGGGAGCGCGGCGACAGCTGACGAACCTGCTGAGCATCCAGGAAATCGTTGACCCAGGCGATCTCTTGGCCTTGCTCGTCGAGGCGGCGATAAGGGCAAGTGCCGGCCGGGGTGGTGGAGAGATGGGACAATGTCAGTTTCATAACGGTTGCGCCCCCTCCAGGCAGTTGGCGAAGTCGGCAGCCGTGGCGCCGGCAACCAGGTAACTATTCGGGTCCTGTCCGGCGGGCAAGTGAACCATGCGCGCGGGGACGCGGGCAGCGGCCAAGCGGCGTGCGAGCTGATAAGCGCTGAGTTGTCCAGCCTGGTTTTCATCCTGATCAAAGGCGATATGGACCAGACGATCCGGCTCGGCGGAAAGCTGATGGAACTGCAATGAGGTGAGGTGGCTGCCGAAAGCACAGGTGGTGTTGCGAAAACCGGCTTGCCATAGCACCGCCAGATCAAGCAGGCCTTCGACTAGGATGATGCTGGAGAACTGGCGAACCGATTCCCAGGCGAATAAGCCACCCTTGGGGCCGGGAAGAAATCGATGAGGGAAGGCCGTGCTGAGACTGCGGCCATACAGATTCACAACCTGTCTGTTCTGGCAACAGGGGAGGACAACACGCTGGTAGAAGGCATCGCAGCCCTGCGGGTTGACGAGGCCGACACGCTGCAGCGACTCCAAGGAATAACCTTGGTCCGCGAGGTGACGCCGCAGATTACCGCCGGTAGCGTAGCCGATGCGGAGTTCTTCAATCAGAGCAAGCTCGTACACTCCACGCTGTCTGAGATACCGTAGCGCCTCAGGGTGGTGCGGCAGTTGCTGCTGATAGAAGTCAGCGGCTTGCTCCAGTGCCCCGGCAGCATGGATCGGAACACCCTGTTGTTGGAGATAAGCTAGGCTCTAAGGAAAGGAGAGATGCCGGGACAACTCAACAAAACGAATAAGATCGCCGCCCTGTCCACAGCCGTGGCAATAGAACAGGTTTTTCCGGGCGTTGACGTAGAACGAAGGCCGGGTTTCAGGGTGCAGAGGGCAGAGGCCGACGAACTCGGGGCCCTGACCGGCGGGCCGGCCGCCCCACTCCCGCTGCCGCAGATAATCGAGCAGCGGCAGACGCTGTTTCAGTTTTTCCAAATCCTCGCCCATGGCGCTCCTCTCGCTTTCGGAGACCAGCATAGGAGAGGTCTGACGCGATTCCCAGGCAAGGATGGTGGGGGGAAGGATAATTCTCTCAGAGACGGAGGGGCCAGAGGACTCGCAGAACCGGAGTCACCCCGGATAACGCAGGGTGGTCCGGCTGCCCACCGCGTGCCAGCCACTGAGCAGTGCGGGCAAGTGTTTGGCGCAGGAAGGAACGGGCTGGTTGCGCAGGGTCCAGGCCATGGGCCCAGCGGCGGAGAGTAGAGGGATCGGGCACGCGATGAGGATCTTTGAGCGAAGGCGTCGCCTCTTCCCAGGAGCAGTGCTCCTCAAAGCGCCGCCGCAAGGCCTCAGACCGAGCCAGCAAGCTGTAGTGGGTGTAAGGTAGGGAAATCGGGGGCAGAAAGGTGAACGTCTTCCCGCAACAACGGCAGTAACCGCGACGGATCGGAATCCAGTCGTGATGCTCGTCGTGCGCCTGCTTGCGGCGTCGTCTGTGGCCGGCGATCGAATCGCGTTCACAAACGGGGCATCGCCGCAGGATGACGTCGGCGCACTCCTCGGCCCAATCAGACTCCAGCTTGCGCGGCGGGCGAGAAAGTGGGATAAAAAGAACCGTAGCTCATCGGGGCTCTGCCCGGCGTTGACCTTCCCAAGATCTGAGCCGGAAGCGGAGCCCCTCCTCCTGAAGAGAAAACTTCAACTGGAAGAGAATAACGCTTCTCGGCTGCAGCGCCTAAAGGCGAGATTCAATGGATTGGCCGGTTAATTGCCGAAGGGACACGAGCGCTGGGCCTAGACGTTCGCGGTCAATCGCCTGGAACTGTCAGAAATATCGAAACCCTCGGGCGTCCCGGTACCGGTTCTGGGTCGGCGGTGCATGCGACAGCGGTGACTCTTGATCGCAGCGCAGCTCTGGTGGATGTTTTGGCTGCCCGAAAACTGGTGATTGTGGGGCGAGGGGTTCGGCTTCTCGTATCATTGCAGAATCAGGAGGTGACGGCTAACAGGTGAGATTTCTGGGCGGCAAGTTTCGGCGCGCGAGGGTAGCTAATAGGGGTGGGGCTAAACTGAGCTTATATATAGTACATGAAAGGCAAGGGCAATTCTCCCTGAACTGGCCCCGCAACGAGCACCTCTCCGACGGCGTTAGCAAATTTCAGCGTGATTGGCTTTCCGTCGCCGAAAATACACGTGTTGTAATTGAGCTTCGTCAGGGCGAGAATATCGCCGTTTACGGTCTCGATTGAAGCGTTGCCCTGGCAGACCTCGATGGTGGGAGGGTTCGGAACTTCGCGCCCGACGTATGTTTGTGGGCGCGGAGTCCATCCTCGTGTCCAAAGGAAAGCGTTTCGCTCATCTCGTACAAAGGCGATTCCCCGCAGAACCGGGGTGTCGCTCTTTCTAAACAGCTTCAAACTTGCGTCATCACGTATTTTGACCCCCACCAATCTAGTGCCCGCCGGAGCCGACGATTCAAAGCCGTCCCATTCCTCGCGATAGAATGTGGTTTGTCCGCGGATGAAAAGCTCGGTAGGAGCCTTTCCGTCATTCTTGTCTCTGTAGGATTGGAGCCCCATGGTAATCAGGGGTTGTGCTGCTTGACGGCTGAGGTGATAGTCCTTCGTCGCTTCCCGGTACCAAGGGCCGGTGGCTCCCTTGAACACGAGCCCGTCACCCGAATCGAGAAACATCTGAGCACCACAACAGGCGATCCCGTTGTCGCCGGCCCTGTCGTCCTTCTTGTAGACAAGCCCGATGTAGCAAACACCGTCCCGTATACCCAAGACCTTCCAGGGTCGGCCACCCGCCTTGTAGAACGCCGTCGTGCCGATATTCCAAGTGATCGCGGACTGCATTTTGATAAGAGCCTTTTCAGCAGCGGTGTCGCCGTAGCTGTTGATGTTTTCCAGGGTGCCTTCTCTGAGAACCTGTGTCGATACTTTGCGAGGAAGAAGCTTCGCCTTGAGCTGATTGTGGAAATGCTCCTTGTAGAAATAGGCTCAGCGGCGATGTTCTGATCCACGAAAAGCGACGTCTCACGATACAGGCTCTTGGCCTGTCTCACCGTGCTGAGCTGGCGTAGCGCCTCCACTCTGACGTCAGGATCGATTACGGCCTCGGGACGGCAATACTTCCGGACCTCGTCCGGAATCACGACGAACCACACGTCCGGCTTGGCCTCCTCTTCCTGAAGCGCTTTTATGATAGGGTCGGCGTAGAGACTGACCGTACCGAAGACACGCTGGTGTCGATCATCAAGGTACCCGGGGACAGGGATTGTTGCGTCCTTCACCTTCAGTATCGCTCGTGCCCACTCATGCTCGAGTCGTATCCCACCATAGGAGAGCCACACGGAATGAAGCCGAGTGTGCGCTCTCAAATGGTCGATGTGCCAGTGCGGTCGTGTGGACAGCTTTTGATGGTGGGCGAGCCGGGCACGCAGGCCACCAGGCCCCAACGCGCTGCCCAAATAAACGTAATATCCGCGCTGAAGCTGCATCGTTCCCAGGCGCCCAATCTGAATACGGGCATTGCTCGCACAGGAAAGTATCAAGGCATACGTTCCGGGTTTCGGCTCAATGATAATTCCCATCGATGTCCTATTCTGGACTGGCAGCATCTCGCTCCGGCTCTGTTAAAATACACTGTAGGGAACATTGACAACCACATGGCCAACTGGAAAATCATTGCGCTGGTCAGCGGTAATATCGAAGCCGTGTCGGATCCGGCTGCCCAAAACCGGCCGGGAACCCACGAATGGATTGTCTGGGAAGGGCCAGCCGCTGACAAAGCTGAAGCCTTCAAATGTGCAGAGAAAGTCGATCCCAGGGTCGATCTTGAGTGGATGCGCATTCGCTACGAGAGGGATCTTGACGTAAGGTAGGATAGCGCTTAGCCCCTTTCAGATGCCCCCGAAGTAGGGCCCCCCAACTCTTTCCTCACTAGCTTAGCTTTACCTACTCATGCCCCTTTTCTGGTGTTCCTTCTTCTCGCGGGCACGGCGAGATGGGGACTGCCTGCGCTGGCGGCATGGCGGGCGTCTGTTTTGTCGCCGCGGCGGCACCCTCCCCACCGGATGAGACGACCTGGCAAAAGCAGTCCCCACCGTCAGCCCTGCCCTCACACTGGATCAACAAGAAACCATTGGAGAAGCTCAATTATATGTTCAGTAATCCTCTAAATGGCCGCGTCGCGAAGCCGCCAAGGAACAGGCCTTGGTCGAGTTGGAGATCCCGCCGCTTCGGAATGACTTTGATTCTGGGGATACTCGCGTTGCTCTGCCTGATGACTTTGGGTGGGGTTTTAGTATGGACAGAAAGTGCGAACTCGACCGCAGACGCAAAGCTCCTCCCCAGCCCGTTCAATGAACAACGCGCTTTTGAGGATTTGGAGAGGTTCGCGGCCCTCGGACCGAGGCCACCAGGTTCAGTCGCGCACGACTGGACCTATCTCTTGATCCACCTTTCGCTGCTTGGCACTGGCGTGGATGTCCACAACGTCGAGTTCGACAGTTTCAAGGCCTCAACACCAGTGGGCGAAATCGAGATGACCAACGTCATCGCTAAAATTCCCGGCGCTCGGCCGGAGATGGTCATTCTTGGCGGGCATTACGACACCAAGAGGATGAAGATGCGTTTCGTCGGAGCCAATGACGGCGCGTCCAGCACAGCTTTCCTCATTGAAATGGCCCACGTGCTCGCTAAGCGGAGAAATCGCTTTACGTACTGGATTGTCTTATTTGACGGCCAAGAGGCACTGAAAGACTGGTCCGCCTCGGATGGCTTGTACGGGAGTCGTCACTTTGCCCAGTCGCTCAGCGCGGACCAGGTGAAGCAGATTCGCGCCATGTTCAACGTGGATATGATTGGGGACAGGAACCTTCACATCCACCGTGAGAGCCACTCGGATTCTCAGCTCACCGATCTCATTTTTCGTGACGCCCAGGACCTCGGTTACGGACGGTATTTTCTGGAACGGCCGCTTTCCGTGGAGGATGATCATATGCCTTTTGTTCAGGCTGGTATTCCCGCCGTTGAGTTAATTTCGCTCGATTACGGCCCGTTCAACATTTTCTGGCACACGCCCTTCGACACCGTGGGAAAGTGCAGCGCCGTGAGCCTCGGGATCGTCGGGCGGGTCCTGCTCGACGCCCTGGACGATCTTGAAAGCGGTCGGACGTCCAAACCTCTGCTTGCTTTTTTGGAGAGCGGCGCGGCGGTTAGGGTTGCCAACCGTGCCGCAAAGTCAACGAGATACCTCTGCTAACCTCGGGGAGTAGTTCTAGTGGCGTCTTTACCGTGAGCGCCAACGGGCGGGTGCTAGTCTCCGGAATCGGGAAGCACAACTCGGTTCTATACTTGGCGGCGCGAAACGAGGGGTTCGGTCTGGGCAGCGGAGCTCACTGCGAGTCCGGCTTCCTCGCGCCCCAAAACGGTGGGCCGTTCACCGATGCCTCGACTGAGTCGCCACCCCCGTATGCTTTCGGTACGATCCAACCGGGGAACACGCATGTGGACAACTCAGCGGGTGTCATAAGTTTCGACGGCAATGGCAACATCACAGGCACGAGCGACGACAACTCCACCGGAAACGGCGGAAGCTTGAACCCTGGGCAATCAATGAACTACACCTGTGCAATCGATTCCACAGGAACGGGGGTTATCCCTTCAGGTTGGAGCTTTACGGCTGGAAACTGCAGCTTCATCTTCATGGTTATCTCGCCACCGTCGGCGAGTTCTCCGTTTGTGGAGGTGGTACTGATGGACGCCAACTCAAGCAACACGTACCCCGCGCTGAAAACGGCAGAGCAGTAGCCATGCGGTGAGACACTGAGCGCAACTTAAATCGATCGTAAATGCGTAGGGCCGGCGCCATAAACGCCGGCCCTCTTTGGCTCAATCGGGGTTGAACGGGCGGATTTGAGGAAGGCCCCGCGGGAACGTTTCAATCGTTGCCAGCGACCAGAAAATGAAGAGCCTTTGCGTGTAGCGACAGCTACTCGGGATGCCAAAATGGAAATTCCGATTAAGAATTGAAAAAGGAAATCCCGGCCAAAATATTCCAGCTGGACATTACAGTTTTTGAACACGGTTGACGCCAGTAATGATAGAGGGGGCCAGATGCACCTGTTCTGGTCAACCGTTGTCACCCCCGCGTAAGCGGGGGTCCAGGTCAGCCCACATCGAGCTGGATTCCCGCTTTCGTGGGAATGACCGGCATCGGGTGGTTTTCGGGAGAGCGGACACAGCGAGATTCTTCGCTGCGCTCAGAATGACAGCGCGGGGGCTCAGGACGACAGCGGGGAAACGTTTTTCTGCAACCTCATGGAGCCCGACAAGTCTGAAAAGAAGGAGATGTGAAATGAGCGAGAGAAAAAGCAGAGAAAACATGGTGAGTGAGGGAAGGTGGATTTTTGCCTTAGCGACGCTATCGGCGTTGGCCTTGGCTCTGGCGGGGTCGAGCCGGGCGCATTCGCAAAGCACGGCGTCGAAATCCGCGCCGGCGAGCACCCCACGTCCGCGAAGGTAGCGATTGCGAATACCGCCCCGGGGACACAGGCGGCAACGCCAAAGCCCGCGCTGGCTCGCTCCCCTTCAAATCAATTGATTGCGAATTACGGCAAGCTGCCGCTGAGCTTTGAAGCTAATCAAGGGCAGACGGATCGGACGGTGAAGTTCCTCTCGCGCGGGCGCGGCTACGCTTTGTTCCTTACCGGTGACGAGGCGGTTTTGACGTTAGGAAGGGAAAGTCAAAACGCAATTCGCAAAAGTCAAATCGCAAAAATCGAAAGAGCGGGCAACGAAATTCGAAACTCAGAACTGGAAATTCGAAGGCAGATGCCGGTGTAGCGCCGACCTCCAGGTCGGCACGTGCCGGACTAAAGTCCACCGGTACAACATCACTCGATCAGTCCACAGCTGACAACGGACCACGGACAACTGACAGTGTTCTCCGCATGAAACTGGTGGGCGCAAACGCAAGCGCCACGGTGACGGGCGCGGACGAACTGCCGGGCAAGAGCAATTATTTCATCGGCAACGACCCTAAGAAGTGGCGCACGAACGTGCCGACCTACGCGAAGGTGAAATACGCGGGCGTCTATCCCGGCGTGGACTTGGTTTACTATGGCAACCAGGGCGGACAACTGGAATACGACTTTGTGGTGGCCCCCGGCGCCGACCCGAATCAGATCAAGCTGAACTTTGCGGGCACGGACGGAATGCGCATCGACGCGGCCAACGGCGACTTGGTGCTGAAGTTGGGCGAGGACGAGGTGCGCTTCGACAAGCCGGTTGTCTATCAGCCCACTTTAGAGCCGCTGTCCTCAGCGCCGTCCCCATCTGTAGCGGCGGCCTCCGGTCTTGATCCTAGTCACTCATTCCCGCTCAGCGGGATCGCTCTTGACTCTTCATTCGTGTTGGCCGGCAACAACGAGGTGGCGTTTCGCGTGGCGGGTTACGACCCCACGCGAGCACTGGTGATCGACCCTGCGCTCTTCTACTCCACCTTCCTGGGCGGCAGTAATATTGACTATGGCAACGGCATCGCCGTCGATTCCTCCGGCAATGCCTGCGTGGCGGGGTTCACTCAATCCAGTACCTTCCCGATCGCTGCTCCAAACGGGGGTACCCCGCTTAACGGAACTTGGAACTCCAACTACGGGACCGCGTTTGTGTCGAAGTTGAACTTCAACGGTTCGACCCTGACGCTGGTCTACTCCACCTACCTGGGCGGCAGTTGGTATGACATTGCCAACGGCATCGCCGTCGATTCCTCCGGCAACGCCTACGTGACGGGGCAGACCTACTCGTCCGACTTCCCCATCTTGAACTGGTTCCAAGACACCTGCGGTAGCTGTAGTTCGGGCGGGAATACCGCGTTTGTGACGGAGTTGAATTTCACCAAATCGTCGGCCACGCCTCTGACCCTAGTCTACTCCACCTACCTGGGCGGCAGTGGTGGTGAAGCGGGCACCGGCATCGCCGTCGATTCCTCCTTCAAGGCCTATGTGACGGGGCAGACCTACTCGACCGACTTCCCCACCGTGAACCCGTACCAACAAAGCTACGGCGGCGGCGGCGACGCGTTTGTGTCTAAGATCTCAGTCGGCTTCCTACAGGTTCCTGGAAATCTGACGAATATCTCTGTCGGTTCGGACGGCACGGTCTGGGGGATTGGCAATCTGGGGCAGATCTGGATGTACAACCCCCAAAGCCAGACGTGGCTCGAAACTCCCGGCCAGTTGACCCAAATCGCCGTAGCCTCCAGCGGCGTCATCTGGGGCTTGAATGCCGCCGGCCAGATTTATCGCCACGATCCCTCTAGCCAGACCTGGGATCAGATCCCCGGCATCCTCTCTCAGATTGCCGTGGGCTCGGATGGCGACGTATGGGGGATAAACTCCGCCGGCCAAGTCTTCCACTTTAGCGCTGCCACTCAGACCTGGGTGCAGGCTCCCGGGGCGCTGGCTCAGATTGCAGTGGGTTATGACGGCGCCGTCTGGGGCCTCAATGCGGCCGGGCAGATCTGGCGCTTCAATCCAGGAATACAGAACTGGCAGCAGGTGCCGGGTAATATGGCTCAGATCACCGTGGGGGCCGACGGAGACCTCTGGGGGATCGATTCTGGCAGTATGACCTGGCATTTCAACTCGCTCACCCAGAATTGGGACAACATTCCGGGGAGTCTGACACAGATTGCGGTGGGCTCAGGCGGCAACGTTTGGGGGATCAACTCCCAACAACAGGTTTTCGAGTATAACCCCCAGACCCAGGGTTGGGTCCAAATTCCAGGCGCTCTTACGCAGATTGCGGTGGGGGCGAACGGCGCTGTGTGGGGCATCAATTCCGCCCAACAAATCTACGAGTACGTGCAACCCACTCAACCGACTCAGACCTTCCACCAACTTCCGGGTGGCCTCTCTCAAGTTGCAGTCGGGATCGATGGGGACGTGTGGGGGATCAACAGTGCGCAACAAACCTGGCACTTCAACCGGCTGACGCAGAATTGGGATTCGGTTCCGGTCAGTCTGGCGCAGATTGCGGTGGGATTTGGTGGGAACGTTTGGGGGCTGAACGCGGCTGGGCAAATCTGGAGTTGGATTCCTCAGGCCCAGGCCTGGGCGCAGATTCCGGGCTTGCTGAGCCAAATTAGGGTCGGCGCGAACGGCGATGTTTGGGGGATAAACAGCGCCAATCAAGTTTACCGCTTCGACGCCTCGATTCAGAATTGGGACTCGATCCCGGGTTTGCTGGTACAGCTTTCGGTGGGGGCAGACGGGACAGTGTGGGGGATCAACGGTGCGGGGCAGGTCTGGCGTTTTAATCCGCAGACACAGAACTGGGACTCGATTCCCGGCAGCCTGGCTCAGATTGCCGTAGGATCCGCAAATAATGTGTGGGGGATTAATTCATCCGGCCAGGTCTGGCGGTACCATTCCCAACTCCAGACCTGGGATTCTGTTCCAGGTATTCTAGCGAGCATTGCGGTGGCCTTTGATGGCACGGTGTGGGGGATCAACGGTGCAGGACAGGTCTGGCGTTTTAACTCACAGACGCAGAGTTGGGATGAGATTTCGGGCGCACTGACGAATATTTCAGTTGCTGCTGACGCCGCCATCTGGGGGCTAAATACTACGGGGGTTTACAATTTCTGGTAATCCTATACGGCCCCAACTCTCGGCGGGCTGGCCACTGGAGGCGCGTATGTCGTTCCTGGGGCTGGCTCTCCTAGGAGGCGGAAAAGGGCTCTCGGAAAACGAGGAGGGATAGCGCAGAAATCGTGCCTTTCGAGAGCTTCAGCCTTTCCGAGCATGAGTCTCCAAAAGGCGTCGGGGCACTCTCATGGGAGGCGCTAAGTAAGGAGGGGGACTGCCAGCCGCTAGGTGGCAAAGAAGAGTAGAGAAGGCAAAGGCGAGTTCAGGAAAGGAGGGAAGCTGCTTTCAGTTCAGCCACGCTGGGTGGTTGCCGAATAGTGTGCAATCTGTTCCGGACTTAAGGGGCCAAGAAAATGGCGCAAGGTCTCATCTCGTGTGGCCCCTTCCATGATGAAGTCTAATTCCGCGTCGAACACTTCCTTGCCCGCCTCCCGCAGAAGTTCCCGCCATGCAATCCGGTGGAGTGGATGGCTATCGAACAAAACTCCGTCCAGGTCAAGGATGAAAGCGATCTGCATGTTCCGTCTATAATCCCGGCCAACTCAATTGGGCTTGCTGGTAATTCTCAGGGGTCCCGACATCCAGAAGAAACTCCCGAATCGGATAAGCAAACATTTGCCCGGCCAATCGCGGCAGCACATCGTAGCCCAAATCCGCCGGACGGTGAGGCGGAGTCGCTTTAAGCGGCGCCGGTGTCCCAATCCGGCGAGCGGCGCAGGTCAGATTGGCCAGTAACCCCCGGAAAAAGTCCCGATGTTGAAGGACCGTTAGCGACTGCCCTGACGGAAAAGTACGACCCGCGCGGTTCGTAACAACGTCCTCCGGTCAAGAAGGGGCGAGGCGTTACAGATGTAGTAAAGGTCATATTGAAGCTTCCGCCGGGTATCCTCCAAACTGCAACCATAAGGATAGTTGACCTGCGCCCATCCGGTGATGCCCGGCAGCACATAATGCCTCAGAGGGTAGAACTTGATTGACTCGCTCAAGAGTTCGATAAACTCAGGCCGCTCCGGGCGAGGGCCGACGAAGCTCATTTCACCTCGCAGAACGTTGATCATTTGGGGTAACTCGTCGAGGTGAAGCTTACGCAGGATTTTCCCGACCGTGGTCACGCGGGGGTCATTCACGGCGGCCCATTGTGGCCGTCCCTCTTTTTCGGCATACGTCCACATACTGCGAAACTTCAAGACTTCGAACGGGCGCCCCATCCAGCCCACGCGCAGTTGGCGGAAAAGGACAGGCCCTGGGGAATCGATCCGGACGGCCAAGGCCGCCACCAACATTAAAGGCCAAGCCAGCAACAGGCCCGCGCATGATAAGACTATGTCCGTCAGCCGTTTGAGGCGCCGGAAGAAACGGGCTTGCAACAAATCAAAGCCCCCCGCCACGCAAAGCCAGAACTCATTGAGAATCTCCAGCGGCAATTGCTCCGACGCGCGCATGCAGAATTCCAGCAAGGAGTAAACTTGAATTCCATTGAAGCGCAGTTGAGTCAGCACGCCCGCGAGCTCAGAGGTCATGGAGTCGCTGCGAACCACGACCACGTCGATGCCGCTGCCTGCCACGACTTGTAACAGGGTCTCCGAAGTTGCCGGACCTAAATTGCGTACGCTGCGGGCGCTTTTGGAAGCTGCCTCCACGCGAGGCATGGGCAATGCCGGGTCATGATCCAAAGACGCTTCGCTCCCCGCCGAAGAGAAAGCGTACGCATACGCTTGAGGTGCTCCGCCCAGCCATCCGGTCAGTGATCTCGAAGCCTCCGCCTTTTCTAACCCCTTCGGTCTGCCAAGTCCCAGATTCAGCATTCCGAACAGGTGATAGCGCGGATTGTCCTGGCCCACCGCACCGCGCAGGATCTCCGCGTCCTTCGCACTTCCGACAAGCAACAGTTTGTCCGCAGGCCGGAAACGGCGGAAATTATAAAAATAGCATCTCCGCCAGGCATTCGTTGTCGCCGGCAGGATCAAATTGGAAAGCTCGATTGATCGATAGCAGGCATTCTGCCACTGGAAAAGATGGAAAAAGACGTAGCAGAAGCCGCTCCCCAAACCCACAGCCAGGATCGCTCTTAGGAAAGTGCCCAGTCCGTTCAGCCTGGCCTGGCTGTAAAGATCAAATACGTAGATGGCTGCCACGTACGCGGGCAGAAGCACCAGCAGAGACACAAGCTCCTGCGTCATGTCCCCGGCTCGCTGCTGCGGTTTCCAGCCCGCAACCGCACAAAGCAAAATCAGCATGATGTCGCCAAGAAATAGCGCGACTTTATCCCGGTTTGGGTGTCCCCAATGCATGTCAGTTCTTTCAGAGTTATTTGGCTGGTGAGTGTATGGGAATTCGATTCATCGAGGCGCGGCCCTTAAGTGCATCCAAAAAGCACGCCACGCATATTGCATCCACCAGTTGAGGGCAAGACCGAAGGGCAGCTTCGACTCGTTTCTGTAAGTGTGCCAAATGCCTATTGCGCTTCCAAACTTCTTTCTGTTCCTGCTGGTCACCTGGGGACGGTAACGACCAAGGTCTTCGGCAAGGCGGTGTCCGATGTGGCCTCTCCGCAGGAGTTCGAGCCAAGCGAGAAAGTCCTCGTGCAGGCTGGGGTGATCGTCAGGGAATTTGAAATTGGGCAATTGCTGCAAGTCGATCACAACAGCCAGGCAGCCCACACCCCGATGAGTATGCAGACTCTGAAGGTCCAACTGGTCCGGCCCAGTAATGAGGGAGCCGGTTTTCTTGCCGTCTCCGGAGAGATGCCGGTAGTCGTGGTAGATAAAGCTGTAATTGTATCTCTTCATCCAAGCGATGCAGTGTTCCAATTTTTCAGGGAGCCACAGGTCGTCGGCATCCAGAAACGCGACATACCTCCCCCGCGCGTATTTAAGGCCCAAGTTCCGGGCCTTGGCCGGACCGCCCCGAATCTGAGTACGAAGAAGGCGAAAGCGAGGGTCGGGGGCTGCCCCTTGCTCCATTAACTCGAGCGATCCATCCGTGGAGCCATCGTCAATCAGAATGTGCTCCCAATCAGGCAGCGTCTGGTCTTGCACCGAACGGAGCATATCCGGGAGAAACTCAAGCGCATTGAGAACAGGAGTAATCACGGAAATTAATGGCATGCTGGTCCATCCCCCATCAAAATCGTCAAATTTCGCGGTCTCTTGCCTAGACGTGTTAGCGCCCGTTCCTCCACCAACTTGAGATGTTCATGACCTCGGTTTCGCGAACTGGGGGGCGCACGAAGTCAAAAAACGTGCTCAACCAGTGGAAGACCTAACATCAAACCCGGCCTCCCACTGCCTGCTTCGTTTAAGCCTCGCGTCTGGCCCTTTCCGTATACTGAGGGCACGTATACGAGAAGTGTCATTCTCGGTCCTTTGCAATTCGGCGCAACACGCTATGACAAACCACAGAGTGGATATAAACAGCGAAGCATTCAAGAGAATCCCCACGATGTATGCCCTGACCACCCACTTTCCGTGAAAGCCGCGTGGATAAACCATCAGCATCAGAATAATCAGCGCACCGAGAATACCCATGCGTTCGACCACGGCGCCGGTGCCGTGGTTGTCGTAGCGCAGCGCGCGCAGGTCACTGAGCAGGGAGCGGAAAGAGGAATCGGGCCACACATGGGCGGCCACGTCTCCGTCGAGGGCCCGGTCCGTCGCGTCGGGGTCAATTTGCACGTCGAACGACCCGAAGGGCTGGCTGGAAATCTGGTGAATTCCAACATAGAGGCCTAGCAGACGATCCGCAAAGCTGTATTCATTGAGAATCCAAAGTGGATTACTGGCGACACCGGAAAGGACGGACGCTCCCCGCGAATCCGACGCGCTGAGGCTCCGTCCAAGGGAGACGAGCAGCAAGAGGGACGTCGCGAGGATCGCGCACTTCGCTACCCTGGACATTCTTGAGCTAAGTAATGCGGCCAGGGCTACAACCAGGGCAAGGACGACGCCCGTCCCAGATTTTGTAATGACCAGCATTACGGATGAGGCAGCCACAACGAAATACGCGGCATACCTGTGGGATTTCCAATATTCTCGGTGAAAGAAATACAGGGAGATTGTAAAAAGGATGCACATATTCCCCATCATGGAAGGCTCTGTACACAAGCCGTTTGGGCCCCTGCCATCTTCTGGAAACCAGCGAGTGTCCGACAGCATGTGCGCGAATGTCGATGCATAGATGGAAGGAAGCCACATTTGGAGAAAGAGAGCCCCGCAATAGACTGCAACCACGCCAACGAAAACCCTTGGGGACATGTACTGATAGAGGTTGCGCACCGCGTAGTAAACAGGGAATGCCATCGCGATCTGTCCGCATGCGCGGAGCGTCGCGGGGAGGTCCTTGAATGCCACATTGGGGTTGACGTAGAGCAGGCTCAGCAGCCCCAGGCTCAGGATGATAAGGTCTTCACGCCTGAAGGAAAGCGTGCGGCGGGCGAAAAAGAGGAGCACGAAGAGGATTCCGACCGAGGTCCCCAGAGCCGTCAACTGCACAACCATGTCCGGCACGACAATTGGCGAGACGTAGGGCAGCAGTGCAGTGGCGAGGACAGCATTGGCCCCAAAGCGGACTAGACGATCCGTTACTGAACGCCATTGGGGGAGAAAAGAGCCGGCAGTGTATCCCACGTCAACGCTCATGCCGTTGCTCCATTGGCTTGGCAATGCGCATCACCGATAAGACAGGCCATGGCAAGGTCGCTGGGGAGTGTCATGACGCTTTTTCTTCGGATGCAGCCATTTTGTAAATCGCTGACGCCCTTACTAGCGAACGGCCGGGGTCAACTTGGAGGTAAGCCTCTCCTACGGCCCTGGGTTCATAGGCTGACAATGAGACGGGTGCGTTCGCGCACCTAACCGCGAGCCGCAGCGTGTCGAGGACACTGCCGTGGTCAAAAGACAGCGGGAGCAGGTGGACCTGGGTCCCGATGAATGGGAGGGCTATTTCAATGCCGCCGCCGCAGGCAGGCATTGCCACAGCACACCCTTGGCTTAACGCCTCCAGGTAGGTAATTCCAAACGGCTCCATCTCATTTCCCGATACAAACACCTTTGTCTTCCGGAGGTAGCCTCGCACCTTAAGGGGGTCTAGATCGCCGGTAAATTCGACGGATCGGTTGCCACCGAAGGAAGACCTTAGAGCCTCGAGCTGCGGACCGTCTCCGATAATGCAGATGCGCATTTCAGGATTCTCTCTTTGAAGCTCACACATCGCCGGCAGCAGACGATGGACGTTTTTCGGCGCGATCAAGCGCCCGACATATGTCAGATAACGGCGCTGGCATGATTCATCAGGAGGCGTGAGGAAACAGGACTGCACTGGATTGCGTATAACCGCGTCAGCCCTGATATCGAAGAGGCACCTTAACTGGGCCGCCACGTAGTCGGATATTGCCACAAGCTTCGTCTGGGAAGTGGCACCTGCTGCTCTGTACGACGCGTAAAGCGCGATGGCCTTAATCCATTTCGCCACATCCACACGGGGAAATCCGTGGGCTACGCAGATCGCACGGCGTGCAACCGGCGCGGCAAAGACAGCAGTTGTGCTGAGTACTTTGAGGACGCCCGGGTCACGTAAATCGCGCCATCGCCAGAAGATTTCTCCTGGGGCAATAACTTCGCTGGGAATGCCGAGAGCGGTGAAACCTTGGGATAGCCCGGCAGCAAACGCTGTTAGACCGCCGACTTCACGGCCACCCGTTATCAGAACTTTTTCTGGTGCTGGCATTGATAATCCTAAACCGGTGAGGGCCCCGCGGCGAAACGTTCCTGTTTCGAGGAAAAAAGAAAGCTCTTACAATCGGCTGAACCGCGATCGAGCCAGCGATCCACATCGGCTTTTTGGACCGGTGCGTGTCTTTTATCGAGCCTTGTGCACTGGTACCCACGCTCCCAGAAGGTCTCAAAGGTATCTTGAAAACGGTGATTGGTTCCTCCTGGTATCACGCTGTCGCAGAGAAGAATTTCGACGTGCCACGTCGGCTTCGGCACCAGGCTGAGTGTGTTCTCCGCTCCGCCAAGCACCTCGAGTTCGTATCCCTCGACGTCCAGCTTGATAAGCAGCTTCAGACCTCCGAACCTTGAGGCGATGATCCTGTCTAGGCTCATGACGGGCACTAGCGCGCGGCGCTTTCTGTCAGCCTGCGCCCACCCTGTGACAAACGACGCCATATCGCTGAACCCATAAAGGTGGAGTAATCCAGGCTGCTTCGCGAGACCGAGAGGAAACACCTCGACATCGAGCAGCCCATTCTCCACCAAATTCCGGTATAGGAAGTGGAGGTTCCTGGGGCCCGGCTCGAATGAAACGACATGCTTTCCACGGCTGGCGGCCAGACAGGAATAAAAGCCGATGTTCGCGCCGATGTCCAAAACCGTGTCATGACTTTCGAGCAATTCGAGAAATCCAGTAACCTCGTTGGACTCGAAATCACTGCTTGCGATTCGCGCATCACCCGCTAATTTGAAGCCATAAATTGTTTGCCTGTATCGCTGCGCGACACTGGCGTCGCGCAGACGTCGATAAAGGTGCCCCGCAGATGGTACAAATGTATCAACGGGCTTCCGAAGCCCTGATAAAAACACACTGCCTCCTAAGTGAGTGCCTCTGCAATTCTTTTCCAGGAGCGGAAAGTTGCTGTGCCCAGAATCAGACCAATGAAACCGGTGCATAGCAGCTAGCTGGTGGCGATGCTCGCGTCGCGCAGGTCACGCCCTCTTCTGAAGATCTCGTTGGGTGGGATAACCTCGGTGGCAATACCGAGGCTAGTAAACCCTTCAGATAGCCCCTGCGCAAACGCCGTTAAGCCGCTGGTTTCGCGACCGCCGGTTATCAGGGCCTTGTCCGGAGTTGGCATTACACTTCCTTGACAGCTCTTCGTCCTTCAATCGAAGCAGGCATCTGAGGCGACCTTCGATGCCCAGAGGTTGCAAAATCCTGGCAGCCTCTGAGTTGCTGCAAGCGGACCCTTTGCACGAAGCGGGAACCTGCGGATCGCGAACACTGACCGGAAGTGTTCACAAATGAATTCCATCAGTCCGTTTGTTTGACCCAAGGGCTCATTGTATTCAACCAGTAATCTCATGTCGGGAGACCTCGATATCACGTTCTGCATCCCTGCGAGGGCCATCATCTCGGCTCCTTCGACGTCCATCTTGCAAACGTCAATCGGAGGAAGGCCAAGCGAATCGATTGTGTTCGCCGGGACCATCACGGGGTCGACGCCTTCAAACAGGTTTGAATGACCAGAGTTTCCAGGGCTGCGGAAGAGCGTTAACGTGCTGTCTTTATCGGAAGCTGCCATTGGCACGATCGTAACGCGACGATGAAACCCATTGAGACGAACATGGTGTCGCAGCATTTCGAGGTTACGGGGGTCAGGCTCAACTGCAATCACTGTAGCTCCGCGCTTTGCCGCCAGCAGTGTATAAATGCCCATGTTCGCGCCGACATCCAAAACCACACTGCCTTGGTTAATCGCTGCGCAAAACAGTCTGCGCTCATTTTTTTCGAAAAAGCCGGGTCGGTGCCACACATTAATGCCGACAATCTCGCGGACATCGACGTCCATTTTTATATCGTCATCAAAATCATCCACCCTTAACCGTAGCTCTCCCTTGGGTAGCGCGTGTTCATAGATATCGCGAAGCACGCCCAGTCCGCGGACATACGGTAGATACTTGGTGAAGCGCCCACAACGTAGAACCTCTTGAAGCACATTCCCTCCGACAGAGACACTCATACGGCGCAATCGCGCCGAAAGACTACTATCCCGTAAGCCAGGCCTAGGACGCCGGTGCAGACAAAGTAGCTTAGGGCAACGCCGGCAACTCCCCAGGTTTTGACGGCCAGCAAGGCCAGGATAACTGTGGAAGCCGCAACCACGACTGACTGCACAAGGTATGGTTCGCGCTTGAAGGAGCGCAGGTAAATGGCCATGCTCTGGACGACGAAGCTGCTCACGCATGCGAGCAGCAGTAGCGCGAAGATTTGGGGCGGTGCGATGCGTGCGGACAGGCGCGGGAAGAAGTGTTGCAGCGCAAAGACAGCCGCCTCGCACCCAGCCGCTGCGAAAACCAGCAGGCTCAGCGCCTGCCCCAAAGTGCGGAAGAATGTTCGCCTGAGCTGCGAGATTTCGCCGCGGGCAATCATTTGTCCAAAAGGCGTCGCCTTCGTAGACACCCAGGCAAGTACGAGGGTTGAAAGATAGCCGGTGATACTAAGTGACATTCCGAACTGCCCGGCTTCCGTCGGTCCGCGATAGGCGAAAAGGATGGGAGTGAAGACCGTCAAAGAGAAATAGGCGCTGATCCAACTGACAGCGATCTTCCACTGAAAGGGCCAGACCTCGCGGCGCCAGGAGACGGCCTCCTGTCGGCTGGGCTGCCGGAGAAGGCCCAGGCATAAATCGCGCCGGCTGTAGAGGAACACCAGGCCTGCCGCGGCATAGCCAAGGTTGACCATGCCCGGCGAGTACAGTCCGTGATGGGAAAGAAGCGCTGCCCACGCCATGCCCGCTCCCAGCAGGGCTTGGCCGAAGCGCATGCGGCCGACTTGCCAAACCTGGCCGCAGCCCTCGAGAAAGGAGAAGAAGGGATTCAGCAGGAACACGAAAGCGGTGGCGAATACTGCAACCACCCAGGGACCCTGCCACGCTACTGGAGTTGCGGTGCGGGCATGATGCGAAAAGAAGTACGTCCCAACCGGCAGAAGTGATACGCACAGGACGACTGCCGCCACGAGATACCAGCGCCGGGTTTTCTGAAGAATGGAAGCCAGCCTGGCGTGTGCCACCGGGTCGCCTTCGACTCGCCCGTCCGGATGGAGCGTCAGATGAGCGCACTCGTGGGCGGCCATCTGCAGGATCACGAACGAAAAGCCCAATTCGAACACGGTCTGCAGCGAAACCAAGCTAAACAAAGTGTAGTAGTAGCCCTGCTCGATGGGGGTAAGAAAGCGAAGGATCAGCAGAACGGTTCCGGTGCTGGCAAGAATTTGAACGACGCGCGCGAGCACGGTGTAGGCGATGGCGCGGTCGACGCCGAAGAGGTGCTTCAGGCGCAGAGCCACGCTCCACCACAGCGGCGTCGTTGGAGTACCGGTCGAGGGGAGAGCCAGGGGGGCGTTATTTACAATCGAGCTCATCGGGACGATAGAAGCGGGTAAACTCGGAGTGCGGCAGCGGAGCTTCGGGAGTTGCCGCCCTGGAAGCAGAATTCAGGAGCCAGTGTGTGTCCCACGTAACTACTTACGATTGACACGGGCTCACCACCCCTGACCCCTCCTCGGAGAGGAGGGGAATCGCTGGGCTGGCTCCCCTCCTTATTCCTGCCTTCTGCTTTCTCGTTCCAGTGCGGCAGCTACGCAAGGTTCGCTGCCGCACTCCAGACAGCTCCGCCCTGTGACTTACAGGGGCGTATGTCACCCGGAAATCGTCCTCAGCCGTCAGTTCTCAGCTTTCATTGAACTGATCACTGACAAGTAACCACTGACCACTGGCACAACGGCAGCTTTCAGTCGTCGGTCGTCAGTTCTCAGCTAACACCGCTCACAGCTTCAGGCGATCGCCATTTCAGATCGCAGATTAGAGATCCAAGAATCGCAAATTGGCGATTCAAGAGTCGGGCCACTGACCACTAACCACTGCCGCTAACCACTCTCCTAATTGGCGAGTCGATCTGCGCCCACTACCGTCCGGTTCAGGGCCTCGGGCCATTTTTGAACCCGTTTCGACCGCCCCAGGGTAAGGCCGCTCTTGCCGTCTCGAAGACCTCCTGTGCAAGAACTTTCCCGGGATCAGCCGGGTCGGCTCCCTCCCACAGCGCGCTGCCAAAAACCCACGCCACGCCAAACGAGAAAGCCAGCATTGTCCCCAACACAACGATCAGAGTGCGGGGAGGGAAAGACTTCTTGTCCGGAAGATTGGGCGGGTCGAGCACCTTCACGGTTGGGATTTCTTTCGCTTCTTGTACTTTGGCTAGCTCGTACTCTTGCGTTAACGTTTCGAACACCGCTTCTTCAACCTTGGTTCGGCGGTACAGGTCAGCGTAAGTTACGCCGAGCAAGGGTAGCTTCCTGATGGAGGGGTAAAGTGGATCGACGAGCGTAGCCTTCTCAAGCGAGGTGCTTTCGCCTTTGCCGCCCAGCTTGTCGAGTTGGCTTTGGAGCTCCCCCATTCTTGCCTGCGCGGCTCGAACGCGGACGTTCTGGTCGGTGTAAATCTGCCTCAGGCCTTCGAGTTCAGATCGGGCGGCGATGTACTCTCCCTGCAGAGTGGCCGCCGCGTCGAACATGGCCTTGCCCTGCTCCTTGATGTCAATAGCCGTGTTCTTGCTCGAAAACTCGCTGAACTCCTTTTCCGCGGCCTCGAGGTCCTGATTCACAGCCTGTAATCGTTGTTCGAGGAAAATCCGTTCACGGCGAGCTGAGGACGTGCTCACATCAGCCACCAGGCGGTTCAGCTCTTCCACGTAGGCCTGGGCCATGGCCTCCGCCCGCTGCGGGTCCTTGTCGGTGACCGTGATTGTGATGATCTGGCTTTTGCGATCTACGGCAGTACCGGTATGAGCCGCTAGAGCCTTGCGCGCGTCCTCCATCCGGCGGGCGTGATAAAGCTTCTGCAAGTTAAACTTGTGGATCAGGTTGTCCGCCACCGTGCGGCTGGCCAAGATGCCCACAAAGAGCTCGCTGGTGCTCTTGATGCTGAGCAAGTCACCCGCCAGCCCCGCCATCCCGCTGGCTTGTCCGGAGAGCGCGGCAGCCGCCATCGCCAGCCCGGAACCAGGCTGGCTATCGGGCGGCATCAAGCGCGCCACCGATTGATAGCGGCTGGGAATGAGCAGCGACACTATCACAGAGAACACCAAGCCCGCGCCGGCGACGCGCGCCACGAAGCGACGACTCTCCCATAGCAACCGGAGATGAGCCACCGTGCGCTCGCGGGCGGCGCGCCGCTCCAATTCAAGCTGCTGCGCAGAGTCAGCGGAATGGATATCGCTGTTCTC
>Ga0326728_10010913_pt1 | contig 21012 bp, 18 predicted proteins | sample MB3enrmetagenome_FD_207602 | JGI IMG/M metagenome (GOLD analysis project Ga0326728, IMG submission 207602) | Lab enriched peat soil microbial communities from McLean, Ithaca, NY, United States - MB31MN | ecosystem: Environmental > Terrestrial > Soil > Wetlands > Peat | place: USA: New York... | reverse complement strand
GTGGAATGGGGCGGCCAGTGCGCATCTCTCATACTCCTTTGTACAAGAGACGCACAGCCACCACCACTTATTACGCGGACTTCAGAGACAGGACACTAGTTGGTCGAACCGGTGGGTTGTAGGTACTCCGTGGGCTTGGACCCGCCCACAACCAGCGCGGTATCTAATGGTCTGCGGCGAGCAGATCACTATTACGGGGAAAGATTTGCCGCTGCTTGAATCAGATCCCAATTGCCAGCCAAGAAGTGATCGATAGCCTCCCAATCCAGTTTGGCCCCATGACCGCAGATCGGGAAGTCCGGCGTCCGAATGCCTTGCTTGGTTTCAAGCCAGGTCAGCGCCGAGTCGAGCGATTCCCATTTACGGGGCACACCGGGAACCGCGATGTAGACCGAGAACTCTCCGCGTACTCGGACGAATCGAAAGTGGAGCTGCCCTGTGACGATCGCCGCTACGGCAAAATCGAACTGCCTGGGATCTCGGTATTCGGATTCGTCGTTGGGCGCCACCTGTGCGGCATGGTCCACAAACAGGAGAACCAAGTTATTGCGGATGTCATCCGCCAGATGCTTGTCAGCTCTCTTTGCAAACAACTTGCCGATCCAACCCATGAGAGCGCGACCAATCGGGCATATCAGTGTAGTGCGTCGACAATCCGGCCGGTTTTCGCGAAGAGATGTGGGGCTGGCGATCTTGCCCGCAGGCAAAAAAGCCCGCCGCACTGTCCAGACGCATACTCGTCATTCTGCACGACGCACTCCGTTAAGTATACGATGGCGCTCACCAAGTGATCTGCAGCACGCGCTGTGGGAGGCTTAGTGCCCTTCCCTGGCAGCCAGCACCAACTCCGCGCGGCTGGCTCCATAGAGTCGCGGGTACTCGGATTCGGGGTTCCTGGAGTTGTACAGTTCCAGAAAGACGGGAATGCCCTTTCGGTCTATCAGGAACTTGACGAAACGGTAACTGGCGAAATAGTAGCCCTGCCGGAACTGAAGATCCTCCTCCACGGCCGCGGGCGGGGACTTCGTGGTTCCGAGGTATTTCTCGATGTCCTCCGTTACAGCAGGGGGCGTGCCGTATCCCCGAGGGTTGGGACCAACTCCCGCGCCGGGGTGCAGCGTCAGCGCCACATAGTCCGCGATCCCCTCGCGAAGCGTATGGCTGTGAAAGCGCCAGGTAAGCAGGTGAGTCATTTCGTGCGCGTAGGTCGCATTCGTCCCGTTGATCGCCTCACGGGCAACCCTGGGATTGAGGAATACAATGGCCCTTGGGTCCCTGGGGAGGTCGTAGCCGCGCCAAACGTGCGAGACACCAGTCGGGGCAGAGACGTAGATACGGATTTTGCGGCCCAGCGTGGCCTCGTCGAGCTTCAGGCCGAGCAGCGCTTCCATCCGGGGGAGCGCCGCCTCCGCGATAGGCAGCAGCGCCGGATCGGCTGTGACGCGATACTGAAACAACTCCACCCGATCGCCGGAGGCTATGCGCGTGCCCTCGCGGGCGATCTGTTCGTCGGAAAAACCCCCGCGCGGCTGGCTGTGCGCGGGTTGCGCCGCCAACAGCGCCACCCAAACGACGGCTGCGGCAGACCGGCGACAAATGCGGTTCGACACTACTTTCCGCCCACGTGCCGGGAGTAGTAACCGTAGTGCGAGCGGTACGAGCCGGGATTGTCGCGGATCGACTTAGGGTCCTGGATCTTCTCCTGGTTCACGCTGGAAAGGCTCCAGCCGCGATATTGGGCCGTGCCAGTCAGCGCCAGCATCAGCAAACCGTATCCGAGATAGAAAGGATGTTTCATCAGTCGCTCTAAGGTGCGTAATCGCTCTCGCTCCAGCGCCGGCTCTCAAAAGCCGCCGACCGGAATGTGCCAATAATGGGCGGAATGAGCAGCAATAGCGCGGCGATCCAGAAGAAACTCATGGCAGGGACATCCCGGCGCAATTCAATGGAGTAATTCACCGGAGCCGCGTTGGCGTCCATCTCCGGTTCGACGCGCAGGTAATACTGGCCGGCGGGCACGGAGGGAATGAGGGCGCTGTCGTTCCGCCCGCCCTCGCTCCAGGAGCCGTCGCTGTCGCTGCCGTAATAGTAGCTGACCTCGCGGCCGAAGTCGTAGGAGTCGCCCGTGACGGCGTTAATCAACGCGAGATTGAAGTAGGCCCAGTTATTGTTGAGGTCGGTGCGAATGGAGATCTCAACGGAGGAGGGCCTTCCGGTCAGCTCGAACTGCTTGGTGACGAAGGAAGCTTCTTCCTTGTTGCTCGAAATGAAAAAGTAATTGCCCTGGAAGACCAGCCGCCGCGCGGCGAGGGTCTGGGTAACGATGGCCATCGCGAAGAGCGCGGCCAGCAGGAACAGGAACATGCGCCAGATGTGCTTCGAGCTGCCGTGAAAGGGCGATGGCTGATTGGCGTACACTCCGACCGCGCCGGGGGGCTGGCCGGGCAACTGGAAGGCTTGCCAGACCTGCTTGCCGGGAATGTACTCGCCCATCGACCAGGTGGTCTCGGCGGGCGTGGTCTCGCTCGATAACATGCGCGGCGGCGAGACGAAGTCCATCGCCGTCACCTTCTCGCCCACCCGCACCTGCCAGGGGAATTCGCCGAGCACGAAGACGGTCTCGGCCTCGGCGGTCTGGAAGTGCCTGAATCTCTCGCCGCCCCAACTGGCGACGGGGCGCGTGCCGGAGACCGAGACCTCGGGCAGCGAGCGCAGCACGGCCACGTCGTTCCAGTGGCCCTGGTACTGGGTGAGATAGCGGAAGCCCTGGTAGGGGTTGAACAGCAGATACTCGTCCCAACTGTAAAAGACGCCGTCGACGGTGATGCCGCGCCTCTGAAAGCCGATCACTTCGTAGATGGCGTTGTGCCATTTGCCGCGAGTGCCCAGCGGAATGTCCGGCTGGATGCGCTCCTGAGCCTCGAATTTCTGGAGAACCTGTAGATTGGGGTCCTTGGCGTCCAGCACCGAGAGACAGCTCTCGCAGACCACGGTGAGCGAATGCCCCAGGCCGCGGATGGTGAGCGGAGCGCCGCAACTGGGGCAGTTGAGAGCTTTGACTTGGGGCGTGTGAGGAGCGCTCATGGTTACCAGCCCTCGAACTGACGCAGGTTCTTGAGGCCGAGCGCGTCAAACTCGACCGCGTCGCCGAGAAACAGCAGCGGCTCGGGATCGCTGTAATCCAGGGTGCCGAAGGCCAGGCCGCGGGTTCCGAGGTCGGCGAACAGCACCTCGGTCTTGTCCCAGTACTCGAAGGGCAGTTCGCCCTCCACGCCGCGGTAGTGCGCGCGGGTGAGGCAACTGACCTCGTATTCCACGTTATTCCAGTTGAACCGCTGGCCGTTGGCCAGGCTCTCGGCGGGAGGCAGGCCCTGCATGGGGGCCTGGAAGGAAACGGCGTACTGCAACTGGGCGTCGGAGAGCCAGCCGCTCGCGCCGTCGCTAAACACCACGTGCCATTCGTTCCAACCGCCCTGCTCGTATTCGTACAGGATGCGGCCGATGACCACGAACGGCCGGTTCTGAAAGACGCCCTCGGTGGCGATCTGGATGGGCGAGCTGTTCTCGGGCAGGTCGGCCACCACGCCGACCTTCTCCAGGTTGAGATCGCGGCGCACCAGGATCGACCGGCAGAATTCGCAGACGGTCTGGACGGCGCTAGACCAGCGGAAGCGGATCGGGGCGCCGCAGTTCGGGCAATTCGCGACTGTGCTCATCGGATTGGTAAGGCCGCTCCAGCCGGCGTATGCGGACCGAACGGGCGGCGAACTCGCGTTCGAGGTGCGCCGTGAAGTCCCATTCGGGCCGCGGCTTGCAGCAGAACAGATTCAGACACAAAGAACCGTACTCAGGAAAAGTATGGCAGGCCAGATGGGATTCGGCAAGCAGGCACAGGCCGGTGATGCCGCCGGTGGACGGAAACTGCTGCCAGACGGTCTCGCCGACGGGCCGGAGAGACAGCTCCGCAATCAGGCGGGCGAACAGGGCGCGCAGCTTAGCCAGGTCCGCCAGCGCGGCGGCATCGCAGCCGTAGGCATCCACCACCCATTCCCGCCCGCTCATCGTCTCCTTACTGAGCCGTGCCGCACTCTGGGCAGAACTTCGCGGCGCGCGGCATCGGCTTTCCGCATCCCATGCAGAACTTGCTCCCGGCGGCGGCCGGGGCGCCTCCCACAGCAGGCGGGGCGGCTACCGGCGCGGCCGGAGCGCCAGCCGGAGGCGGGGCCGCGGGCGGCTGATTCATGGATTGCATCATCTGCTGCGCCATGGTGAGACCCGCGCCCAGGCCGACGCCGATGCCCGCCACTCCACCGCCGCCTTCGTTGGCCGCGGCCACGGGGATGGCTTGCGCCACCTGGAACTGCGTGTAGCGCTGCATGTCGCCCACCATGGTCATGCTGATGCGCTGGTCGAGTATCTTCTGCAGCTCGTCGGGGAGCGAGAGGTTCTCCACCACGAAGGTGTCCAGCGAGAGGCCGAGGTCGTTGAAGACCGGCTGCAGGAATCCGGCGATCTTCTGGCCCAGCTCGATCTGGTTGGCGGCCATATCCAGGAAAGGCACCTGGCTCTGAGCGAAGGTGTCGGTCATGCGTCCGATGATGGTGTTGCGGAGCTGGCCCTCCAGGTCGGCCACGCGATAGACCTCGCGGGTGCCGCTCACCTTGGTGTAGAAGATCTTGGCGTCGCTGATGCGGTAGGAGTAAATGCCGAAGGCGCGCAAGCGAACCGCCCCGAACTCCTTGTCCCGGATGGTGATGGGCATGGCCGTGCCCCAGCGCTGGTTGGTTTGCAGCCGCGTCGAGAGGAAATACACGTCGGACTTGAAGGGCGACTTGAACGCCTTGTCCCAGTTCCGAAGGTAGGTCAGGATGGGCAGCGTGTGCGTGCCCAGCGTGTAAAGGCCCGGGCCGAACACGTCGGCTACCTGCCCTTCGTTAATAAAAACAGCCACCTGCGACTCCCGGACCGTGAGCTGGCCGCCGTTCCGTATCTCCATGTCCTGCATGGGGAAACGGTAGGCGAGCACGCCTTCCTCGGGCTCCGTCCAGTGGATAACGTCAATGAACTGCTTGGCGATAAAGTCTCGAAGCGCCATTTGTTCCTCCGGCTGACTGCAATTCTACTCCAACTAGAGGTACGAATGCTGGCGCGGGGGAGTTCCGTTCAGGAATCCCACTCCCGGAGGCCGGTCGCGGTAAGGCCGCCGATCCGTATGTCGCAAATGAGGTTAGGCGCGCGCGGGGCGGCCAGCTCGATTTTGAGGTAGTTGTCCGAGAGGGCCATTCCGGGCTGCTCCAGCGTAACCACCGAGAGCGTCTTCGAGAGCAAGCGGTGGCGGAATTCGAGGTTTTTGGCGGCCGCCAGCTCGCGCAGTATCTGGTTGCGGTGCTTGCGGACAGGGATGGGGACTGGGTCCGGCGCGCAGGCAGCCGGCGTTCCGGGGCGCTCCGAGTAAGTGAAGACGTGCAGGTAGGTGAACGGCAAGCTAGCGATGAAAGCGCGGTTCTCCTCGAACTCCCGCTCCGTTTCGCCCGGGAAGCCCACCATCACGTCGGCGCCGATGGCTGCCTCCGGCATGGCGGCGCGGGCTTGCCGGATGCGGTCTTCATAGTGGCGCGCCCGGTACCAGCGGCGCATGCGGCGCAAAACCGCATCCGAGCCGCTCTGGAGCGGAGCGTGGACGTGCCTGGCGATGCGCGGCGAGGCAGCCATCAGGCCCAGCAGATCTCCCGAGAGGTCCATCGGCTCGACCGAACTCAGCCGCAGGCGCTCTATATCGGTCTCTGCCAGCACGCGGCGCAGCAGACCGGCCAGGCGCAGGCGGCCGCCCTCCAGGTCGCGGCCCCAGCGGCCCAGGTTGATGCCACTGAGCACCAGCTCGCGGTAGCGCGGGCTGAGATGGCGGACCTGCTCGATCACCCAGTCCGGGCGCGCGCTGCGGCTGCGGCCGCGGACCGACGGAATGATGCAGAAGGAACACCGGTTGCCACAGCCGTCCTGAATCTTCAGGTTGGGGCGGGTGCGGTCTCCCGCGGCGTCTTCGACCACTCCAGCCAGGAATTCCCGCTGGGCGAAGATGTCGCCAACCTGAATCTGGCCGTGGTAAGGAGCGCCGCCGGCCAGCAGTTCCGGGATGTGCGCCTTGTGCGAATTGCCGACCACCCAGACCACCCCGGGCAGGGCGGCGACCTCTTCCGGAGCGCGCTGGGCGTAACAGCCGGTGACCAGGATGCGCGCGGAAGGGTTCTCCCGCCTGATGCGGCGCAGGGTCTGGCGGACATCGTCGTCGGCCGCGCCGGTAACCGTGCAAGTGTTCAGAATGACGAGACTTGCCGCGTGGCGCTGGGCAGCCGAGTAACCCTCGCCGAGCAGGGCTGCCTCCAGGGCGGCGCCATCCGCCTGGGTGGCCCGGCACCCGAAGTTCTGTATAAAGAAAGAGCAGCCCACTCTCTCCGATTATAGATGGCCGGGGCGCGAGCCTTGCGCTCCGCAAGCTAAACATCTTCCCTCCATCTGCCGATGCATTGGGCAGCCGGAGGCATACCCGTGGACCGTTCGCTATCACAAGAGGAAATCGACAGCGTATTCAGCGCCACCCATGGCAAGCGGCCCGAGGATGACGTCAAGAACGCGGTGGCCTACGACTTCCGGCGCCCGGACCGGATCGCCAAGGACCAACTGCGCGCCATCCACCTCTTGCACGACAATTTCGCTCGCAACCTGGCTTCCAGCCTGTCGGCGTTTTTGCGGCAGTACGCGATGGTGAGCCTGGTCTCGGTGGAGCAGCTTTCCTTCTCCGAGTTCTCGCAGTGCCTGCCCTCGCCGACCTGCCTGGTGTCGCTGGCCTTGAGCCCCTTCGAGGGCAGCGCGGTGCTGGAGATCAACTCCTCGCTGGTCTTCCCGATCCTGGAGATGCTGCTGGGGGGCAACGGCAAGGCCAGCGCCAAAATCAACCGGGAAGTGACGGAGATCGAGCAGGTGGTGCTGGACGGCCTGTACCGTATTATCCTGCATGACCTGAAACAGGCCTGGCAGTCCATTACCCCCATCGAATTCACCATCGGCGCGCGGGAGACCGAGCCGCAGTTGTTGCAGATCATGGCCCCTAACGAGGCGGTGGTGGCGATCGGGCTGGAGGTGCGGATCGCGGAGTGCTCCGGCGTGATCAACATCGGCATGCCCTCCATCATCATCAAGATGCTGCGGCAGAAATTCGACCAGCAATGGTCGGTCCGCCGGACCGAATCGACGCTCGAGGAACAGGGGCGCGCCCTGCGGGCGCTCAACCTCTCCACCGTTCTGCTGGACGCCCGGCTGCAGGGGCCGACCGTGCTGGTCGAAGACCTGCTGCGGCTGAGGATCGGGGATGTGATGACCTTCGATTACCCGGTGGAGAAGCCGGTCGACTTCCTGGTGAACGGCGCTCTGAAGTACCGGGGGCACATGGCCTCGGCGGGCCGCAAGATGGCGTTTCAGATCGCAAACTTGCACAAGACCGGCGATGTGTAGCGCGGAGGCGGCCCGCTAAGGATGCCTGCCCGAACGCGCCGGGGCCCCTACGTTTCGACGGGCGGGCGGTTACGGATAAAGGGCGCGACCATGACGAGGTAGAACACGGGGGTGGCCAATACAGCCAGCGCGTTGAGGAAGCCACCGGGCAGCATGAGGAAGAGCACCAGGCTGGTCAGGACGGGGAAGAACGCCGAAGAAAGCAATGCGCCAAACCTGATAGGCGGCGTGGGCGGAAGCGCGGGCAGATCGGGGTACGGCAGATCGGCCAAAGCGGGATCGGTTTCGGGCGCCGCCACGTCCGGGTTCCACCAGCGGCAGAGCTGTGCGGCTAGAGCGGCGGCACGGGGAGCGGAGCGGGCATCCAGGGGCGTCTGTATGGCGAAGCTGCCGCCTTGGAAGGCGACCACCACGCCGTGATTCCAGCTCCGGCCGATCCGCGCGCGCTCCGCTTCGATGCGCAGGACGGCGCTGCGGGGCAGCGAGAATCGCGCCCGCTCGCCCACATACGCCAGCTTGTCGCCGCGCAGGAAAAGCCTGCCGAGATCCCAAGCGAACCTCCCCGACGCGATGTACATCGAGTGTCCCGGCCGGAGGGCGACGAAGGGGGCCTCGGCCTGGCCGGGTAAGCGTTGGCCGATCCGGCGCATCATCCTTTTGAGGAAGCGCCGCTCGTGCCAGCGGGCGATCTGGCGCCACAGCCAGTAGAGCGCGGGCAGGCCGAGCACGAAGAGGCCGGCTTGTGTGAGCGCTCCGCGGCTGGCCAGCAGCCCGGAAACGGCGTAGGCCCAACCGAACAGCAGAAACAGCAGAGATCCCATGCCCATCAGGTACTGCTTAAGCTGCTGGCGGCCCTCGGCGGAGTGAGAGAAGATCAACTCGCTTTCCGAGGCCACGGCATAGTGCGCGGCCTCCTGGTCCAGATCGAGCGCGTCCGGATTCTCCAGCAGGGCCCAGGCCCGGAGCTTGGGGACCTGGAAGCGCCAAGCCAGCGCCAAGACACGGTCTCGGACGGAAGGATGGGTCAGGATCCAACCTGCGCGCCGGCTCCATTCGAGGGGGGAGCGATGCAATCTGGCTAGGCGCGCCAGCCCGGCGATGACGGCCTCGGGGTCGCCGGTGATCTGGCCGCCTGCGGCGTCCGCCTTGAGTTCGTTTCGGCGGCGAATGCGCGCGGACTGAAGGGTCAGTCCCAGCCCGACGAAGAGGAGCACGGGCTCCAGGTGCGGAAGGAGCGTGTCCGCCCTGGGCGTCACCTGATAAGCGAAGAAGAACGGGATGTAGTTCCAGACCAGCGAGGGGACGAACAGTCGCTTCAATCCGCGCAGGTGCCCGAGCTCGTGAGCCACGATCGCGTCGGCTTCGCGCTTTCTCAAGAGCGCGAGCAGGCTGTCGGCGATTACGATCTTCCCGGAACGCAGCAGAGCGCCGGCATTGGCTTCCTGCGGCGACGCGCCCTCCCAAAGGGAAACGCCGCGAAGTCGCACGCCGGCCTTGCGGGCCAGCTCGAAAACGCGGTCGTGGAACTCTCCGGATTCGAGGGGGCGGAAGAACGACGATGCGCCCATGCTCCCCAGCAGGGCCAGCCCCGCTAGAGCGGCAAAACCAGCGAAGAGGCCGAGGATCGGAGCACGCCCGTCGGTGCGGCTCATTCCCAGTCCCACGAGCAGGAAACCGGAGAGGAGGACCAAGGGAGTGTCCGAGGGCAACGTGCGGCGGAGCCAGCCGGCAATGCCGCCGCCCATCCGGCTGGATCGGTTCCCGAGCAAGCCCTCGACCAGAGCGCTCGCGACAAGAGGCGGCAGCAGGAACAACGTCGAGCCCAGCAGCAAACGGAGAATCAGGGACGGCCAAGGAAGGTAGGAAGTGAACTCCGCGACCCGCGTGGGGGATAACATCAGAAGCCAGAAGAACCAGGTTGCCAGCATGATCCAGGGCGTGTACACCACGCCGGGCCGCTCGGCCCTGCCCGCCCAGCGTTGGCGCACGTACAAGGCAATCGCGGTTGGCGCGAAAAGGACAACCAGAATCGGAAGGAGCGGTGCAGGCGATTCCCGCCGGTTTCCGAACCGAATGTGAATCGGCGGGGGAAACGGCTGGACGCCTTCGAAGGTGTAACTGTAGGTCAGTCCATAAGGCCGGTCCTCGAGGTGCCACCCATGGGGCGGGGCCGGGGCTTCTCCGGTCCACCCGTCGAGCGTGAGAGAGACCTCGAGATGCGACGCCCCGGCCAGCCGGAGCGCGCCTGCCAGCGGTGCGAGCGGCAGCCATCCGTCGATCAAGCCGCGGTCGTTGTGAAGCAATCCCCGGCAGCGGCCGGAGTCCCCTTCCCCATCGGTCTGGAGTGTGCGCCAATCGCAGCCAGGCAGGAGGCGGGCCGCCAGAGGCAGATTGAAACGCCGGGGCAGGTCGCTTGAATCGAGACTGAGCTGGACATCGCCTCCCCGCTCGGCCTGCACGTAGAGATACGCCCACCCCGACCTCTCGCGGGCGGCTTCCTGGAAAGCCCGCTCCATCCAGGGAGGAAGCCCGGACTGCGCTGCGGCGCAGAGAGAGAACGCGAGAATCGAAAAAAGACTCCGGATTTTCATAACCGGTCACAAATATCCTATCAATGAAGGAACGATATGTCTCGTCGAGTCCAGCCGTGGTGGTCGGGATTATCCGCTGGCTTGTCCGGCTCGGCGGTGATCTTAGGCGCCGGGCCAAGACCGGCCGGTCACGAAGCGGGGCATTTGAAGCCGCGCCCTTAGTGCAGCGTTTTTCGCTGCCGCAGATACGCGGGTGTGTCCAGGTCGTCGAGATCTTCCGGGTTGGGAATCGGCGGGGCGCCGTTGCCCGGCCGATGCATTACAGGGGCCGGCGGCTCGACGGGCGCCACCTCGATCCGCTCGGCAGGCGCGGCGGCTTGCGGCTGGCTCTCGCTCATCCAGGCGGTCTGGGCGATGGCGGGCTCACGCGTGGCGCCATCGGCGGCGGGTTGGTCCGTGAAGCCGGTTGCGATCACGGTCACCTTGACCGCATCCTCCATGTCCTCATTGAGCACGATGCCGAAGTTCAGTTCGACGTCGTCGCACTGTGCGGCGGCGCGGATCAACTGGCAGGCTTCGTTGACCTCGTGCAGCCCCAGCCGGCTGCTTCCTGTCAGGTTCACGAGCACGTTGCGCGCGCCCTGCATGCCGGCGTCCTCGTGCAAAGGGCAGCCGATAGCCTGTCTGGCGGCTTCGACGGCCGCGTTCTCGCCGCGGGCGGTGGCAGTGCCCACCAGGGCGCATCCCATGCCAAACATGAGGGCGCGAACGTCCGAGAAATCGCGGTTGACGAAGCCCGGCCGGGTCATGATCTCGACCAGGTCGGCGACCGTCTGGCGCAGAAACTCGTGGCCCATCCGGAAGGCCTCGAAGACGCCGGTGCCGCGCGGCGCGAGCAGCAGCAGCCGGTCGTTGGGAATGGCGATAACGGTATCCACGAAAGCGGAGAGTTCCTCGAGTGCCGCTTCGGCCTGCTGCATGCGGCGCGGGCCCTCGAAGGAGAAAGGCTTGGTGACCACCGCTACAGTGAGAGCGTTCAGCTCCTTGGCGATGGAGGCCACCACGGGAGCGGCGCCGGAGCCCGTTCCGCAGCCCAGGCCGGCCGCGATGAAGACCATGTCGGCGCCCTGCAGGATCTCGCAGATGCGCTCGGTGTCCTCGAGCGCGGCCTGCCGCCCGATGGATGGGTCCCCGCCCGCGCCGCGCCCGTGCGTGATCTTGCCGCCGATCGAGAGCCGGTTGGGCACCGGGGACGCCTGGAGCGCCTGGAGGTCGGTATTCAGCACATGGAATTCAACGCCTTCCAGGCCTCCAGTCATCATGTGGGCCACCGCGTTGGAGCCGCCGCCGCCCACCCCGACGATCTTGATGCTGGGTGCGGCGCGGAGATCCTCCTGCATTTCGAACTTCAAACCGTCCAGGATAGGCATGTGTCAAGCTCCCAAAACTCTGGTGAGGAATCCGCCGCTTCGGCGATCCAGTTCGGCGCGCAATTTGAGGCGGGCGGAATACATGGCCAGGCCGGCCGCGGTCGCCCAGGCCGGGCTGTCGATTTCCGGCGGCCAGTCTTCGATGCCGTCGGGCAGGCCTTTGCAGGCCTGGCACTTAACGACTCTCTCGGCGATGTCGCACAGATTAGGCAGGCAGGCCCCGCCGCCCGTGAGCACGCAGGCCACCAACATCTGGTCCATGCCGATGCGCTCCAGTTCGCGGCGGACAAACTCGAACAGCTCCACGGCGCGCGCCTCGAGGATGTGATCGAGCTCACGGGTGGGGGCCTCGCGCGCGGGGCGGCCGCCGCTGGAAGGCAGCTCGACGTAACTATTGCCGGCTGCCAGGCTGGACACCGCGCAGCCGAGCTGCTCTTTGATCCAGGCGGCGTCCTCGAAGCTGACGGTGAGACCCTTCGCGATGTCGTTGGTGAAGTGGTCGCCGCAGATCGGGATGCTGACCGAAGCCAGCAGCGTATCGCCGTAATAGATGGCGATATCGGTCGAGTGGGCGCCGATGTCCACCAGCACGCAGCCTTCGCGCCGGTCCTCCGGCCGAATGACCGCATAAGCGGCGGCCAGGGGTTCGAACACCGTCTCTTCCACCAACAGGTGGGCCTCGTTGGCGGCGCCGACCAGGTTTCGGTGCTCCTGCAGGCTGCCGGTGACCACGTGAACGTAAACCTCGAGCCGGCTTCCGATCATGCCGCGGGGGTTGCGGTGGCCCGCCCGACCGTCCACGGTGAAATCCTGTGGGAACAGGTGCAGCAGCGTCTCGTCTTCCTGGAACTGGATCCGGGAGGCGCGCTCCACCACGCGGTTGACGTCGTTCTGGTTGATCTGGCGGGGAGGGCCGATCTCGTAACCGCCGCGGCCGTGCGTGCCGCAGACGCTCGAGCCGCCCACGCCGAAGACCGCCGACCCGACGGATGCTTGGGCGCACTTCTCCGCCTCGCGCACGGTGCGGAGCACGCAGTCGGAGACGGCTTTCTGGTCGACGATGCGGCCCTTGCTCCAGCCTTGGGAAGGCGATTCGGCCCAGCTCAGGCAGCGCACGTGAGCGTCTTCGAGAAGCAGGACCGGGCAGCGGGTCCACTGGCTCCCCGCGTCGACCCCCACGGCGACCACCGGCGGCGGGTTGGAGCGCATCGAGTTATTTGCCATGCGGCGCTCCATCCAGGGCCGTGATGCGGTCGTCCAGGCGCAGGTCGAAGACGCGCGCCCGTGGCAACCGGCGGCTGATTTCGGCGTAATGGCCGAGGAAGTTCTGAAGGCGCGGGAGGTAATGCCGATTGCCCAGCATCAGCCGCACCACGCGGTCCTGGACGCTGTAGGTGATGCCCAGGTTGTCGGGATCCGCCGTGTTGATCTCCGAGATCTGGCCCGCGTAGGCCCGCACTTCCCGGATCATATCGAGCGCCTGGCGCACGCGGTCGCGCCGGGCCGCCACGGGCTGCACGGCGGAAAGGCCGTACAGCACGGGAAGGTTGAACGCGGCGCGCGGCGGCGGTTCCAGAAGCACGCCGTCGTCGTCGACCAGCGCGACCTTGTAGTACGCCGTTCCAGGCTGCGGCAGCATGGCGAAGGCCACCGGTACCCGCTCGATAATCTTGACCTCCACCCGGTTTGGCCAGCGGCGGCTGACGGCGGCATCGCGAACCCATTCAACGGCCAGCAAGGCGCGCCGCCGCTCCGCGAGCGGCAGCAGATAGATGCTGCGGCCGAAGTCGCGTGCGAAAACCGCCAGCACTTGGGTTGAAGAGGCGTGATCGAGGCCGCGGATCGAGAGGTTGCGGTGGTCCTCCATACTGCCCGGAAGTACGAAATGCGAGTTGCTGGCCAGGAACTGGTCCAGCCGGTAGACCAAAGCGATGGCTCCGAACACCAGCAGCACCGCGCCGGCCGCCAGGAGCCAGAAACGGGCCCGCTCCTGCCAGCTCGAGCGGGCATCGGTCTTGGAACGCGCACGGCGGACCGGGGCGGAGGGTTGCGGCTCCACGGGGGCTTCCTCCGGGAGTTCCAATTCGAGTTGTGCGGACGGTCTTCGAGCCATGGTCAGCCTTCCCCAAGGCGCTCCAGGATGCGGTCGCCGGCCTGCCACACATTGCCGGCGCCCAGGGTCAGGACCGCGTCGCCATCCTCGGCGAGGGCCAGTACGCGCTCCACCGCGCGATCGATCGTGCCGGCGTACTCCACCCCGTGGTGGCCGAAATCGCGAATCCGCTCGGCCAGCGATTGGGCGCTGACGCCTTTGATCGGCCTTTCTGAGGCGGCGTAGATGTCCAGCACCAGCACCGAGTCGGCCTGGTAAAAGCAGCGGGCGAAATCGTCCATCAAGTGGAGGGTGCGGGTGTAGCGATGCGGCTGGAAGACGACGTGAATGCGGCGGTAGCTGCACTGCCGGGCGGCGGCCAGCGTGGCGCGAATCTCGGTGGGGTGGTGGCCGTAGTCGTCGATGACGGTGATGCCGCGCCCGACGCCCCGGATCTGGAAGCGCCGGTCGACGCCGCTGTATAACGCCAGCCCTTCGCGCAGCGCCTCCACGGGCAGTTCCAGCTCCAGGCCAACCGCCACCGCGGCGGCTGCGTTCAGCACGTTGTGCGTGCCGGGGACGTGCAGCCGGAATTCGCCCAGGTCCGCGCCGCTGGAACGCAGCCGGAACACGCTTTCGAGGTGCGTGCAGGAGCAATCGCTCACCTGCACGGCGGCCTGCGCGTGAGTGCCATAGGTGATGGTGCGGCGCTTCACTTCGGGCAGGATGCGCTGCACGTTCTCGTCGTCCAGGCAAAGTATGGCCGCTCCATAGAACGGCACCTTATTGACGAATTCGATGAAGGCCGCGCGGATCTCCTGGATGGAAGCGTAGTGGTCCAGATGCTCCCGGTCGATGTTGGTGACGATGGCCAGGATGGGCGATAGCTTTAGGAACGAGCCGTCGCTTTCGTCGGACTCCACCACCAGAAACTGGCTTTGGCCCAGCCGGGCGTTGGAGCCGCCGATGGATTGCAGCCGTCCGCCCACCACCACCGTGGGGTCCTGGCCCGCGTGGCTCAGCATGGTGGCCAGCATCGAAGTGGTGGTGGTCTTGCCGTGGCTCCCCGCCACCGCGATGCCGAACTTCAGGCGCATCAGTTCGGCCAGCAGCTCGCCGCGGGGAATCACCGGGATCTGCCGGCGGCGCGCTTCCTGCACCTCGGGGTTGTCCTCGGAGACCGCGGAGCTAACCACCACCGCCCGGGCCGCTCCGATATTCGATGCGGCGTGTCCCTCGTAAATGGTGGCGCCCAGGCCGGCCAGGCGCTCGGTGATAGGGGTGAGCCGCAGGTCGGAGCCGCTGATGGGATAGCCCAGGTCCAGCAGAACCTCCGCAATCCCGCTCATCCCGATCCCGCCGATACCCGTGAAGTGCAGATGCTGTGGCTTAAGGAACATAGTGGCGCCGGCCGCGGCGGAACCGGATACGGAGCCTGGAGACACGCCGCACACTCTGCCGCCGCCAGCGCCGCCACCGCTTTCCCGATCCGCGGCAAAAAAACATTTCTTAAGGCTATTGTTTCGGCTTCCGCGCTCCATGTCAATCAAAATCTCGCTCCCGAGGCCAGTTGTTCGAGCAACTCGGCGGCTCGCTCGGCGGCGTGCGGATGCGCGAAGCGCCGGGCGGCCTCGCCCATCCGCTCGAGCAGGCCAGCCTCCCCGGCGAGGCTTCGCACTTCGTCGTAAAGCCTCGGGCCGGTAAACTCCCGGTCGGCTACCAGGCGCGCCGCGCCCTCCCGGGCCAGCACTTCCGCGTTCTTCCGTTGATGCTGATCCGCGGCGAATGGAAACGGCGCCAGAATGGAGGGTTTGCCGGAGGCGGCCAATTCCGCCACGGCGCCGGCGCCGGAACGGCAGACCACCAAATCGGCGCCGGCGAAGGCCGCCGGCATGTCGTCGATGAAAGGAACCACTTCGCCCTCCAGGCCGCTGGCGGCGAACTCCCGGGCCAGTTCGGCGTGGGCTTCGCGGCCCGCCTGGTGAAGCAGCCGTATGGCGAAGCCGGCGTCGCGAAACAGCGGCCAGCTCTGGCGAGCGGCTTGGTTCAGGGTGCGGGAACCGCGGCTGCCTCCGGTAATCAGCACGCTGAGAACCCGCTCGCGCGGCTTGCGGGGCAGCGCGAAGAACTCGGCGCGGACCGGCAGCCCGGTCAGCTCGGTCTTTCCTTTGGGGAAATAGCGGGCCGTCTCGGCGAAATTGAGCAGGGCGCGGTCCACCACCCGCCCCATCCAGCGGTTGGTCATTCCGGGCGCCGCGTTGGGTTCCATCAAAACCATGGGTATGCGCCGCAGCGCAGCCGCAATCACCACCGGGCCGGCGACATAGCCGCCCATGCTGAACACCGCCGCCGGACGCCAGCGCCCCAGCGCTCCCAGCATCTCCAGCGTTCCCAGCGGGAGTTGTCCCAGCGTGCGCAGCCGCCGCGTCAGGCCGACTCGCTTCAGACCTCCGATTCGAATCCACTGGATGGGGAATCCGGCCGCCGGCACCAGCTTCGCCTCGATCCCCGCCGTCGTTCCGACGAAAAACGGCTCGTGCCTCCGCCGCTGGAGTTCCCGGGCCACCGCCAGCGCGGGAATGACATGCCCGCCAGTGCCGCCGCCAGCCATGAGAAACCTCATCCCGCCTGCTCGCTGACGCTCAGCAGCATGCCCAGCGAGATCATGCTGCTGACCAGGGAACTTCCGCCGTAGCTGATGAGCGGGAGCGGGATGCCCTTGGTGGGCGCCAGGTCCAGCACCACGCTCATGTTCATGAGTGCCTGCACGAAGATCATGGTGATGACGCCCAGCGCCAGGTAGCGCCCGAAATCGTCCGGGGCGGCGCGCACCAGGCGCAGCCCCCTCCATAGGATCACCACATAGATCATCAGCAGCCCGGCGCAGCCGACGAAGCCCAGTTCTTCGCCCACCACCGCGTAGATGAAATCCGTGTGCGCCTCCGGCAGGTAGAACAGCTTTTGCTTGCCCTCCATCAGCCCCTGCCCCGTGAGGCCGCCGCTGCCCACGGCAATCCTGGATTGCCGCGCGTGGTAGCCGGGATCCAGGTTGTGCGACGAGCGGCGCATGTACTCTTTGACCGAACTTCCCCACGAGAAGCGGTCCAGCGACTTGTACTCCGGGTCGAAGCAGCCGAAGACCCGCACCAGGCGATAAGGCTTGGAAACTACCGCCCCTCCCACGCACACCACGCCGGCCAGGATGGCGATCCAGACGTACTTGGAATCCAGGCCCGCCACGAAGAACACCACCGCGGCCGAGATCACCAGCACCAGCGCTGTCCCGAGGTCCGCCAGCACTACCGCGGCCGCCAGCAGCCCCACCGTAATCGAGGCCGGCAGCAGCGTGTAGCGGTTGTTGATGGCCTTGGCGCGCAGCGCGACGAAGTAGGCCAGGAACAGGATCAGGGCCGGTTTGGCGAATTCGGAGGGCTGCAGGCCGCCCGGGCCGATCCGCAGCCAGCGGTGCGAGCGCGAATCGATGAAATAGACGGTCACCAGCAGCACCACCACCACGCTCAGGGAGGCGAAGGCCCAGCCGGCCGAATTCAGTTTGCGGTAATCGGCGCGCTTCAGGAACATCATCGCGCCCACCGCGATGGCCGCCCAGAAGAGCTGGCGAAAAATGTAGTAGCCGGAGTAGCCGAACCTCAATCGGGCCACTACCGACGAAGCGCTGTAGACCATCACCAGGCCAAACGAAACCAGCGCCAGAATGGAGCCGAACAACACCCAGTCGGTCTTGACGCGTTGGGCCATGTTCAACTCCCTTCCTCGAGCGACCCGACCAGGCTCTTGAAGACCCGGCCACGCTGCTCGTAGTTCTCGAACTGATCGAAGCTGGCGCAGGCCGGGGCCAGCAGGACGGTGTCGCCGGGCTGAGCTTCTTCAAAGGCCGCGCGCACCGCCGCCTCGAGCGTGCCGGCCTGGATCAGGCGCACGGCGCCCGCGAGGTCGGCCGCGATCAGTGGCGCCGCGGCGCCAATCAGCAGCGCGGCTCGAGCCTTCCCGGCCAGCGGCTCACGCAGCGCGGTGTACGGGCTGCCCTTGTGCTTGCCGCCCAGGATGATCCACACTCCTCCCGCGAACGCCGCGATGGATTTCAGGGTTGCGTCCACGTTGGTGGCCTTGGAATCGTTGTAGAAATCGACGCCCCCCACCCGCTGCACGAACTCGATGCGGTGCTCGACGCCCGGAAATGTCCGCACGGCGGCGGCGATGGCCTCGAGCGGCGCCCCGGCCAGATGAGCGGCTCCGGCCGCGGCCAGCGTGTTCTCGACGTTGTGCCGGCCGCGCAGCGGAATCCCGGCGATCTCCAGAAACGGCGCTCCTTCGAAATACAGGCGCGCTTGGTCGGCCCACAGGCCGCCGCCGACGGCGCGCGTGATGGAGAACCAGAGCGTGCGGGCGCGGGTGCGGCGGCCGAACTCCAAACAAGTGGCGTCGTCCGCGTTCAATACGGCGAAATCCCCGGCGCCCTGGGTCTCGAACAGGCGCGCCTTGGCGTTAGCGTAGTTCTCGAAGGTGTGATGCCGGTCCAGATGATCCGGGGTGACATTCAGGCACACGGCCACCTGGGCTCGAAAACGCTGGATGGTTTCGAGCTGGAAGCTGGACAACTCCAGGACGTTCCATTGGTCCGGTCGCGAGGCGGCGATCATGCCGGTAACCGGGGCGCCGATGTTGCCCCCCACCTGCGCCGGAATGCCGGCCTCGCGCAGAATGTGCCCGGTAAGCGCCGTGGTGGTTGTCTTTCCGTTGGCGCCGGTGATGCCGATAATCGGGCCGGCCAGGAACTCCGAGGCCAGCTCGACTTCACCGAGCACCGGCACGCCGCGCCGCCGCGCCGCCTCAAGTTCCTCCAGATCCGCAGGAACGCCGGGCGAGATGACGATCGCGTCCACGCCCTCGAACGCCTCTGGCGATTGCAGCGCGAAGGGAACTCCCAGGCGCTCGATCGCGCGGCCAATCTCCTTGAGTTCCGCGAGCGGCCGGCTGTCGACGACGCGCACCCGCGCGCCCTTGGCTAGCAGGAATTCGGCCACCGCCAGCCCCGACTGGCCCAGTCCCGCCACCGCGATTCTCGATCCTGCGATCTGCAATTCTCTCTACCTCAGTTTCAACGTGGTCAGCGCGAACAGCGCCATCACCAGGCCGGTGATCCAGAAGCGCACGATGATCTTGGATTCCGTCCAGCCCAGCGCCTCGAAATGGTGGTGCAGGGGCGCCATCTTAAAGATCCGCTTTCCGTGGCGCAGCTTGTAACTGCCCACCTGTAAGATGACCGACAAGGTTTCCAGCACGAAGACTCCGCCCACGAACAGCAGCAGAATCTCTTGCTTGATGAGAATGGCCACCACGGCCAGGCTGCCGCCCAGCGCGAGCGAGCCAACGTCGCCCATGAAGATATCCGCCGGGTGGGCGTTGTACCAGAGGAAGCCCAGGCAGGCGCCGGCCATGGCGCCGCAGAAGATGGTCAATTCGCCGGCCAGCGGCAGGCGCACCAGGTCCAGGTACTTCGCGAATTCGGCGTGGCCGGTGGTGTAGGTGAGCGCGGTCATGGCGCTCGAGGAAATAAGCATCAGCCCGATGGCCAGGCCGTCCAGTCCGTCGGTGAGGTTCACGCCGTTCGAGCTGCCGACAATGACCATGATCAGGAACAGGAAGAAGAAGATAAAGGCAAGAGGATAGGTGAGGGGTTGTTGAAGCAGCGGCTCGATCACCAGGCCTGGCTTGAAGCTCTTGAAGAACGGCACATTCATCGAGGTCGAGTACGCGCCCTGCGCGCGCAGCACCAGCAGGAACCCGCCGATCGCCAGCGCCACCAGGCACTGAGCCCCGAACTTCCGCCATCCCGTAATGCCCAGGTTCTGTTTCTTGCGGATCTTGGCGTAATCGTCCCAAAACCCAATCGCCCCGAAACTGAGGATGCCGAACAGGGCGATCCAGATATACGGATTGGCAAGGTTGGCCCATAGCAGCGTCGGCACCACGATCGAGATCACAATGAGCACTCCGCCCATGGTCGGCGTGCCGGCCTTCTTGTGGTGGGATTGGGGACCGTCCTCGCGGATGTGCTGCCCGATCTGGAACCGCCGCAGCCTTCCGATGAGCCACGGCCCCAGCGCCAGGCACAGGAACAGCGCCGTCATGCTGGCCAAAGCAGTGCGAAACGTGATGTAGCTGAACAGCTTGAAGCGGATGACATGCGGATAGAGCTGCTCGTAAAGAAGCCAGTAGAACATTAGGCCAGGAACCTCGCCAGGGCGGTCTCGACTTGGGTGCCACGGCTGCCTTTGAACAGAACGGCATCGCCGTCGGCGAGCAGGGTGCGCAGGAATTCTCCGGCTGGTGCGGGATCCTCGAAAAAGAACGCGGCGACGGCCGGCAACCCTGATCGAACCGCTTCGTCGACCATTCGGCGGGCCGCGCCGCGAATCCCGATGAGCACATCAACTCCGCACTCGACGGCGTAGCGACCTACGTCCCTGTGCAGAGTCTCGGTCCAACGGCCGAGCTCGAGCATCTCCCCCAGCACGGCGACCCGTCGCCGCGCCGGCGTGGCCCGGAGCACGTCCAGCATCGCGCGGACCGCCTCCGGGTTGGAGTTATAGCAATCGTTCAAAATCGCGATCCCGGCATGGCTGAAGCTCTCGCCCCGCATCTTGCCCGGCGCGAGCGCCCGGACCGCGTCCCGCAGCCGTTCGGGAGCGATCCCGAATACCCCGGCTACGGCGATCCCGGCCAATACGTTCAGCAGGCCATGCCGGCCCACGAGACCACATTCGAAAACCGTTTGCCCCAGGCGGAACCGGAGACCGGCGGGCGAGTACTCCACCTCCTCAGGCCGAACGTCCGCCTCGGCCGAAACCCCGAAGCATATCACACGGCCGGGGTGGATTTCACGGAAGCCCGCCACACGGGGATCGTCGGCGTTGAGCACAGCCACGCCGCTCGCCGGCAGCGCCTCGATCAACTCGCGCTTGGCGAGCGCCAGCCCCTCCACCGAGTCGAAAAACTCCGCGTGCGCGTACCCGACGTTGGTGACCACGCCCACGTCGGGCTTGGCCAAGCAGGCGAGTTTCCAGATCTCTCCGGGATGATTCATCCCGATCTCGATCGCTGCCGCGCGCGCTTCTGTGGCCAGGCGCAGGATGGACAGCGGCAGCCCAACCTGATTGTTCAGGTTGCCGATGGTCTTGCCCACCGGCATCTCGACCGCCAGCAGCGCGGCGATGATTTCCTTGGTAGTGGTCTTGCCCGCGCTGCCGGTGACGCCGATCACCTGTCCTCCCCATTGCCCGCGGGCCCAGGCGGCCAGTTGTTCCAGCGCCGCTTGCGTCTTAGGAACCATCAGGTACTGGGCCTCGGAATCCGGCCGTGGGGGGGGGGGGGGGGCCCCCCCCGCCGCCCCCCCCCCCCGCCCGGCCGGCGCGGGGGGGGGGTGGGG
>Ga0326728_10010912_pt1 | contig 21013 bp, 19 predicted proteins | sample MB3enrmetagenome_FD_207602 | JGI IMG/M metagenome (GOLD analysis project Ga0326728, IMG submission 207602) | Lab enriched peat soil microbial communities from McLean, Ithaca, NY, United States - MB31MN | ecosystem: Environmental > Terrestrial > Soil > Wetlands > Peat | place: USA: New York... | reverse complement strand
AGTGCGGCTTGAACCCACGGGTTACAAGATTCTGCTCGAGGTCCTGGGCAAGGCTCATTACCGCGAACTGGTGGAAGTCCCTTTCGTGTTCCAAGCCCGAACCTTGGGAAGCTCCAAGCTTGGCATGCGTGAATCCCTGCAATATCTGGCTCACTTGGGGCGGTTGGCCCGCTCCACCGGTCAACTGCGGAGCTGGATCCGTTACGCGGCGGTGGGCTTCACGGGCGCCGTCGTGAACGTCGGTGTATTGACGTTTCTGGCCGAGCGGCGCGCATGGCTGGTCGGGTGGGCATTGGCGGTCGCCATCCTGCTCGCTCTGGCGAACAACTTCTTCTGGAACTGGCTTTTCACTTTTCCCACTTCGCTAGCCCCCAGCGCGGAACCTCGAGCCGGAATCCTCAGCCGGCTGCTCCATTACGGGAAGGTCTGCACCATTGGAATGGCGCTTAATGCCTCGCTGACGCTCTTGCTGAATTGGTGGGAAGTGCCGCTTCCCTTGGCCTCCGCCGCCGGGGTGACGCTGGGAGGCGCCTGGAACCTCTTCTTCAACGTGCCGGCCATCTGGCGGAGTTGGGATTCGCCCACTCCGCGCAGTCGCGGTCCGGAGTGGGACGAGTCCGGCAATCGCAGGTTGGTTTCGACCGGGCACAACTCCTCCTCGCGCCGAAAGGGTGTGCTGGACGGCATTCCGTGATGGGTCGGCACGCCATGATTCGAAATTGCTATAATGAAGCAGGATCATCCCATGTCCATCGCATGCTCGATCGGGATTATGGCCTTTAACGAGGAAGCCAACATTGGCCCCATGCTCGAGGCCGTGGTGTCGCAACGGACGGCCAAGGTAACCCCGACGGAGATAGTGGTGGTAGCCAGTGGCTGTACTGACCGCACCGAATCTATTGTGCAAGATTGGGCAAGGCGGGACCCGCGAGTTCGCCTAATGGTGCAGCCGCTGCGCGAGGGTAAGGCCTCGGCAACCAACAGCTTTCTGACGCAAGTGCGGGAGAAGATCGTAGTGCTTTGCAGCGCTGATCTGCTGCCCACAAAGGACGCCATTGAAGAACTGGTCGCCCCTTTCGCCGACCCTGCGGTGGGAATGACTACTGGCCGCCCGGTGCCCGTCAACGACACCGGGACCTTTATGGGGTTTGCCGCACATCTGCTCTGGGACCTGCACCACGAGGTCAACCTGCGCAGCTTCAAAGCCGGGGAGATGATCGCATTCCGCAATATCTTCGAGCGTATTCCTCACCACACGTCCGTGGACGAAGCCAGCATCGAGCCGGTCATTCGTGGTCAGGGATATGAGGTACGCTACGTACCGACGGCCATCGTCCACAACAAGGGCCCACTCACGGTCGCCGATTTTTTACGTCAGCGCCGGCGCATTTTTGCCGGACATCTGGCGGTGCGCCGTTCGCTCGGCTATACCGTAAGCACCATGAGCGGCTGGAAGATACTGCGGATTTTATTGCCTAAGCTTGATTGGCGACCCCGGCCTTTCCTCTGGACATGGAGCGTGGCGGCGCTGGAAGTGTACGGGAGGTTGCTCGGCAGACGCGACCACAAAAAACGACCTCACCAGCCCGTCTGGGAAATCGCGAAGACCACGAAAGATCTCAAAGCAAGGACATAGCGGCGACATGGATTCAATGGCTGGCGTTTTGCCGCGCGTTCCGCTGTTCAAGCTCTTTCGCCGGCTTGGCTGGCCGCGCATGCTGCCGCTCAACCTGACCCTCTCCCCTTCCCCTAAGTGCAATTCGCGTTGCCTCACCTGCAATATCTGGATGAAACGCGAGCGGGAACTGACCCTGGACGAATGGGACAAGGTGCTGGCTTCCCTGGGCCAAACCCCGTACTGGTTCACGATCAGCGGCGGGGAACCGTTGATGTACCCGCACGTGGTGGAGCTCGCCCAGTTGGTGTACCAACATTGCCGGCCGGGTGTCATCAACATCCCGACCAACGGAATTTTACCCATCATCCCTGAGAGAGTGGAGCGCATTGCCCGGTCGTGTCCCAAAAGCCAGGTGATTATCAACCTATCGCTGGACGGAGTTGGGGAGAGGCATGACTTCATTCGTGGCGTCCCGGGCAACTTCAAGAAATTCGAGCAGCGCCTGGAGCAACTGCTGTCCTTGCGCAGCGGGCTGACCAACCTGACGGTAGGAATTCACTCGGTGGTGTCGGTCTTTAATGTCGGCCACCTGGACGAAATCATCGCCTACGCCGACCAAGCGGGGGCCGACCAGTTCATCACCGAGATTGCGGAACCTCGGGTGGAGCTGGACACGGTTGGGTTGCCCATAACGCCAAGCCCGGAGAGCTACGCAAAGGCCATAGATCGCCTGATCACCTATATGGGGAGCAAGCGTTTCACAGGCGTGGCCAGAATCACGGAGGCTCTCCGGGTTGAGTACTACAAGCTGGTCAAGCGCATCTTGGACGAGCAGGACCAAGTGATCGCTTGCTACGCCGGCTGGGTGAGCGCCCACATCTATGCTGACGGCACGGTCTGGCCCTGTTGTGTGCGAGCCGATAACCTGGGCAATCTGCGCGATCACAACTATGACTTCAAGGAAATCTGGTTTGGCGAGAAGATCCAAGAAGTGCGCCGGAGTATCGCGGCGAAGGAATGCCATTGCCCGCTGGCCAACGCATCTTACACTAACATGTTGCACGACATAGGGACGCTGGCGCGGGTAGGCGCTAAGGTCTTGCGTTCTGGGTAGCGCGGGCGTCTCGCCCGCTGTGGCGCGGGCATCCTTGCCCGGGAGCCTGGGCGGGAGCGGGACGCTCCCGCAACAGCGGGCGAGACGCCCGCGCTACGACGGATTCGAGATTCCCACGGAGGGAAGCCGATGGCCTTCGATTGGTTGAACAGATTCCAGCACCACCTGGAGAAGGAACCGGACTACGCCGTGAAAACCTTGGCGGCCTACCGCCTGGGCATGAAGGCCAAGGGTTCCATTGTGGGCGTGGTGGTTCAGCCGGCGCCCAATTGTTGCGATGCGGCACGGAAGCTGACCGCCGGCGAGGTTTACCATCCTGACCAGGCTCCAATTCTGCCCTTGCCAGACTGTCCCCAGGGCCGCCGCTGCGGATGCGTCTACCGGCCCGTGATGACTTATCAGCAAGCTGATGCTTGAAGTCGATCAATTCCTCCCACATTGATGAAGGAACAGCACTCAGGGAGGCGAGTCCATGAACGAACGCCTTACGCCCGCACAAGCAAGGCCGGCGGTGACGGTGGTAATTCCCACTTTCAACCGCGGCGCGATAGTCGTCCGGGCAATTCGGAGCGTCCTGGGTCAGACCTGCCAGGACTGGGAACTCATCGTGGTCGATGACGACTCGACTGATGGGACGGAGCAAGCGGTGAAAGGCCTTTCAGATAACCGGATCAAGTACATCCGCCACGACCGAAACCGTGGCGGGGGTGCGGCACGAAACACCGGCATTCGCTCTGCTCAAGGAGAATATGTCGCATTTCTGGATTCGGATGATGAATGGCTGCCGGACAAGCTCCAAAAAGAGCTGGAAGTCTTTCGCACTTCCGACCCGGCGGTGGGGCTTGTTTACACGGGCAAGATCATGCTGGACGAGACAGGCAAAGTTCTGGAGATACGTATGCCGACGAAGTCCGGATGGGTATATGAGGCGCTGCTGGATGCGAACTTTATTGGGTCCTGCTCACGGGTAACTGTAAAGAAGCAAGCTCTGGAGAGGGTCGGAGGGTTCGATGAAACGCTTGTAGCCCACCAGGACTGGGACCTTTGCCTGAGAGTGGCAAGGGTGTCTCGAATAGCCTCTGTTCCCAACTGTTTGGTCAAGCGCCACATGGGATCCGATCAGATCACCGGGAGCTTGCGGAGGATCTGCGAGGGCAGAGAGCAAATCTTACAGAAGTATCGCAGTGAGATGAAGCCTCGCACACTGGCAAGGCAACTTGCTGTGGTCGCCCTCATGCTTTTTAATTACGATCCTCGCCGGGCGCGCGCAATGGCTTCGGAAGGACTCCGGCTTCGGCCCGTGCAGCCCTTGCTTGTGGCTGGTGTGGCGGCTTCTGTTCTTGGAATGGACTTCTATCGCAGGCTGTTTAAGAAGCTGGCCAATTGGCAACAAGGACCCTACCTAGGGCGGGCGAGGATATAGAATCGACCACGGCGGCAGGAGGCGCGGCGGCAAGGCAGAACAACCCGCGTCCTTTATATGGCAAGCAAAAGAACGGCAGCCATGATCAGAAATATCGTAGGAAAAGTCTACAGAGTGGTCATTGACAGGCTTCCAGACTACGCGGCCGTCAACCTGATGTATTTTGCCAGCTTTCGAAGACTGCCCAATCTAAGGAATCCGAGGACATTCAATGAAAAAAATTGCTTGGCGAAAACTGTACCAGCACAACCCAAAATTCACTATCTTCTCCGATAAAATTGCGGTTAAGGCAGAAATCGCAAAACTCATAGGCGAGCAACACATCATAGAAACCTTATGGGTGGGGAGCAATCCGGAAGATATTCCCTTTGACCGTCTCAAACCACCTTACGTGATCAAGGTCAATCACAGCAGTGGGCGAAACGTATTCATCCGCACCGCACAAGACATCAAGAGGGATGAAATTGTAGCCTCGATGCGCGAACAACTTCGATTCTCGCATGGGCACAAGTTGCGAGAATGGGGCTATTTAGGAATTCCCCCTAAGGTGCTGGTTGAGCGCATGGTCGAAATGCCAGACGGTGACGGTCGGGAAGACTACAAATTCTTTACCTATCACGGGCGTGTCCATTTCATTCTGCTTGATCGCGTCCGAATCGGGGGGCACACGCGAAACTACTATAATCCTGAATGGAATCTTCTTCCTGTGAAGAGAGAATATCCTCCAACATCAGAACCTGTTTCCAAGCCAGCGAACCTGCGGGAAATGATCAATCTGGCTGAGAGAATTGGCGCCCAATTCGACTTTGTTCGGGTGGATTTATACTCGCCACCTCAAGGCATCTTATTTGGAGAAACAACCTTCTACCCTGCCGCAGGAGTCGTGCCGTTCATTCCAAAAGAATGGGATAATAGGTTTGGAGAGCCTTGGAAGATTTGACGGCATATCATGGCTAAGTCTCCGTTGGTTGCCATTAGTGTTCTGAATTGGAATGGCTGGCAAGACACCCTCGAATGCCTGAGGTCGATCCGGGCGCTCGACTATCCGCATTACCTGATGATCGTGGTTGACAACGGGTCGAGCAATGACTCCGTAGCCAGGATCAGAGAGTGGGCAATGCGAAACTTGGGTGATCTGCACATCATTGTTGAGTACAGCCGGACCGCGGCCCTCGCAGGTGGGGAAGACGCCCAGGAGTCTGCTCTGGAAGGGCTCCCGCCCAGCAACAAGATGGTGCTGATTTGTAACGAGGACAACCTTGGGTACACGGGCGGAAATAATGTGGCAATTCACTACGCCCTAACCAGGAGAGAGTCTGTTGACTATGTCTTTCTTCTCAACAACGATGCTACGGTGGCCCCGGATTGCTTGAGCGAACTTGTACGAGCCGATCAGCAGGCCGATGCAGGAGTGGTGGGCGCCACTATTTTTGACGAGACCCGGCAGAGAGTGGTAGCGGGGGGAATCACGCTCGATCGACTGTACCTGGGGGCCTTGTCGCCTTGGAGACCACGATCGAGTGAGAGAAAGGCCGATATCTTGGAGGCCTTCGGCGCGTCTGGCTCCGCGGTCATGCTACGCAGCGACGTTCTTCGGGCGGTGCACAAGTTACGCGGGGAGTATCTCGAGAGCCGGCTGTTCATGTACGCGGACGAGTGGCCACTCGCCCACGCGGTTCGACAAGCAGGGTACAGGACCGTCGCGGCAAGGCGGGCCACCACTTTCCACAAGGTCGCGCACAGCCCGGGCGGCAAGTCGAGCGCGAAGCTATACTACAGCGCGCGAAATACCATACATGTCGCTAGAGAGGTGCTGCCCACGCGCTTGAAGCTCATTTTTCACTTACTCCATATTCCGCTTGTCCTCGCACAGAGTGCGAGGAATCTGCTCCGCCAACGCCCGGACTTCGCGCGAGCACTTTTGTGTGGCTTGTTCGATGGTTATCGCGGTGTATATGGTAAGTGGAAGTTGCACGACCAGGAACTTGCCAAGGCCATCAAATGAGACGGCCCTTGTCGATGCCCTAATGACACCCCCAAGAGCGAAGGCCGTGCTAGAGGCCATTTTTGCAGACGGTCACCGCTCAGAACATCCGGAAAGAACACAGGCACAGCATTGCAGACCTTTCTCCATACTCCACCCCCTCAGGAGAATGTAAGATGAACGATCCGACACAACTCAAGACACGAGACGAAAGACGAAGAGCGCGAAAAAAGGAAAGAAGGAAGCAATTGAACGTTCCGACACAACTCAACGCACAAGACGACCCTCTTGCTGAAAGGAGGAGACTGGACTTTATACTGATTGCCGTGACCGCAGGGGCCGTGCTCGGCTTGATTCTCTTGGCCCGACCCTTTTACGGCGCGAACGACCTGTCGCGATGGTCGACGATATACAGCCTTGCGGAACGAGGGACCTACAACATCGATGAAACACCCTGGCCTACTACGATTGACCGCTGCCTGCTCAACGGCCACTACTATTCTGAAAAGCCTCCCCTGTTGCCGACATTGCTCGCCGGCGAGTACCTGCTCCTGAAGAAACTGAGTTTTGGCCGGCTGAGTTTTGGCAATAGCCCGCAAAGCCTCGTCCGCATTATCTTGGCCTCCATAAACCTCGTCCCGCTGGTCATCTTCCTGGGTCTCTTCTCGCGCCTCCTCGACCGGCTCGCCCCTGATCCCTGGATTCGAGTCTACGCCATGGCGGCAGCGGGGCTGGGAACATTCTTGACAGGATTCAGCTTCCTGCTGAACAATCACACCATCGCAGCCTTCAGCTCGTTCTTCGCGCTCTATCCTGCTTTCCTGATCTGGTGCGAAGGACGGCGTGGGTGGCGGCTCTTCGCAGTGGCAGGGTTCTTTGCAGGATTTGCGGCGGTGAACGACTACCCGGCCCTTGCCTTCCTGGTGGCGCTGGGCGCCGGCCTGGCCTGGAAGGCACCGCGGCGCACTTTAATCTGGTTTCTTCCCTTTGCGTTGCTCCCTTTAGCAGGCCACTTCTGGACGAATTACCATGTTACCGGAGACCTTCGACCCGCTTACTTGCATGCGAGAGCCTTAATATTTCCCGGCTCCTATTGGACGGTTGATCCGGTATCAGGCCGCTGGGTGGGCAGGGGGGGGATTGACAACATCTATGAGTCCTGGCCCGTGTACCTGTTCCACATGCTCGTCGGACACCACGGGATTTTCTCACTCTCCCCGATTCTCATCTTCACCCTGATGGGGGTCTGGAGTTCCCTCCGGTCCCGAGGAAGCCCGCTGCGCGCCTTCGCGGTGCTTGCTGCCTTCCTCACCTTGGTGTTGCTCGTCTTCTATACTTTCTTCGCCGGCGGGCGGATCTACGGCGGGCTGTGCTGCGGCCTGCGCTTTTTTTTCTGGTTGATCCCTTTATGGCTGATGCTGCTTCCGGAGGGGTTGCGCGGCAAAACGACTCACCGCTGGTTCCGCGGCATGGCCCTGGCCTTTTTGCTCATATCCGCAATTTCGGTCTTCTACTGCGTCCATAATCCCTGGTCACGGCCCTGGATCCAGGAATACCTGCATTACATGCATTGGATCGATTACTGATGGTAATGACCACGGCGCCCTTTGAACCCCAATTCGGAAGTTGGTGCGAGCGGCAGAAACTGGAGACAGCGGTGAGGAGTCTACAGGCAGTCGGTGCCAGGCAGCAGGGAGAAAGGAGAAGGCAAATTCAGAATTCAGAATCGCCCCAGCCGCGTTTGTTCAACGGACCACCACAACCTCCGCGTGACGAGTGACGAGAAGGAAAGCAGAAGTCAGAAGGCAGCAAAGGTGGTGAGATTTGAACCGTATGAATGCTGAAAGCTGACCCGCCACGGCGGGATAGCCGAGGGCTGGAGAAATCAAGAGACAACACGCAGTGGCGACAGTAACACTAATCCTCCGCGCTGCCGGAATGGAGGTAGAATAGTCTCCTATGCGAAAAACCCTGTTGTTGGCCCTCTCCCTGCTCGGACTTTTCGATTCCCTTTATCTTCTCTGGGTTTATACATCGCCGTCGCGGCCCATCGTCTGTCTGGGATCGGGGTGCGACGCAGTGCGGTCAAGTTCCTACGCCCACCTGTTTGGGCTACCACTTCCGGCCTTAGGAGTTGCGAGTTACGCGCTTCTCGGGCTGCTGATCTTTGCCATAGTCTTGGTCTCGCCGCGCCTGGGGCGAGCAATCCAATACGCCGTAGCGGGGATCTCGGGTGCCGGCTTCTTGTTTTCCATTTACCTCACTTCGCTGGAAGCGTTTGTCATCCACGCCTGGTGCGCGTGGTGCGTGGTCTCGGCGCTCGTCGTAACCGGCATTTTCGTCTTGTCGCTTCTTGACCTACACCAGCCGCCCGCCCTGACGGATCCTGCAGCGGCGATGGCAAGAGTCAGGACAAACTTTGTCCTGTGCGTGGTGGCGCTACTGATCGGCGTCCCGGCCTTCATCTTGCTCTCCCGGCACGGCGTACTTCCCCCCGTCCCACAGGCTTCATCCCAGTCACTCGCCGAGCATCTGGTCCACTCGGACAGCCACATGACCGGAAGCTTGCGCGCGCCTCTCACGCTCGTCGAATTCGGAGATTTCGAGTGCCCAGCGTGCAGCCTTTCGGAAGAAGCCGGTCGGCAAATCCGCGCCCATTACGGGGACCGGATCCGTTTCGTGTTCCGGCAATTCCCCCTCAGCAAGATTCACCCCCAGGCCGAGAAAGCAGCGGAAGCCTCGGAATGCATAGCAGAACAGGGCAAGTTCTGGGAGGGCCTCGAAAAGCTCTATGGCGAACAAGCTGATTTGAGCGAGGACGCCCTCAAGCGCTACGCTGGAGAACTTGGCCTGGACGAGACCCGTTTCAACCAGTGCCTCGACAGTGGAGAAACCGCTTCGCGCGTCACTCAAGACCTGGCCGACGGTCACGCGCTGGGTGTACGCGCCACACCTACCTTCTTCATCGGCCCGAGAATGATTGAAGGCCCCATGGAATTCGGTCAGTTATCCCAGCTGGTCGAGAACGAGTTGGCCAGCGGCGGCGCAACACCGGACAGTACCCCGAGCATTTCTCAGAGTGCCGCAGTCCAGCCCTCGCCGCAAACTCCCAAGTCCCCTGCCCTCACGCCCGCCGGGGCAAAAGCACAGGATGCCAGTGCAGAATCTGCTGGTGGTCTGTTCGGATCGAACCCAGGAGGATCACTCTCTGGCTTCCAGACTTCTGTCGGCGCCTGCAGCGAGGCAGAGGCAAATAAGAAGCAGCCGACTTTGATTGGGACAGCCGAGCTCCGTCAGCTTCTCGAAGCTACGCCGAAACCTCTGTTTGTGGACGTCAGGTCAGCCAAGGACTACGCTGGCGGGCAAATTCCCGGCGCTATAAACATGCCGGCGGAGAATTTTGGACGGGATTGGAACAAACTGCCCAAAGACAAGAACATCGTACTTTACGAGAGCGGACATTCCTCGGGTGACATCTGCGCTGCCAGCCGCGCCGCAGGACGTGCCTTGCTCGAGTATGGATTCTCTTTCGATAAGGTGAAGGTCTATCAAGATGGGCTTGCGGGATGGGAGAAGGCCGGCCAGCCGATCGAACATCATTGAGGGTGTCGCTGGGTCCCTGCCCTCTCCCAAGGGGAGAGGGTGGACCGCGACCGGCGCTTTCACCAGCCGGCGCGGGACGGGTGAGGGGTCGATTGCAGGCCGAGAAGGGATCAGATGGGCCGACGAAGTAACCCCTCACCTGGCTCGCTCCGCTCGCCACTCTCTCCCCAAGGGGGCCGTCTCAGAACTAGCAAAATCACGGTTTTTAGAACGAATAATCAATAACTTACGCTGTGCAAAAGTCCAAAATATCTAGTTTTGAGACGGCCTCCCAAGGGAGAGGGCTATATTTCCGACTTCGGCCCCCAAGCCAAAGATGGGTAAAAGTCAGCTCCCCGGAGTCATTCGCGGCAAGACAGTACCTTTGATGAAAAGGAGTTTTCCATGGCAAGCTCCTCGCTCCGTAGCGGTTTCTTGACGTGCAGCCTTTGCCTGCTCCTCGTCGGCGGCAATGGGCTGGCAGCAGAAACGGCACCTCCCCAGGATGCCCGCGCCCCAGCGGCCACTGGGCTAGCTAGCCCCGAGAAAATTGCCCAATATGTGCGTGACCGCTTCAACGTGCCGGAAAGCGTTAAGCTAACTGCCGAGCCGCTGCGGAATTCGCAGTATCCCGTTTTCCTTCAGACAACCGTTACGACAGATGACGGCAAGGAGAAACGGGCCAGCAATGTTTTCATTACCAAGGACGGCCGTTGTTTCGTGCTGGGAAACGTCTTTGCATTACCCCCAGGCTCGACTGCTGAGATCGTACGTTGCGTTCGCGAAGTTACGAAGCTTCCACCCCAAACGGAATTGAAGATCGGCACTTTCAATAAAACGTTGTCCTCTGAGTTCCTCAAGGCGGTCATTACAGCAAGCGATGGGAAAAACACCCAGACCGGAGAGATCTTCATTACGAAAGACCGGCGAACCGGCATCCTGGGCATCGTCTTGCCCTTTCGAGAAGATTTTGTTCGGGGCCTGATCGAGACAAAGGATGTGCCGAGCCTGGGACCAACCAACGCTCCGGTGACCATGGTGGAGTATGCCGACCTCCAGTGCCCGACCTGTGCCCGCGTCCACGAGTTTCTGGAGAAGAAACTTCTGCCCAAGTACGGCGATAAAGTCCGGATCATCTTCAAAGAGTTCCCTCTCCCCTGGCATGACTGGTCCACTGTCGCCGCAGTGGCCAACGAATGCGCGTATCAGATCAACCCCTCGGCCTTCCCCGGCTACCGAACCCTCATTTTTGCCAATCAGAATGCCATCAACGCATCGAACGTCCGCGAGCGCCTGTTAGCTTTGGGGGACGACGCGGGAGTTGACCGTTCAAGACTGGCCGCCTGCATCGACTCCAAAGCCACCCTCTCGCGAGTCGAGGCAGCGCGTCAAGAAGGGAAAAACCTGGGCATTAACGGAACTCCCACGACCTTCGTCAACGGCAGGATCATAAATGGATCTGCGCCCCAAGCCACCTACTATAAAGTCGTCGACGAGGCCCTGCTGGCTAGGACAATAAGTGGAACGGGTGCGGGGAATCCCATACCGTAACCCGCCCTCAGTCGCCGATGGTGACGAGAACTGGCGGCTGGCTCGCTAGGGGGAGTGGCGAGGGGGAGGCGGAAGGAAGGGGACCTGGCGGCAACACTATGTCCGCAGGTCCGCGCCCCCACAACCCCATCGTTTCCAGACTGCACCTTTCCAGTTTCCCACCGCGATCCGTTCAATCCCCAATACCGGTCAGCGCATCATCTGGACGGCAAAAGGCCTTCGTTATTTCCTTAGATAACTTAGCAGAATAGTAAATAACCTGATCGCCGAAAATTCTTTTTCTATATTGACTTTTCGTAATGTATGCCATACCATTACCACTCCCTCGCCTCTGTGCCTATGCGCTACGTTTGTGGCTGACGTCCTGAAAGTGTGCCATCAAACTATCGCCGAAGGCAATACGTTGTTTATTAGTTCCCTTGCACGGTATTGACAGCCTTGTGAAGGCAGCTTCAGCAGGACATGATGGTTTTGCCTACTCCAAACCTCTCGCTCCTGACCGGCCTGGCAAGGGCCATTCTGGCCACGGTTACCGTGGGGACGCTTGCACTAGCCGTGGGGGCCATGATCCGGCGCTATCATCTCGATCGGTTTGACCGCCGGGTTAAAAGCCTCTGCATCTTTTATGCGCTCACTCCCGCGACGCTGTTGGAAGGTAAGCAATCGGCGCAATGTCTGGCAAGTCTGCGAACCATCCCTTTATCCAGTCTCGAATTCCTCCTTGAACCACTCCTTCTCAAATGCGTCTCCGCTCCCTCTCTCGCCACCGTCTTAGAAGAGCTGTGCCTGGAGCTTGGATTGATCGATGTTTGGCAGCGGCGGCTTCTCGATCAATTCGGGCCCGTTTCGTTGCGCAAGGCACTCTCAAACCCCGACGGTATTCTCCATTTGTTTTCACGCTTGCACTTTTTGCTTCGTGCCCGAAGCGCAAGAAACTTGGGCCTGCTGCGCCACCAACCGAGCTGGCCCCTTCTTGTAAAGGCCCTGGACGACCCGCATCGCGACGTTCAGCAGGTCGCTCTGCGGTCGCTGGCCGCCCTTCGCGAACCGCAAAGTTTCCCGGCGCTCCTAGATCGAATGCACAAGGCGGTCACGGAAAACCGTTCGCCTTTCTCTCTTTATTCTCTGAAGGTGGCCATGGCCAAGTTTTCGCTTTCCCAAGCCCCTCAGCTCCTGCCTTCGCTGCGCCACCCGCATCCGCGAGTCCGCGCGGCGGCGGCGGAGATTCTGCGCGAAATGGCGAAGGGCGAGCCGGCTGGGAAACCAGCCCTTTTCCAATACAAGAGCGTGTTCGACCGCGAGTTGGCCACGCTCACTTCCGATGCTGATCCTGAGGTCCGCGCCCTGGCTGTCGAGGTGATTGCGCATCTCGATGCTGCGGTCTCCAGCTCCGTTTTGCGCCAGGTGCTTCAAGACCCTCAATGGTCGATTCGGAGAGAGGCGTTGCAGACCTTGGCTCAGCGGCCAGGGCTTTTGCCGATGGCCGAAGTCCAGGGGTTCCTCACGGATCCCCATCGGATGGTCCGCCAAGCTGCGCTGCGGGCGCTTCTGGCACACGGACGCGAGGGTGTTTCCAAGATCTACGAGCATTTCCTGGAGACAGAGGATGAAACCCTGAGGGAACAGATCATCGAGGAGCTGGAACACTCAGGTCTGATTTTGAGCCTCCTCGAAAACTACGGCGAAAGCCCGGGCAATCTGGAGACTCGGGTGGTGGAGCGACTCGTGACCATGGGCGCCACTCGTTCTCTTCATGCGGCGCTCAGTAACAGCTCCGGTCGTCAGCTCCTCCAGATTCTCTTCGAGAAGCTTGGCGAACGCCGCGAGCCGAAGATTGAAGCATGGGTTAGACTCTGCGCCGCTCTTGATGCAGCCCGCGCGCCGGATCAGCCCGCTTGCGCCGGCTCGCGGCTGGCCGCCTGAAAGGACTTCCTCATGGACATATGGGGATCGCTTTTCGGACATGCCCTGATTTTCTTCAACCTGCTGATTCTCTCCTACTTCCTAGTAGGCAACGGTGTCTATACGGCTCTGATGGTCATGTCGCTGAGGGCCATATGGTTTCATTCTCAACGAGTGGCCTACCAAGGATTGACCGAGTTGCGAGGCTCGTCCCTCACGCCTCCGGTCACCATCATCGTGCCCGCCTGGAACGAAGAACGCATTATCGTGGAAACGGTTCGCTCCGCCCTGGGGGTGGATTACCCGTGGGTCTCAGTAATCGTGGTCGATGACGGGTCGACCGATTCAACTCTGAAGCGATTGACGGCAGCCTTCAAGTTGGCCCCCCTGGATCAGGCTTACCACCCTGCCCTTCCCACTCGTGCCGTGTGCTGCTTTTACTTTAACCCTCACGTTCCCAATCTCCTGGTAGCTCACAAGCAAAGGGGTGGCAAGCCCGACGCGTTGAATACGGGAATCAACCTCTGCCACACCCCTTATTTCTGCTGCCTGGACGCGGATTCCATCCTGGAGCGCGATGCGCTTTTGCGACTGATGGATCCCATCCTCAGGTCGCCAAAGGAAACCATTGTCAGCGGCGGTATCGTACGAATTATTAATGGGTGTACGGCAAGAAATGGCCAGATAGTTCAAGTGGGACTCCCAGCAACTTCCTTGGAGCGCTTTCAGGTTGTGGAATACCTGCGCAGCTTCCTTACGGGACGGAACGGCTGGTCGCTGCTGGGAGGGACCGTGATCGTCTCGGGAGCTCTCGCCCTATTCCAGCTAAAGGCTGTAATGGAGGTGGGCGGATTCAGCGCCGATACCGTCACCGAGGACATGGATCTCATCATCACGTTGCGCCACTGGGCGGCTAAGAACAAACGTGACATTGAAATGTCATTCACTTCCGACCCTGTCTGCTGGACCGAGTGCCCGGCCTCTCTGAGCATGCTGAGCCGCCAAAGGCGTCGTTGGCAATTGGGGCTCTGCCAGACCCTCCGGAAACATCGCAAGATGCTCTTCCGCCGTCGGTATGGGATGGTCGGCTTATTCAGCTTGCCCTTCCATCTCTATGTTGAAGGACTGGGCGCCACCGTCGAATTCCTTGGATATCTTCTGGTGCCGCTAGCCTTCCTTGGTGGGCTCATGTCCCCAGCACTGCTGATCCTATTCATTCTGCTGGGTCTGGCTTATGGTGGTTTCCTGTCGGTAGGGGCTGTGCTCCTCGAGGAGTTGACCTACCGACGCTACCCCGGGCCTCGAGACCTCTTGGTATTGCTCGCTTACGGGATGCTCGAAAACATGGGTTACCGCCAACTCATTCTTTTCTTTCGCGTCCAAGGAACGATGAAATTCCTGGTTGGCTCGCACCGGTGGGAGAAGGTAATGCACAAAGGACAATCACTCTCTTCGGATGCGACGGACTTGACTCCTGCCTCCGCGCATGGGAGCGCGGGAAAAGCAGGTTAATCCCTCAATGGGCGCCTGCCTGAGGGGGAATGATGGCGCATCGCCACTCAAGATCGCGGTTATTTCGCCCTTTCCGGGAAGTGCCGCCGCCTGTTCTTTTCTTAGCGATGATCCTGCTTCAGCCTGGCTCCGTGGGTCTCCGTGGACAAACCCCTCTGTCGCCCAAAGAACCGGCCCCTGCCACGGGAGGGTCGCCAAGCCAGGCTGCCCATCCGACCCTCGCCAAATCCGGGGGCCCGCTCCCTGGGAATTCCCCTCCCCTTAAACAATCCGCTGTCGCCTACCTGAGGCACGGGGACTTCCCGGCCGCGATCCAAGCCTATAAGCAAGCCTTGAAACTTGACCCCAGTGATCGTGACCTCAAGCTCGGTCTGGCACGGGCGCTTAGCCTGAGCGGCCACCAAGAAGAGTCGAAAGGCTTATACCAGGATCTCCTGGCGAAATCCCCGCAAGACGCCGACGCCCTGGAGGGTCTGGGGCATGCCTTTCTCCGCTCGGATGATCCCCTCGAGGCGCGCTCTGTTTTCGCGCATCTCCTGGCGATGCACCCTGCCAATCCTGAATTTCAGATCGACTTGGCTCGGGCCGAGACACGCTTGGGCAAATACAAGCAAGCCCGGGAGATCCTCTCCTCGGTTCTCACCGTCCAACCCCGAAACCGCGAGGCGCGCTTGCAGCTCGCCTATGCGAAACTATATCAAAGCAGGTATGCAGCAGCGCTCGCCGACTTCACCCAACTGCTGAAGGTTGACCCGACAGACTTTGATGCCTTGCTCGGCAATGCGCGCGTCTTCTATTTTCGCGGTGACATTGCCTATTCCTACGCGCTCGTCAACAAGCTGGTAGAAGATCGCCCCAACGACTTCGACGCACTCCTCTTGCTCGCCAACTTGGAGCGTGCCCGCCACCAGCGGCGGCAGGCTCTTGAACTCCTTGCACGATTAAATCAATTGAGCCCCGGTAACCCTGAATCAGGTCAGCTCGAGAAGGCTCTTCGCCAGGAACAAGAGGTCACCTTTCACGCTTCCGCCTTCTACGCGCGTGAAACCAGCGCCGGCAACGGTTCCCCGGATCTGATCGGGTTTTCCGGCCAGGACCTGCGGCGATTTGGATATGAGTCAGGCGTTGGCTTTTCTGCGTTGCCCCGAACGAGCTCGTCACTTTCCTTTGACGCGTTGCCTACGACGAGCCCGGGAGCAATCGGTGGAGCGGCCGTCCCCTCAGAGTTCATGTACCGCCAAACGACAGCGATTTATCCAAGCCTTATACTGCGCGGGGGCGTGGGCTTGGTACGATTCGGCCCAGGCACGTTGCAGAACATTCCAGGCCAGTCCCAACCTGTCTCCACAGCAACCTGCCGCCCCCTGGGATTCGTGGGGACGAGCTACACCTTGAAGAAAAATCTCACCCTTGATTTGTCCCTGGCTCGCGACGCCGTTCCCTATACTCCCCTATCTGTGCGCATGGGTGTCATGGAAACCGGCTTGGACGGAGGATTGAAATTCTCCTTTGCTCCGCACACGGAGCTGCGGGTTGATTATTTCCTTGCCCATTACTCATCCATCAGATTCCAGCAGCTTGACCTCGTAAATGGAACCCCGAGCCTGGTGGAAGGGACGGCGGTCCACGACCAGGCACATGGTGGTTCCGTAGCCCTTGTACGGAACATCCTTCGCTTAGAGCATTCGTCGATAGACATGGGATATGAAGGGCGGGTGTACGGTTTTGCCCGGTCTCAGCCCAGTGTTTACATGGGGTTCTTTAACCCCTCGTTCTATCAAGTACACCAACTCACAGCACGGCTTTTTGGCACTCTCCGGGGTCCGCTCGGCTACGATTTTGCCGGCAGGTTGGGTGTACAACAAGTGGAGAAACACCAACCTTTGACCCAGGCCTTGAATTTGAATCCTGGCCTTTCTCTTAGGGTCAACGCCCGCCTTTCCTTCAAGCTGGGATACATGTATTACAACTACGCGCAAAGCCTGGGTATGATTCGGGGTAACGCGGTCACTTTATCGACAGATTCCAGATTCTGACACGTCGCCGCGAATAGCCACTCTAGACTCCTCGTCCGACCAAGAGAGAAAACCTTGCACTCCGTTTCGAAGGACGATAGGATGAGGGCCGTTATGGAACCTCTTCGGCCGTCCAGGACACTGGCGTGCTTGCCGTTAACCGCGAGCTGCCAACTCCTCTCGAATCACAGTTAATTCGACTGGAGCAGATCTTCCAAGGGAGGTCCACCGATGAAAAGAACCCGACTAGCTGTGCTGTTGGTAGTCGTTTGGGCGCCCACAGTTTTCGCGGACCAAATTACGTTGAAGAACGGTGATCGGCTGACCGGCACCATTATTACCTCCGACGCGAAGACGCTGGTCCTGAAAACGGAGTATGCCGACGCCGTGACCATCAAGTGGGACTTCGTGCAGCAGATCGAATCGACCCAGTCTCTCTACGTGGGAACGAAAGGAGGGCAGGTTATCGTCGGACCAGTGACAACCAGCGACAGCAAGCTGGCGGTGGCCACGAAGGAGTCCGGCAGCGTCGCCGTGGCCAAGGCCGACGTGACCTCTCTCCGCAACGCGGAGGAGCAAAAGAAGGCGGAGGCCGCATTGGAGAGGCTGCAACACCCTAACCTGGCGGATTTATGGGCTGGCAGCCTGGACACCGGGCTGGGGCTGGTGCGCGGCAACTCCCAGAGCAGCAATTTCACCTTCGGGCTGAACGCGGTGCGCGCGACCACGCGGGATAAGATCAGCCTTTACACTACCTCGGCTTTCGCCAGCAGCACTGTGAAGGGCGTGACGGCCACCAACGCCCAGTCCATCGCCGGGGGAGTCCGCTACGACCTGAACGTGAGCGATAAGTCCTTCGCATTCGGCACCGTGGATCTGTTCAACGACCGGTTCCAAGACCTCGATTTGCGGACGGTGATAGGCGCGGGCGGCGGCTACCATGCCATCAAGAACGGTCGCACGACGCTCGACCTGCTGGTCGGTGGCACCTTCAACCGGGAGTTCTTCACTACGTTCAATCGCTCTTCCGCTGAAGTCCTGCTGGGCGAAACCTTCACCCACAAGTTCCTCGCCTCCTCGGCCTTTAACGAAGCGCTGTTTTTCTACCCCAACCTATCTTACACGGGAAATTATCGCAGCACCTTAAGCCTGGGCCTGGTTACCAGGCTCACGAAGCTCTTGAGTTGGCAGACCTCTTTCAACGATTATTACCTCAGCGACCCGCCGCCGGGGAAGAAGTCGAATGACCTACTGTTCTCCACAGGCCTCCGGCTGACTTTCGGTAGCGCCGCGAAATGAGCCTGTGGGAATACTCACACGGGAGATCGAAAAAACCTGAGCCATAACCACAAGGGGGAGAACATGCTGAAGGAATTCAAAGAATTCGCGATGCGCGGCAACGTGCTCGATATGGCCATTGGCATTATCATTGGCGCAGCCTTCGGGAGGATCATCAGCTCAGTGGTGAACGACATCATCATGCCGCCGATCGGGCTGGTCCTGGGGCACGTGGATTTCTCAAACCTTTTCATTAACCTGTCGGGAACTCACTACGACTCGCTGGCGGATGCCAAGAAGGCGGGAGCAGCCGTGATCGGCTATGGCACCTTCCTCAACACGGTCATCGATTTTCTGATCGTGGCCTTCGTGGTCTTCCTGCTGGTCAAGCAGGTGAACCGGATGATGCAGCCGCAGCCGGCTCCTGCAGCGCCGCCCACCAAGGAATGTCCTTATTGCGTTTCCGGCGGCATCGCGCTCAAAGCCACCCGCTGTCCCCACTGCACGGCAGAGCTCAAAGCAGCGTAAGGGCGAGCAAACCCGCTCACTGTTTCGAACGGACCTCATTGGGGATTGATGACGTCACGGAAACGCTTCTTGAAACACTACAGGTACCAGCGCCTCAACCACCCACGTCTGACCCACTAAGAATCACCCGCCGGTTGGTACCGCAGCGAGCCCGCAAGAACTGCCTTTGAGGGTTCAAAAACGAGGTCGTCCTGGTAGTTCCCTTCCATCCTGCTAAAACGAGATAGTGACTGCGATCCCGATGCCCGGATAGTTGCGGTCATATACGTAGTACCCATCGCCGGTGTAATCAATATATACGTCGTCGGTCTCATACCAGTTCGGAGGCCACGATTCCGGCCACGGATCTATGAACGTAACCCAATAGCCGTCGTACTGGAAGCGCGGATATCCGCCTACGAAGAGCATCGGAAGGGCGTTGATGCGGAAGAAGTGCCCACTCCCGAAGTAGTGCCTGAAGCGGTCTTCAGGAACTCGGTAGCCGTTGTAGCCGCCGCGTTGCTGCCAGGTGCGGTGTTCGTTATTCCACGAACTGGCGCGAGACTGGACGAAACCGCTGCGCACCTGCCCTTGGTGTTGTGGGACGCCGCTATGGTGAACGCCGCCATAGGTGGCGCCCGTGGGCTGGACGCCGCCATGATAGGCGCCGCCGGAGCTTTGTTGCGGTCGTTGCGCAGGTCTATTAGCCGGCTGCTGACGCTGTTGCTGTGCGGGTTTCGCCTGCTGACGCTCTTGCTGTGCGGGTTGCTTCTGCTGATGTTGCTGCCCCTGTTGCGGTTTGGCTTGCTCCTTTTCCTGTTGCTCACGCTGTGCGTGGGCAGGAGGAATGGTTCCGAGAACTAGGAGCAGAACTCCCGTGCTGATAAGACCAACTGGTTTCATGAGTGTTGCCTCCATTACGGTGATTTCATGCGCCCCTCGCTTATCACGTCGGGCGCGGTTGTTGTTTCCGGTGGTTGTCTCTGGTGGACCGGCACGCTGATCGTCAGCATACACCTGACCGCCGCTGAATGCAATTGACAGGCGAGGTTGCAGTGCTAGGTGCTTCCACGGGGCACGGAACGGACCACTTGAGGTCAGGCCCGCTTCAAAGCTCGAACGATCGCCGTGAGAACCACCGCGCCGCCGAGGGCAACCAGGATCGTGTAAATCAAACCGCCCTGACCGGCGAAACCGACTTGCCGCATGATGAAGCCACCGATTACGGCGCCCAGGATGCCGAGGATGATGTCCCCGATAACACCATAGCCGCCTCCCTTCATGATCTTTCCGGTGAGCCAGCCTGCGATGAGCCCCACGATGATCCACCAGATGATGTGCATAGTTTTCTCCTTCGAGCGGATGACGAAACCAATAGTTGACCCGGCTTGGCTCGCGAAGAGCCCCGCAATTTCGTGTCGGCCACTCCTGGACACTCTACGGTGATAGCTCGCGCTTAGTGCATGATTCCCGAGACAATGCCCGCCAAGCCCGGAACGACCAGGAACATCCAGACCTAGGAAAGAGCTTTGCTACAGACCAGCAAAGCCGGCCCCAGCTCCGGCCACAAAGGAATGCCCGTCCTGTTGCTCGAACGTTCCCCTGAACGTCACGCGCTGCCCGCCGTGCACCTCGGAACTGAAGACAGCTTGAATCGGCCGGATTGCGACGGTCGCACGCATGGCGATTCTCGGCCATGCGTGCGCCTGCCGGCACCTATTTCTTTACGTTAGCCTTGGCCTTCCTGGGTGCGGCCTTAGCTTTGGGAGGTGGTCCCAGAAGCACCTTCAAATCCTCAGAGTTATATGGGAAGTACTGAAGAGATTTCTGCCCCGTCGTGCTGAGAACAACATCGACGCGGCGATTGTTGGCCAGCAGGAACGTGGGAAACTGCTTCAGAACCCTCTTGCGGTCCTCGGGGGTGAGGTTGGGATTCTGCTCGGTCAACTGCTTGACGGCTGCGGCGTCGAGGTTCTGTTCCTTGCCGAACCATTTGTCCTCGATGTTGGATTCGGCGATTCCCTGCTCGATCAGGAAGCTTCGCACGCTCGCGGCGCGCCGCTCGGAAAGCGCCATGTTATATTTGACAGAGCCGCGCTTATCCGCATGGGCTTGCAGGATCAGGTGCGCTTCCGGCCTCAACTGCACGTATTGCTTGAAATTCGTCACGAGTTCCTGCAGGCGCTGCTGCTGGCTGGGAACCAGCCCGCCCTGGGGGTCCGCCACGGTGGGCAGACTAGTTGGAAAGTAAATACTGTTAAGAGAAAGCTTGACCTCGAGGGCTTGAACGGTTGCTTCTAGTGGCACCTCAATGGACCCGACAATGTGCAAGGCGGCAGTCCGAGTGTCCGAACCCCCGCAGGCATTGGAACTGTGGAGCGTGTAGGTGATGGTTTCGTCGATCGGTCCCACGTCGGTTTTGCTGGGCGTAGGTTGAACGGTGCGGTTACCTGTGGGTGATACGGAACCGAACGGGTCAAGCGAAGCGGTGTCAGCCCCGGGGGCCGACCAGGAGAGCGTAGCGCTC
>Ga0326728_10010911_pt1 | contig 21013 bp, 20 predicted proteins | sample MB3enrmetagenome_FD_207602 | JGI IMG/M metagenome (GOLD analysis project Ga0326728, IMG submission 207602) | Lab enriched peat soil microbial communities from McLean, Ithaca, NY, United States - MB31MN | ecosystem: Environmental > Terrestrial > Soil > Wetlands > Peat | place: USA: New York... | reverse complement strand
CCAGTCTTGCCAGAATTTCCATTTTTAAGTTCCAGGTCCCTGAAAAAGCTAGGGCAACGCTAGAACTGGCAGCCATAGTTTGGCTGTTCAAGAGTGCTCACTTTCGCAAATAAATAAAGTGTGGGCAGGAAATTCCTTCCTCGTGGCGTACCTGTTTACCGATAGTTGCCGAAAACAGGCGTTAACACTCAGAACCCCTCAATGAGTGCAAATGGGACTTTGCGCCAATTACGAGTGCGATAGGGTCCAAGCTGTCGCCATCCGAAGTAAAATTTATTCGCAAAATCTACTTCCGCTGTGTGCTTTCTCAGGCCGCGCGCCATCCAGAACGGGATGACTTTGCCTGGTGAACTTCGGAGAATCTGGCAAGAACTTCATTAGAGCGAATCCAGGATTTCTGTAACCACGGAATTCGTCCGGCGGAGACGGGGCAAGCCCCGTCTCTACACAAGCGGCGTACAGCAACGCTGAAACCGCTCTAAAATAGGCAAGAGGTTCAAGGTTGAGGAAGCTATGCTTGGGCTGGCGGCGTCCGCCGAACTGCGCTTGCCTTGGACGGGCGAGGACGCCCGCCGCTCCATCCTCCTTGGGCTAGATTTTTTCTTGCGCCGTTGAGGAAGACGGAATTTCGCGGCATAGGAGAAACAATGCAGAAGCGCAAACTTGGAAAAAGCAATTTGGAAGTTTCAGCTCTCGGCCTCGGATGTATGGGAATGAGCTTCTCCTACGGTCCTCCCAAAGACAAGCAAGAGATGACCTCACTTCTCCATGCCGCGGTGGAACGCGGCATCACATTCTTTGACACCGCCGAAGTCTATGGCCCGTTCACGAACGAGGAACTTGTGGGCGAAGCTCTCGCTCCGTTCCGCGGGAAGGTCGTGATCGCCACCAAGTTTGGATTCGATCTGAGTGGCAGCGATCAACGGCCGGGAGCGGCGGGTCTGAATAGCCGGCCCGAGCACATCCAGGAAGCTGTCGAAGGCTCGCTCAAGCGGCTGAAGGTCGAGACCATCGACCTGCTTTATCAGCACCGGGTTGACCCGAACGTGCCGATTGAAGACGTCGCCGGGGCGGTGAAGGAACTGATTCATGCAGGCAAGGTCAAGCATTTCGGGCTTTCCGAGGCAGGCGCAAAGACAATTCGCCGCGCACATGCTGTCCAGCCGATCGCCGCTCTGCAGAGCGAATATTCGCTGTGGACAAGAACTCCCGAGAAGGAAGTGATACCAACCATCGAGGAGCTTGGGATTGGTTTCGTACCGTATAGCCCTCTGGGCAAGGGATTCCTGACGGGAGCGATGAACGAAAGCACGAAATTTGACAGCTCCGATTTCCGCAGCACTCTCCCTCGCTTTACGCCGGAGGCGCTCAAGGCGAACCAGGCACTGATCGAGCTGCTCGGCAGCATTGGGAAGCGGAAGAACGGGACTCCGGCTCAGATCGCGCTCGCCTGGCTGCTCGCGCAAAAGCCATGGATTGTTCCGATCCCGGGCACGACGAAACTAAGCCGCCTCGAAGAGAACATCGAAGCGGCGGCAGTCGAGTTGACTGCCGATGACCTCCGCGATATCGATAGCGCGGCCTCAAAGATCAAAGTGGAAGGCGCTCGATATCCGGAACGGCTGGAAAAAATGACCGGACTCTGAAAGGTAAGTGCATGTACAAGGCGAGAGCTTATTCCGCTGCTGGTGCGACATCGCCGCTGGCCTCCACCACGATCGCGCGGCGCGATCCAACCGAACACGACGTACAGATTGGAATCCTGTTCTGCGGCATCTGCCACTCCGACCTCCATTCGGTCCGCAACGAGTGGAGCGAGTTCATGCCCACGGTCTACCCGATTGTGCCGGGCCATGAGATCGTCGGGCGGGTCACCAAGGTTGGCTCGGCAGTTAGCAGGTGCAAGCCGGGCGACCTCGCGGCGGTCGGCTGCCTGGTCGACTCGGACCGCACCTGCCCCCGGTGCAAAGCGGGGCTGGAGCAGTTCTGCCCGAACCTGACGCTGACCTTCAACTCCCCGGACAAGCATCTTGGAGGCGTGACCTACGGCGGCTATTCCGATAGCGTCGTTGTCGATGAACACTTCGTGTTGCGTGTCCCCTCCAACCTCGATCTCGCCGGGGCCGCACCGCTGCTCTGCGCTGGCATCACAACCTATTCGCCCATGCGCCACTGGGGCATCACCAAAGGCAAAAAGGTTGGCGTGGCCGGTCTCGGCGGACTGGGGCACATGGCGGTGAAGTTTGCCCATGCGCTCGGAGCCCACGTCGTCGTCTTCACTACTTCGCTTAACAAGAAGGAGGATGCTCTCCGGCTGGGCGCCGACGAGGTCGTCGTTTCCCGCAATGCTAATGAGATGCAGAAGCACGTGGGCAGCTTCGATTTCATCCTCGACACAGTCTCCGCCGAACACGACATCAACGCCTATCTCAACCTGCTCGGGCTCGACGGCAACCTTACCCTTGTCGGCGCTCCCGCGAAAGCGCTGGGGGTCTCGGCCTTCAGCCTCATCATGGGCCGCCGCAATCTCTCGGGTTCTAACATCGGCGGTATCCCCGAAACCCAGGAGATGCTCGACTTTTGCGGGCAGCACAACATAACCGCCGATGTCGAGGTGATCCCAATCCAGAAGGTCAACGAAGCATACGAGAGAGTGCTCAAGTCCGATGTGAAGTACCGCTTCTCCATTGATATGTCTTCTCTCAAGTTATAAAGGTGAATCAAGGAAAAGGAAGTCAGAAAATGGAAATCAAGAGAATTGGCTCGCAACCTTCCGTCAAGGGCCCGTCAGAGTGGTTCACTGGCACGGTGCGGATCGATCCGCTGTTTCAGGCACCCGATCCGGCACTTGTTCAAGGCGCAAGCGTAACTTTCGAGCCGGGTGCGCGGACTGCATGGCATACGCATCCGCTCGGTCAAACCCTGATCGTAACGGCCGGATGCGGCTGGGCACAGCGTTGGGGCGGGCCGGTCGAGGAGATTCGACCCGGCGATGTGGTCTGGTTCTCGCCCGGCGAGAAGCACTGGCATGGAGCGAGGCCAACCACCGCCATGACGCACATCGCCATTCAGGAAAAGAAGGACGGCAAGGTGGTCGACTGGATGGAGCAGGTCAGCGACGAGCAATACTTAGGAAAGAGTGATAGCCATGAGTAAAGAGCCTACAGCAGCCGAGAAGATGATTGGTGACTTCGCGCCCAAGCTGGTCGATCTGACAGATCGCGTGCTTTTCGGCGAAGTCTGGGAGCGTCCGGAACTTTCCAAGCGCGACCGCAGTCTCGCAACTGTGGCGGCGCTGATTGCTTTGAACCGTCCGGATCAGTTGCGGTTTCACCTGAATTATGCCGTGCAGAATGGAGTCAAGAGGGAGGAACTGATTGAGGTCATTACGCATCTGGCGTTTTATTCAGGCTGGCCTAACGCAATGAGCGCCATCATGATCGCAAAAGAGCTGTTCTCTAAACCGCGACAATGATGGACGCGGGTACTGCGAGTCAGCGCGTGGGCTATCTAAGCGCTTCGCAGTTCAGCGGAGAATACAGCCGCTTCGGGAGCGCGCCGACCAAGGACATTGCCAGATTGCGTCAAGAGACTGGACTTTGGGTCTGGCCCTGGGGAGTTATTGGCGATGACAGGGCGGGACCGCGTCCCCACACATGCTAGAATCGTTATAGTGACCGCCCGAACCGATGCTTCCTGACATCGACAAATTGCTGGAGCTGCAGGCGGCGGACAAAGAGATCCGCAGGCTGCGGGACGAAGTGGCCGCGCTGCCGAAACGCGTGGCGGTGATCGAGCAAAAGCTGGCCGGGACCAGGGCGCACCTGGAAAAGGCGCGGACGGCGGCCAAGGGCGACGAAGCCAACCGCAAGAAGTTCGAAGCCAATATCAAAGACCTGCAAACCAAGATTTCGAAGTATCGCGACCAATCCCTCGAGGTAAAAACCAACGAACAGTACAAGGCCATTCTGCATGAAATCCAGTTTGCCGAGCAGGAGATTCGGCTCAACGAAGACCGCATCCTGGAGGTGATGGTCAACGTCGAGACGCGCGAAAAGGACGTCAAAGCGGCCGAAGCCGAGCTCAAGGCGGAGACGGCCGAGATCGAAAAAGAGAAAGAAGAAGCACGCAAAGTTACTGCCGAGGATCAGAAGAAGCTCTCGGAGTGGAACGCCAAGCGCGACGAACTGCGACGCGCGGTTTCCGAAGATATTCTTCGCCACTATGAGCGCGTGGCGAAGTTCCGCGGCAGCGGGCTGGCGGAAGTACGCGACCACAAATGCATGGGCTGCCAGGTCATGCTGCGTCCGCAGACTTATAACGAAGTGCGGAATGGCGAGAAGGTAATGGTTTGCGAATCGTGCTCGAGAGTTTATTACTTCGACCCCGCAAACGAAGTGAAGCCGGAGCAGGAAGTGGTGACGGTGACCGGGAGGAAACGCGCGCGGCCCAAGGCGGACGCGCCGCAGGCGTGGTTCTACCGTCCGGACTACGGCGAGGAAGGCGAAGTGCTGCTGGTGTTTACCAATGACGGGGGCAATTCGACGCGGCGCATCTACGAACTGCACACGGGACGGCAGTTCGGCGACGTGCTGCAGCGCGAAGGGAACTACCGCCAGGCGTTTCCCGAGGACCTGACCGACGCCGCCCTCCGGCTCAACGGGCATTGGGAAGAAAAGGAAATCGAGGAGTGGGGTTCTGAAATTCCCTCGAATGCGCTCGACCTTCTGCACAAGGATCTGCTCGCCATCCGGCGCGAGCACAAAGCCGGCCACAAGCATTCCGCCTCTCCGGCGGAACAACCGGCGGTCAGCTAGACGCTGAAGGTTCTGTAACCCACGCCAATTCGCGAGTATTCAGAGTTGAAACTCCTACTTGCTGCCATACGGGTTCTTATAGCGCAGCACTTTGGCCAGATTCTTGCCGCGGATGATTCCGGCCTGGTGATATGTCAATCCCCAGGAGTCGATGGTTGACATGTCCGGGAAGATGCAGGCCTCGAGCACGGTATCGACCGGGTCCGACTTCATCACCCACCCGCCTCCGTTCATGTTGATGCCACCGAACAGATCGCTGCCGCCAAGCTGGGAGCAGTAGCAGGACGCCGGATTGCCGTTGCAATTGCCGTTATACGGAACCTCGGCGTAATAGGCGAGGGCTGCCAGACTGGGCTGCTCGGTGTAGAGCGTGGAAAGCAGCACGTGAATCCGCGATCCATCTTTTTTGGAGGTGAACTTGCAAAATTCGCGATCACCGGAAAGACGGAGCCAGTTCTTCTCGTCGTCGTTGGTGTTGAAGTAAGGTGCGCGAACATCGACTTCGCCTCCTTTCTTGACGCAATACGCCGCGGCCTTACTGAGATCGGCGCCATCGACATCCTGCGAGTTCACATTGCTGACGCTACCGGCTTGCACGGGTCGGGCGGCGGGAAGAAAAAGCGCAATTGCGATGCAGATGACTACCATCAGTGCGACGAGTGGACGTTTCACGAAGGCCTCCTGGGAAAAACGGGGAATCGACTTCTTGCCGACGATTTTCTTGACGATCAATTTCTTGACGATCAGTCGACGGCGGAAGGTTACCACAAAAGGGCTGCCGTTGGCCCGCGCTCATTTTGCGTCGCCCGGTCACAATTTGAGCCCGAACTTAACGCCGATTTTACTGTAAGATGTCCCGCACGAGGTGAGTGATGGCGCCCCACGACAACGATTTCGGCGACCACGATTGCAGCCTTGCTTCCACATCCCGCCGTTCGTTTCTCGGCCTGTCGGCCGCCGCATCGGCGGCGCTGGCGTTGCGTATTGTCACCGAACCGATGCTGGCTCACGCACGCGTGCACAATTTTCCGAAAGATGCGATCCGGCTTGACGCCAACGAAAACCCGCTCGGGCCCAGTGCCTCGGCGCGCGAGGCGGCAATCGCCATCGTCCCGCAGGGCGGCCGCTACTCCGACTACCTCACCGACGATCTGGTGAAGACGCTGGCGGAAATGGAAGGGCTGAAGCTGGAACAGGTTCGCGTTTATGCCGGATCGAGCGAGCCTCTGCATCACACGGTCGCCGCCTTTACCTCACCGCAGCACAGTTATGTCACCGCCGATCCGGGATACGAAGCCGGAATGCACGCTGCCCAGGCCACCGGTGCGAAGGTGGTGAAAGTCCCGCTGACCAAAACCTACGCGCACGATGTGAAGGCCATGCTGGCCGCGGCTCCTGACGCAGGCGTGTTCTACGTTTGCACCCCGAACAATCCGACCGGCACTTTGACCAGTCATTCCGATATCGAATACCTGGTCGAGAAAAAGCCCAAGGGTTCGGTCGTGCTGGTCGACGAAGCCTACATTCATTTTTCCGACGCGGTTTCGGTGATGGACCTGGTGAAAGCCGATAAGGACGTGCTCCTGCTGCGCACCTTCTCGAAGATTTACGGCATGGCGGGCCTGCGCTGCGGCGTCGTATTCGGGCGGCCCGACCTGCTGGAGAAAATCGAAAAGTATGGCGGCTGGAATTTCATGCCAATCACCGCGCTCGCCGCCGCCTCCGCCAGCCTGAAAGACGCGCCACTGGTGCCCGAGCGCAAGCGCATCAACGCCGGTATTCGCGGCCAGGTCTTTGCCTGGCTCGACCGCAACGGATACTCCTACGTTCCCTCGGAATCGAACTGCTTCATGGTCGACACGAAACGTCCGGCCCAGGCGGCAATCGATGCCATGGCCAAGCAGAATGTATTTATCGGACGCATCTGGCCGGTGTGGCCAAGCTACGCGCGCATCACGATTGGAACCGCGCCCGAGATGGAGCAGTTCCAGGCCGCATTGCAGAAAGTGATGTCAGGCGCGGTGACGGCCAGCGTCGGCGCGGTACCGAGCGCGGGAGAATTAGGCAAACGCAGGCGGAATCTGGACGGCATTGTGATTCGCGCCTGACTGCTCCTTCACCTGTAGAGACGGGGCTTGCCCTGTCTGCATCACGCTCGTGTGGGGTGCACTCGTGCACGGGCGGCGGCCGGGCTGCGCTCGGCTTGGACAGCCGGGGGCGGCTGTCCCTACGCAACCAGCAACGTTCAATTCCCTATAACATCTGTTCATGCCGAAAAAACGCGCCGTCTCTGCCAAGCATGCGGAACCTTCCGTAAAACTCTCCGCCCGAGGAGTCGCCCGTCTTGAAGCCCGTCACCCGTGGGTCTACCGTTCCGACATTACCGAAGAAAAAGACATCCCGCCCGGCACGGTCGTCCGCGTCCTCGATCAGCGCGGAATGTTCCTCGGCAGCGCGCTCTACAGTTCTTCGTCGCAGATCGCGATCCGCATGATCTCTCACGGTTCGGTCGCCGACCTGCCTGCCCTGGTCGCGGAGCGCATTCGCGCTGCCATCGCCTACCGGAGAGAAAACGACCTCGTCGCCAACACTGACGCCTACCGCCTCGTCTTCAGCGAAGCCGATTTTCTGCCCGGGCTCATCGTCGATCGCTATAACGACGTGGTCACGCTGCAAATCCTGACCCAGGCCATGGACGCCGTTCCGGTGCGCGAAGCCGTTCGGCAAACGTTATGCGACGAACTGCAACCGGCGGGAATCGTGGAGCGGGTCGAGGCGCGCATCCGCGAACTTGAGCAATTGCCGCCGCGACCATCCGGACTGCTTTGGGGCGAGAAGAGTTCGACCGAATTCAGCATGAACGGCGTCCGATTCCACTACGACGGCCTGGAAGGCCAGAAAACCGGAGCGTTTCTCGATCAGCGCGAAAACTATGCCGCCGCGGCCGAGTACGCGCACGGCGAAGCGCTCGATGCCTTCTGCTATCAGGGAGGATTTGCCCTGCACATCTCTCTGCACCCCGGCGCGAAGTGTTCGAGCGTCACCGGAGTCGACAGCTCGCGTCCCGCGCTCGAAATGGCGGAGAAGAACGCGGCTCTGAACGGGCGCGAATTGGAATGGATCGAGGCCAACGCCTTCGACCTTTTAAGGGAGTACTCGGCCGCGAACCGGCGCTACGACACCATTGTGCTCGATCCGCCGGCCTTCGCCAAGACCAAGCGCGACCTCGAAAAGGCCCTGGGCGGCTACAAAGAGCTCAACCTGCGTGCTATGAAGATGCTGCGTCCCGGCGGGATTCTGGTCACCTGCTCCTGCTCCTTCCACGTCAGCCCCTCAGACTTCCTCAAGGTCGTTGCCGCCGCCGCTCAGGACGCCCATAAATCGCTGCGCGTCGTCGAGCACCGCGGGGCGGCCAAGGATCATCCAATCCTGCTGAATGTGCCCGAAACCAGCTACCTCCAGTGCTTGATATTGAGCGTAAGCAATTGAAATATAATAAGATAAAATACTTGACAATAACACACTAAGATTTTATGCTTACAGTATACTAATTAACAAATCCGGGAGCTTTCGATAGCTCCCAGTTTTGAATTTCAGGTAGGAGGATTTGAGTCATGACCATTACCCGTTGGGATCCATTCCGTGAGTTCGTCACCCTGCAAGACCGCATGAACCGGTTGATCCGCGACCCGCGTGGGCCGGAAGGGCAGGATGAAGCTCTGACCACGACCGCATTTGCGCCGCCCGTGGACGTCTACGAGGACGAGCACAACATCACGCTGAAAATCGAAGTGCCGGGAATCGACGAGAAGGACATCGACGTCCGCATCGAGAACAACACGCTGACCGTGCACGGCGAGCGCAAGTTCGAGAAGGAAGAAAAAGAAGAGAACTTCCGCCGCGTGGAACGCCAGTATGGCAGCTTCACCCGCACCTTCACTCTCCCGAACACCGTCGACCAGGAGAGCGTCCAGGCCGACTATGACAAGGGCGTGTTGAAGATCAAGCTGGCCAAGAAAGCCGAAGCCAAGCCGAAGCAGATCAAGGTAAACGTCGGCAGCGAAAAGACGCTGGAAGGAAAAGAGCCAAAGAGCGCCAGCAAAGCCGCATAGACCAGTGGTCAGTGGTCGGTGGCCAGTTGCCAGGCAGGCGAGGCCCGGCAGATGTAAACTCAGCGGGAGGCGGCCAGACAAGCGCCTCCCGTTCTATTTGTAATTGGCAATTTGCAATTGGTAATTTGAAGCGTTGGACTCGCGGGTTTTCTAAAATTACAAATTACAAATCACCAATTACAAATTTTGCAGTCAGGAGTAGAAACACATGCCGATCCGTTGGGAAAAATTTACCGTAAAAGCGCAGGAAGCGGTCCAGCGCGCGAACGAGCTTGCTTCCGAGCACGGCAATCCCGAGCTTATGCCGGTGCACCTCCTGGCCGCGTTGATCGAAGACAAAGAAGGCATCGTCACGCCCGTGCTGGAAAAGATCGGCATTGGGCCGCAGGCTGTGCTTAGCGACCTCTACAAAGAAATTGAAAAGCTGCCGAAGGTTTCGGGCAGCGGCGGCGCGCAGCAGCCTTCGATGTCGGCGCAGATCAATCAGGTGCTGGAAAAATCTTTCAAAGAAGCCGACAGCTTCAAAGACGGATACGTTTCGACCGAGCACATGCTGCTCGCTCTGGCCAGCCTGAAAACAACCGGCGCAAAGCGCGATCCGGCGCAGGAGTTGCTGGCTCGTCACGGCGCGACGCACGATGCCATTCTGAAAGCGCTCACTTCGGTTCGGGGATCGCAGCGCATTACCGACCAGAATCCGGAAGCGAAATATCAGGCGCTGGAACGTTATGCTCGCGACCTGAATGAGCAGGCGCGTCGGGGCAAGCTCGATCCCGTGATTGGGCGCGACGAAGAAATTCGCCGCGTGGTGCAGGTGCTCTCGCGGCGCACGAAAAATAATCCGGTGCTGATTGGCGAGCCGGGAGTGGGCAAGACGGCCATCGTCGAAGGGCTGGCGCAGCGCATCGTCTCCGGCGACGTGCCCGAAGTGCTGAAGAATAAGCGCGTCGTCGCGCTCGATCTGGGATCGATGCTGGCCGGCGCCAAGTATCGTGGCGAATTTGAAGACCGGCTGAAGGCCGTCCTCAAGGAAATCGAAGACTCGCAGGGACAGATCATCCTCTTCATCGACGAGTTGCACACGCTGGTTGGAGCCGGCGCTGCCGAGGGCGCGATCGACGCCTCGAACATGCTGAAGCCGGCGCTGGCTCGCGGAGAGTTGCGCGCCATCGGAGCGACCACGCTCAACGAATATCGCAAGTACATCGAGAAAGACGCCGCGCTCGAACGCCGCTTCCAGATCGTATTCGTGGGCGAGCCGAACGTCGAAGACACGATTGCGATTCTGCGTGGGCTGAAGGAAAAGTACGAAGTGCATCACGGCGTGCGCATCAAGGATTCGGCCATCGTCGCAGCCGCTACCCTGTCGCATCGCTACATTTCCGATCGTTTTTTGCCCGACAAGGCTATCGACCTGATCGACGAGGCCGCCGCCTCGCTGCGCATCCAGATCGATTCCATGCCCACCGAAATCGATCAGCTGGAACGGCGGGCCACGCAACTCGAAATCGAAAAGCAGGCGCTGAAGAAAGAAGACGACCCGAATTCCAAAGAGCGCCTTGCCCACGTCGAGAAAGAATTGGCGGGAATTCGGGAACACTCGAACGCGCTCAAGGCAAAATGGAAGCAGGAGAAAGACGTCATCGCGCGCGCCCGCGGGCTGAAAGAAAAACTGGAGCAGCTCAAGATTGAAGAAGCCGCCGAGGAACGCAAAGGAAATCTGGAGCGGGTGGCGCAGATCCGTTACGGTCTCATTCGGCAGACGGAAGGTGAGCTTAAAAAGATCACCGATAAGTTAGCGGGCGAGGGCGCCCGCTCCACACGCATGTTGAAAGAAGAAGTCGATGAGGAAGATATTGCCCGCATCGTCTCCAAGTGGACGGGCATTCCGGTTTCGAAGATGCTCGAGGGCGAAGTCAAGAAGCTCATCCACATGGAAGACCGGCTGCGGCTGCGCGTCATTGGGCAGGACGCGGCGCTGGAACGGGTGGCCAACGCCATCCGCCGTTCGCGGGCCGGACTGAGCGATCCGAAGCGGCCGATCGGGTCGTTTATTTTTCTGGGGCCGACCGGCGTCGGCAAAACCGAACTGGCGCGCGCGCTCGCGGAATTTCTTTTCGACGACGAGCGCGCCATGGTGCGCATCGACATGTCCGAATATATGGAGAAGCATGCGGTGTCGCGTATGATCGGCGCGCCTCCGGGATACGTCGGCTACGAAGAAGGCGGACAGCTCACGGAGCAGGTGCGGCGGCATCCTTACGCGGTCGTGCTCTTCGACGAAATCGAAAAGGCGCACCCGGATGTGTTCAACATCCTGTTGCAGATCATGGATGACGGACGGCTCACGGACGGCAAGGGGCGTCATGTGGACTTCAAGAACACGGTCATCATCATGACCTCGAACCTGGGCTCGGCGTACCTCCACCCCACCGCGCCAAAAGCGGACACGGCGGATACCCCGGAAATGAGTCCGGAAGAGTTCGAAGAGGCCTCGAAGCAGGTGATGGAGGCGCTGCACGGGCATTTCAAGCCGGAGTTTCTGAATCGCGTGGACGACATTATCATCTTCCATCCTTTGGGCAAGGAAGAGCTGGTGAAGATCGTCGAGCTGCGTCTCGAAGACCTGCGCCGGCTGCTTGCCGACCGCAAAATTTCTCTGGAGCTGACCGACGGCGCGAAAGAGCTGCTCTTCACCGAAGGCTACGATCCGAACTTTGGAGCGCGTCCGCTGAAGCGCGCCATTCAGAAGCTGGTGCAGGATCCGCTGGCGCTGAAAATTCTGGACGGCGAGGTGCTGCACGGCGACCACGTGATCGTGGACGCCGATAAGAAGGCGGGCAAGATGACGTTCAAGGTCAGCGAGCGGGTCAGGGGGAAAGAGGCGGCGGCGAAGAAATAAGGCTCGCGCAGGGATGACCGCCCTCGGCCGTTCCAGGTAGTAGCGCCGCTGGGCGGGGCTAAGTCCTTTGTTTTCGATAAAAAGTGTTTCACGTGGAGCATAATTGTAAATTGTCATCGCTTATAGCTATGCTTGGTATATAAATAATAGCTGATTCCCTTAGCTGATGCGGCGTCTGCTTGGCCTTGTCATTCGGGGCGTGCTGAAGCCTGGCCGAGCTTTGCTCGGCTGGACAGCCGAGGGCGGCTGTCCCTACGCGGGTCCTGGCGGGGCTTTGAACTGGTCGGCGATTTCTCCTCGCGACAGATACCATGCCACTATTACCCGCACGATGATTCCCAGGCCGCCGAATGCCAGCGCTTTGGGCTGAGCCATTGCAGTTGCGGCGGAGACGGACGGGACCAGCATTACGATTCCTGCGATGGCGATCAGCGTCGCGGCGTGGCGGACGATGTTGTTGAGTTCCACGAGACCCCACGCTACTCCGGTACCTGCGGCCGCCATTAGCAGGAACATGTATGGTCCCGCTAATTCCAGTCCGAATAAGAGCGGCGCGCCTGCCGACATTGATATCGTGCCTGGACGAAACAGCATCAACCCGCCTGCGATGCCCAGATAAATCGCGCAGAGAGCGAACAGCGCGGCGATGGCTCGCACTCCATTGGGGACCGGGTTGGCGCGACTGTCCGTCATGATTTCTGTCTCTTTATCCAAACAGACTTAGCCACCGCCGCCCAGGTTAGCGCCCAAAAAACGGGCGCGAACCTGGGGCACAAAAAGTCACACGCTCTCAGGATGACAATTTATTGGTAGAGATGACAATCATAATTGGGATGACAATTCATGAAAGGTGCAGCGGATCGTAGAATACAAGCCGTGGCCGCGCCTTCACAAACCAAACTGGTTGTGCTGAACCTCAAGGCGGGGATGCCTACGGTGGAACAGGCTAAGCGGCGATTGCTGGAGGCGTTATATGCGCCTCGGGGAGGGAGCGGGCCGGTGATGAAGATCATTCATGGGTACGGATCTTCGGGGAAGGGCGGCGCGATCCGCACGGCGATCCGCGAACAGATGGCGGCGTGGCAGCGCGAGGGCAAAGTGCTCAAGGTGGTGCCGGGCGAAAACTGGAGTATTTTCGACGCGGGCTCGCAGGATCTGCGCCAGCGGTATGCTTTTCTCGGTAAGGATGAAGATCTGGACCGCGGGAATGCGGGCATGACTTTGGTCGAGTTTCCGGCGGATCGGTCGCGTATTTTTCGGTAAGAGCCGGCGGCAAATCAGCGACATCTCGTGCATCGGCAAATGCATAGGTTCTTTCCTTCGGCAGCGGCCGTTTTTACCACAGGGGGCACGGGGGAACACGGGGGAAAACCTCTATTGATTTCTTCCGCCTGGGATCCTTCGTGTCCGCTTGGACGGGGCGCGACCCGTTTCTACGTTAGAATCCTCCGGTGCCTGTTCGCTTGCAGATTGAAGCTACTCGCGGCTCGGCCCGCGCCGGCAAGCTGATCACTCCTCATGGAGAAGTGGAGACGCCGGTGTTTATGCCGGTCGGAACTCTGGCTTCGGTTAAGGGCGTGCCGCAGGATGTGCTGGAAGAACTTGGGGTCGAGATTCTACTGGCGAATACCTACCATCTTTATCTGCGGCCTGGGGTTGAAACGGTTCGGCGGATGGGCGGGCTGCACCGGTTCATGGCGTGGGATCGGGCCATTCTTACGGACTCGGGCGGGTTTCAGATTTTCAGTCTGAACGATCTGCGCAAGGTCAGCGAAGAAGGCGTGGCATTCCGCTCGCATCTGGACGGATCTTCTCATTTCTTGAGTCCGGAAAAAGCCACGGAGGTGCAGATTGGGCTGGGGGCCGACATTATTATGGCCTTTGACGAGTGCACCGAGTATCCGGCCGACCGCGGGCGCGTGCGGGCTTCGATGGAGCTGACCGCGCGCTGGGCGGAGCGCTGCAAGAATTATTTTGAAGCGTACAAGTACGAGGTGCCTTGGGAGGGCAGTGGTCAGTGGCCAGTGGTCAGTGGTCAGTACCCAGTACCTAGTACCCAGTCTCTGTTTGGCATTGTGCAGGGCGGGATGGACACGGAGCTGCGGCGGGAATCGGCCGTGCGGACTATTGACATTGGCTTTCCCGGTTACGCCATTGGCGGGCTTAGCGTTGGCGAACCGCGCGAGCTTACTCGCGACATTGCTTTATCCACGCTGGAGCATCTTCCCTCCGACAAGCCACGATATCTGATGGGGGTGGGCACTCCGGAAGAGATTGCGCAGTACGCGCAGTCGGGCGTCGACATGATGGATTGCGTGCTGCCCACGCGCGCCGCCCGCCACGGGTTGCTGTTTACGTCCGAAGGCAAAGTGTCGATCAAGCAGGCCCGGTACGCGCAGGACGACGGCGCGCTCGATCCCGCCTGCGGCTGCCGCGTCTGTCAGCGCTATTCGCGGGCCTACCTGCGCCATCTTTACGCCGCTAATGAATTGCTGGCGCAGGTTTTGAATACGGTCCACAATTTGCACTTTTACCTGACTACTATGCGGAGGGTCCGGGCTTGGATTCGGGCGGGCGATGGGACTGGCGCCGGGGCTACCCGGACGTAAATTCGGCGTGGTGTCCTTGACACCTTGCGAGCGGTCCGGCATTCTATTGAACTTGGGAACAAGGTCCGTTTCTTTCTGTGCCGTTCCGGTCGCAACCGGGGCGCGGCATCGCCGGTTCTAGCCTGCAAGTTGTAGGATCTCCGGCCATAGAAGAAAACAATTCCCGCAGCTAAGCGAGAGAAAGTCGAGCGGCGAAAGAAGCAAACTTGTGCCGAGTTTCGCTCGGACGGCCCGCAGAGGGCGCTTCGGGCCGCGGCGGTTTTAGCCCGGTATTTCGTTACAGAGGATCAACTTGGTGGTGGAAATCATTTTGTCTGTCGTACCTAGCGGATTGGCGTATTGGTTGCAGCTACCCGGGGGCACGAGTCTGCTCGGGCTGGCGCCGTTGCTGTTCATCTTTGCCATTTTTTACTTTCTGCTGATTCTGCCGCAGCAGCGCAAACAGAAAAAGTGGCAGGCCATGCTGAGCGAATTGAAAAACGGGGACAAGATCACAACCAGCGGCGGCTTGCGGGGGACGATCATCAGCCTCAAGGACGATGCGCTGACCTTGCGCGTGCCGCCCGACAATGTGAAGCTCGAAATCAGCCGCGCATCGGTGGTCTCGGTGACGACGGCGGAAGAAGGAACGAAATCATAGTCGTTGGTCGCTAGTCGTTGGTCGTTCGGATGCGCGGTAGGCTTGAACGGTTTTGCTAACGACTAAGGACTAACGACATCGACGGTTTGTTCATGAATAAGAACCTCAGTTGGAAGTTGGCAGTTATCGTCGGGATCCTGCTGGTCTTCCTGATCGGCATCCTCGGCATTCCGAAGGACTGGTCGGGCAAGGGTGTGCTGGCGTCGATCACCGACCGCATTCATTTGGGCCTCGACCTGCGCGGCGGGACGCACCTGATCCTGCAGGTGCAGGTCAACGACGCGGTCAACGTCGATTCCGATAACGCGCTGGCGCGGCTCAAGGAAGACTTGCGGACGCACAAGATCAATTACGCCGACATCGTTAAGCCCGATGCGGTGAACCATCCCGAAATGATCGTGGTCAAGGGCGTACCGCCGGATCAGACGAGCGATTTCAAGAGCATTATTTCGGACCGGCTGCCGGAGTATGACGCCAGTTCGGGCGCGGAAAATTCCTGGACGGTTTCGATGAAGGGGCAAAACCTCGCCGATTTGAAGAATCGTGCGGTTGCCCAGGCCATCGAGACCATCCGCAACCGAATCGATCAGCTGGGCGTGAGCGAACCCGTGATCCAGGAGCACGGTCTCGGGCAGTATCAGATTCTTGTGCAACTGCCGGGCGTGGACGATCCGGCGCGGGTGAAGGAAATCATGCAGTCCACGGCGATGCTGGAAATCAAGCAATCGCTGGGCGGGCCCTATTCGAGCGAGCAGGCGGCGTTGCAGGACAAGGGCGGCGTGCTGCCTCCGGACGCGGTTCTGATGCCCGGCAAGAGCATCGGCTCACGCGACACCGAAGGCGGCGAAGCCTGGTACATCATCTCCCGGGCCTCGGCGGTGACCGGCCGCGATCTTCGTACCGCGGAACCGAGCACCGACGAGAATGGCCAGCCGGCAGTCCGATTTATCCTTACCTCTGAGGGCGGGCGCAAGTTCTACTCCTTCACTTCCGCGCATGTCGGCGACTACCTGGCGGTGGTTCTCGACAACAAGGTGCAGGAAGTGGCCGTGATCAAAGACGCGATTCGTGACAACGGCATCATCAACGGGCGGTTCACCCAGCAACAGACGCAGGACCTTTCGATGACGCTGCGTTCCGGCGCTTTGCCGGCGGGCATCAAGTATTTGGAGGAGCGCACGGTAGGGCCGTCGCTGGGCGCCGATTCGATTCGTTCGGGGGTCCGGGCGGCCATCATCGGCATGCTCGCCGTGCTCATCTTTATGTTGATTTACTACCGCTGGGCGGGCGTGAATGCCGATGTCGCGCTGATCCTGAACCTGGTGATTCTGCTCGGGTTCATGGGCTACTTCGGAGCGGTGCTGACGCTGCCGGGGATTGCCGGCGTGATCCTGACGGTGGGCATGGGCGTGGATTCGAATGTGCTGATTTTTGAGCGCATCCGGGAAGAACTGAGGAATGGCAAGACGCCGCCGTCGGCGGTGGAGCAGGGATTCAGCCACGCCTGGATCACCATCGTGGATACGCACGTCACCACGATCGTGTCGGCCGCGATTCTGTTCATCTTTGGAACCGGGCCGGTGAAAGGTTTTGCGACGACGCTGGTTTTCGGCCTACTGGCAAACCTGTTTACCGCGGTGTTTGTATCGCGCGTGATTTTCGATTGGGTGCTGAGCCGGAAGCAGCGTGGTGAAGCGTTGAGTATTTAGAGAACGGCTCCTGGCTTCTGGCCACTGGCTTCTAGCAAGCCAATTCGTGATTGCCAGGAGCCAGTAGCCAGAAGCTAGCAGCTCTGGGGTTTAAACTTGGAATTTTTCAGAGACACGAACATCGACTTCCTCGGGAAGAAGTGGTACTTCCTGACCTTCTCACTGATCTTCAGCGTGGCCGGACTGCTTTCCATGGCGTTCTGGCATCACATCCCGCTGGGCGTCGACTTCCGCGGCGGGACGCTGGTGTACGTGAAGTACGCCCATACACCCGATCCGTCCGCCATTCACAGCGAGATCGACCGCGCCGGCTTGAAGAATGCCCGCGTGCAGAGATACGGGCCAGCCGCCAATAACGAAGTGCTGATCGCCCTCGATATTCAGGAGACCAGCGAGCAGGCGCTCGACAAGGGTAAACTGCAGATCCTTCAGGCGCTCGAAAGCCACGCTGCCGCGGGCAAGCAGGATCTCAACAACTCCAGCTCCCTGACGGTCACGAATTATCTGTTGGAGAAGGATCCGCTCCATCTCGGGACCGACGCCAACCCGCGCTACACGGCCATGGCACAAGCCATTGTCGACTACCGCGACAAGACGAAAAGCGGCGTGCTGGGCTCGATTGATGAGCTGAAGAGTGTGGCTGATCCGGCGGCCGTCGCCTCGCTCGAGGAGAACTTCTACGTCTCGGATTTTGGTATCCGTAACGTCGAGATTGTCGGCCCGCAAGTTGGACAGCAGCTCCGCAAGCAAGCGATCCTGGCCACGCTTTATTCGCTGGGCGGGATGTTGATCTACCTGGGGTTCCGCTTCGAATGGATCTACGGTGTCGCCGCCGTGCTGACGGTTTTCCACGACACGCTGATTACGGTAGGCGCCTTCTCGCTGCTGGATCGGGAAATATCCCTGACCGTAATTGCCGCCATTTTGACCCTGATCGGATATTCCAATAACGACACCATCGTCGTGTTTGACCGCATCCGGGAGAACGTCAAACTGCTGCGGCGGGAAAGGCTGGCCGACATTGTCAACAAAAGTATCAATCAGACCTTAAGCCGAACCATCTTGACAGCGGGCCTGACTTTCCTTACCGTGCTTGCGCTGTTCCTTTTCGGCGGCGAGGTGTTGCATAATTTCAGCCTCGCCCTGGTCATCGGAATCCTGATCGGAACTTATTCCTCGATTGCGATTGCCGCCCCGATTCTGGTCGCGTATCAGGAGTGGCGTGGTGAGCGGGGCAAGAAGCCGATGGCCATGCCGTTGCGGTCCGGCAACCGGCCCGGCGCAGCGGAAGGAAAAAGTTAAGGTTGAATCCGGTTATGTGGCGTAGAATCTTTACCTGTCCGCAAAGACAGGGATTCGCGGAAAAAAAGCTCGAAAGAGTGGGAGCAAAGAGTATGTAGCCGGTGTCTAAGTTCTAGTACGGTTCTGATGTAGGAGAAGCCTATGTTTGAAGACAGCCTCATTGAGTCAGGCAACAGGTTCAAGACCAAGCGGTTGAGCACCACAATCCTTTCCTTTACGCTGCAGATCCTGCTTATCGGTGTCCTGATTCTGATTCCCCTGATTTATACCGACGCGTTGCCCAAGACGCAGTTGATGACCTTCCTGGTAGCGCCGCCGCCGCCGCCGCCGCCGCCGCCTCCTCCGGCAGCCGCCCCGGTTAGGGTGGTGAAGATGGTGAGCGAAGTGGTCAACGGCGAGTTGCGCCAACCCACCAAGATTCCAAGCAAAGTTCAGATGATCAGAGAAGACGAAGCGCCACCGGATCTGGGTGCTGGTGGTGTCCCGGGTGGCGTCCCGGGCGGCATTCCCGGAGGCTCGGCGGGCGGCGTGATCGGCGGCATTCTGGCGGGCCAGATGGCGGCCCCGAAAGTTGCGATTCCGCAGCGCGTCCGCGTTTCGCAGGGCGTGTCGACCGGTCTTTTGATCAAGAAGGTTACGCCCAATTATCCGCAACTGGCAAAACAGGCCCGCATTCAGGGGACGGTCGTGCTGCAGGCGGAAATCAGCAAAGAGGGCACGATTCAGAACCTGCAGTTGATTAGCGGGCACCCCATGCTAGCGCCAGCGGCGATCGAGGCCGTGAAACAATGGCGTTATAAGCCATACCTGCTCAATGGCGAGCCGGTGGCCGTGGAGACCCAGGTGGTTGTGAACTTTAGCTTGTCTGGAGGCTAGACTCCCAGGATCGGGTGATCGGGCCATCGGGTCATCGGACGATCGAAGACCCAAGATTTCAGAGGATTTTCGACGGCCGATCACCCGACTGCCCGATTCCGTAAGCGGCACGCAGCACCTAAAGAGTTCAGGAAGTGATTCAATAACCTGTACGAAACAGTTCTGAGGAGGAGAAGCAACTCATGGTAGTGAACCTAGCAGCAGTCGCACTCTGTAATTTCCATCTTTTCGCCGCTTGGCTCTTTGACGAGGGCACGGTCGGTTGGGACCCGATTTCGCTCTGGAAGCAGATGGGTATTCTGGCGAAGGTCGTGGTTATCGTTCTGTTCATCATGTCGGGGTGGTCGATCGGCGTGATGATTGACCGCTGGATGGCTTTCAACGCCGCCCGCAATCAGTCCCGCGCGTTCGCTCCCGCAGTTGCCGGAGCGCTGCGCGAAGGCAAGATTGACGAAGCGATTAAAGTCGCCGAGCGCAACAAGAAAAGTCACCTGGCCAAGGTGGTCACGGCGGGCCTGATGGAGTTCAAGGCTCACCAGGACAGCCCGGGTGAGATTCCGGGCGAGACGGTTGAAGCATCGAAGCGGGCGCTGGAACGCACGGAAGCCATCGTACATGCCGAACTGAAACGCGGCTTGGGCGGGTTGGCGACAATCGGCTCGACGGCTCCCTTCGTGGGACTGTTCGGAACGGTGGTCGGCATTCTGAATGCCTTCAACGGCATCGCCAAGGAAAAGGCGACCGGCTTGGCAGCGGTCGCGGGCGGCATTTCGGAAGCGCTCGTAACCACCGCGGTGGGCCTGTTCGTGGCGATTCCGGCGGTCATGATGTTCAACTATTTGACGGGCCGGGTGGAAGCGTTCGACGTGGAGATGGATAACTCCGCGAGCGAACTGATCGATTACTTCCTGAAGCGCCGGAGCATGCGCCGGTCGTCCTAAGGCCAGGTTTTTGGCCGTCGCAAAAAACGAGGGCCGTAAACATGAGTTGCTGAAGAGGCGCCGGTTTTCTTGCCGGCGCCGACTCTTCCTCATCTTCATGGTTGCGGATCCCGGCCAGGGCAAGCGTACGCAGGAGATAGAATTCCATGGCATTAGCGAAACGAAACGAAGCGGCCAACGTCACCTCTGACATCAACGTCACCCCGATGGTGGACGTGATGCTGGTACTGCTGATCATCTTTATGGTGGTCACCCCCATGTTGCAACATGGCATTCCCGTGGACATGGCCAAGGTCAATAACCCCACGGATATGCACGACGCCGACAAGGAAGACGCGCTGCTGGTTGCGATCACCCGCGATGACAAGGTTTTCTTCGGGACCGATAAGGTCGCTGTGGATGAACTGACGGAGAAGATCAAGGATCGCCTGGCGAACCGGACCGACAAACGGGTTTTTTTGAAGGCGGATGCCCGAGCACATTTCGGCTGGGTGGTTGAGGTCGTCGATAATGTTCGCGCCGCCGGCGTGGACCAACTCGGACTTTTGACAGATATAAAGAAGGCAGGGAGCATGGTTGCCCCGCCGCCAGGCGCCAGTACGTCGGCGCCTAAGGGTGGGCAATAAGCAATACAATCGATAGCAACGCAGGAGATCGATTATGAGTATGGCAGTCGGCCCCAAAGGGGGCCAGAACGCGAACATGAACGTCACACCGCTGATTGACGTCTTGCTGGTGTTGCTCATCATTTTTATGGTGATTACGCCGCTGACGCCGAAGGGCTTGGATGCGCTGGTGCCCCAGCCTCCGCCGAAGGATCAGAAACAGCCGAACACGCCCGATCGCACCATTGTGGTGCAGTTGATTGACCATGGCGCCGGCAATCCTCCCGGACTCAAGATCAATCAGGACGAGGCTACTTGGGAGAACCTGCAGAGCCGCTTGGAAGATATTTTCAAAACCCGCGCCGAGAAGGTCATGTTCGTGAAGGGCGATGACAATGTGCCGTTTGCCGACGTGGCCAGCGTCATTGATATCGCACATTCGGCCGGCGTCGACAAAGTCGGTTTGATTACAGCCAAGATCGAAGCGGGCAGCTAGTATC
>Ga0326728_10010910_pt1 | contig 21014 bp, 20 predicted proteins | sample MB3enrmetagenome_FD_207602 | JGI IMG/M metagenome (GOLD analysis project Ga0326728, IMG submission 207602) | Lab enriched peat soil microbial communities from McLean, Ithaca, NY, United States - MB31MN | ecosystem: Environmental > Terrestrial > Soil > Wetlands > Peat | place: USA: New York... | reverse complement strand
TGCCCGACCGATGGAAACTCGATCAGAAGGCAAAGTTCAACAACCTGCAAGGTCACGTCGCCACGGTTTCGTAAGACCTGCGGCTCACGTAACGCTCACGTTATGGGCGCCAATCCAGGTGTCGATCTCAGATGGCTTGATCTCATCCGCAATCCTCTCCCCGAAGGCTTCCAGGATGAACTTCATCCTGCCTTTGAAGTTGCGAACGTCCTTGCGCTCGTGGTTGATGTACCAGTCGATAGCTTCCTCGGCGATCATGCAAAACTTGATGCCCTTGTGCTTCATGTTCGCCGGCAGCTTGACGCCGCGAACCACGTCAGCCTTCCACAGTGCATACACTTTCACGGCATCCCCGCGGCGCCCCACCTTCTCCCGGTGCTCGACACCGTCCACCTTGAAGCGGATCCACCAAATGCCAGATCCTGGCACTTTCTCAAAGACTCCCCGCTCCTTGCGAACCACCTTTCTCGGCATGGAAACTGTCCTTTTGATTCGACGCTAGCTTAGTCGGAACAAAGCGGCACCATGAGCGGCACCAGCACTATTTGGACGTATCCGCGGGAGAAATGTAATCGCTATATAGTATTGATTATATTGGTGCCGGGAGGGGGGGTCGAACCCCCATGACCGCAAGGGTCGGCGGATTTTGAGTCCGCTGCGTCTGCCAGTTCCGCCATCCCGGCCCGGGTTGGAATCCTCCCCTCGAGTATCGCACAGCCCTTTCAGTTGGCGCTACTGACACGCTCTTCCGCGATTCGTCTATGAATCTCGTCGGGGTAGTGCGAAGCCGGTATTGACAAGCTGGGAACAGTGGAAAAGAACCCACGACAGTTCACCTTCCGGGTGTAATGTTGCGGCTATGATGCGCGACAAGAGCAAGGGTAGTACGGCCGAAGGTGATTTTCTGTTTGAGATTGATGCCCAGCCGCTGGAGGAGACGACAACGGCGCTGGGCGGGGTTGCGCCGCTGGCGTGGGCGGCTCGTTCGCTCGACGTGCCTGGCAGCGTGCAATGTCACCTGCGCATCAAGCGGCGGGAGCGAGGATTCGACGAGGCCACCTACGTGGAGAGCTTTCCGGTGTTGAACGGCGTGGGCGGAGATTGTCTGGGAGACTTTGACCAGTTACGCGAAGACGCGGGGCTGGCGGAGATGCTGGGGCATAAGATTCCCAGCGCCGAGGCGGCGCGGAAGTACCTCTACCAGTTTCACGATGCGGCGAAGATTGACCAGGCGCAGCAGCAGTTGGCTTCAGGGCGGGTGGCATAGGTTCCTGGCGAGAGCGAGCCGTTGCGGGCGCTGGCGGCGCGTCAATGGCGGCTTCGGTCGGCGTCATGAATGCGGGCTGCGATTCCGTGCTGCCCATTGTAAACGGAAGCACGCGCGCGGGTGCCAGCAGCGTGACCGGATCACAGCGACTGCTTCAGCCATACCCCGGGCCCGCGAAAGGCGAGGGCCGATGATGTGGAAGGGCGTCGATTTCGGGCATGCGGATTTGAGGCCGGCGGTACGAGTTGCGTTTTGAAGACGCGGCGATTGGGAGTATGCTTGCGTCATGATCCGCAGCGTCAGTGTAGATCGTTCGATGCGCATTGCCGCGATGACGCTGGTGGGGGTTTTGACAATCGCAAATGCGTGCTCTCAACGCCGCAAAGCGCCAATTGATGACTACTCCGACACCACTGTTGCAGTGCCCGAGTTCTCAATCGCGATCAAACTGTCCGCAGAGGCAGAAAAGCGGCTCCAAAACTTGCGCGAAACGATAAAGATCCTTGCCATGTTCGATGGCGACCCGCTTCCGGGGCAAGGTCATTACAATGCGCCGATGAGGGACGTGTACCTGGGCAGCGATGAAGAACTTGTAGACTCAAATAACGTTGCAAGATTCAATAGCGCGAGAATCTCGCAGCGCCATTGGAATCAACTGGCTGATAAAGACTACTACGTTACAATTAACGCGTTCTCAGCAAGAAAAACGTATAAGGATAACCTGCTTGATTGCGGTGTCCCGGAGGGTCATATCAGTACTTTCGCCTGGAAAACTGTTGAGGTTAGATGCTGGCTGATAGGCGAGCCCAGCGTCCCTGCCGAATGGCCCAATTCTTGGGCTTTGGAGCACTAACCACAGGTCCTTCGACTCCGCTGCGCTCCGCTCAGGATGACAGCTTTTTTAAGTGACCAATTGTCCTTTATCCTAGAAGAGTCGCAAGTATGAGGTGATTTCATGACCGTCATCCGCCAGGAAGATTTCATCGCGAGCGTTGCGGGCGCGTTGCAGTACATCAGCTACTACCACCCGGTGGATTACATCATCAGCCTGGCCAGGGCCTACGAGCGCGAACAGTCGCCGGCGGCCAAGGACGCCATGGCGCAGATTCTCATCAACAGCCGCATGTGCGCCGAGGGCCACCGGCCCATCTGCCAGGACACGGGCATCGTGACCGCGTTCCTGAAAGTCGGCATGGACGCGCGCTTCGAGGCCGCGCCCGGCGAGGAGCCGAAGGACGCGCAGCAGATGGTGGACGAGGGCGTGCGCCGCGCCTATCTGGACCCCGACAACAAGCTGCGGGCATCGATCCTGGCCGACCCGGCGGGAAGGCGGATCAATACCAAGGACAACACGCCGGCTTGCGTCAGCGTGGAGATGGTGAAGGGCGCAACGGTCGAAGTGACGGTGGCGGCCAAGGGCGGCGGCTCGGAGGCGAAAGCCAAGTTCGTGATGCTCGATCCGTCGGACTCGGTGGTCGATTGGGTGCTGAAGACCGTGCCCACCATGGGCGCGGGCTGGTGCCCGCCGGGAATGCTGGGCATCGGCATCGGCGGCACGGCGGAGAAGGCCATGCTGCTGGCCAAGGAATCGCTGATGGACCCTATCGACATTCAGGAGCTGATGGCCCGCGGCCCCGCGAACCGCGCCGAGGAGCTGCGCATCGAGCTTTACGACAAGGTGAACCGGCTGGGGATTGGCGCTCAGGGCCTTGGCGGGCTGACCACGGTGCTGGACGTGAAGGTGCGCGACTACCCGACGCACGCCGCCAACCTGCCGGTGGCCATGATTCCCAACTGCGCCGCCACGCGCCACGCTCGCATTGTGCTGGATGGCTCGGGCCCGGTCTATCTCGACCCGCCCAGCCTGGAGGCTTGGCCGAAGCTGGTCCATGACGTTTCGACCGCCCGGCGGGTGAACCTGGAGACTGTGACCCGCGAGCAAGCCGCCACCTGGCAGCCGGGCGAGGTGCTGCTGCTGACCGGCAAGCTGCTCACCGGCCGCGACGCCGCTCACAAGCGCATGACCGATATGCTCAGCCGCGGAGAAAAGCTGCCCGTGGACTTCAGCGGCCGGTTCCTCTACTACGTGGGGCCGGTGGACCCGGTGCGCGAAGAGGTGGTGGGCCCGGCCGGACCCACTACAGCCACGCGCATGGACAAGTTCACGCGCCAAATGCTGGCTGAGACCGGCCTGCTGGGCATGGTGGGCAAGGCCGAGCGCGGCCCCGTCGCCATCGAGGCCATCCGCGAGTTCGGCGCGGTCTATCTCATTGCGGTGGGCGGCGCGGCCTACCTGGTTTCAAAGGCCATCCTCGGCTCGCGGCTGGTGGCCTTTGGCGATCTGGGCATGGAGGCCATCTACGAGTTCGACGTGCGCGAGATGCCGGTGACGGTCGCGGTGGATGCGAGGGGCACGAGCGTCCACCGGACCGGCCCCGCCGAATGGCAGCGGCGGATCGCCGGAATTCCGATTCTGCAATGACGGCAGAGATCAAGGGTCAGGGGTCAGAGATTAGAGATCAGGGATCGGTTGCGAGTTGTCGGGTCAGGTGGTTTCGCGGGCCAGGTCTTCGGCAGACGGTCCGGCGTTCTCAGAGGGAAGGTGCGCCAAGCTGATGCGCTTCAAGAACTCATGGAGCACCTCGGGACCGGTGCCCGCGATTCTGTCGCCGGGGTGGGCGTCGCCTTTCATCCAGGCAAAGAGAAAAAGAAGTGGAATCCAGCAGCGGATACTCTGCTCAAGCTGCGCTCCGATGATATTGATGACGCGGGAAAAATTGAGCGGCAGGCGGACGGGGACGGTCTGCATGGTAGCCGGATCGGAACAATACTCCGGCGGGGAGCTTACCAGGTATTCGCGGCAGACGAGCGGGCGAATGGGATAAATGGAGCAGGACTCATCTTCGAGGAAGGGGCAGGGGACGCGTTGGTAGAAGTACTCGAGGGCCAACTGGCGGGCGGACGCGGTTTCGGCAAGCCAATCCTCGTTGACCATGCGATCGATGAGTCCTGCGGCGGACAGCTTGAGGAGCGCCTGATGGAAGCGGCCGGCGAGTTCCTGCCGGCGGGCCTCGGGGAGGGTGCGAATCCAGGCGGCCAGAGCCTCGGCCTCGAAGATGCTGACGGGCACCATCTGACGGCAGCAGGCTCCGCAGCCGGCCCTGCAGGAGATGGAGCGGCCGGCTTCGGCCAGTTGCGCGCCGACGCCGGCGATGAGCGAGTCGTCAAGCGCCTGAATGACCGGCAGTATCTGCGTGAGGTTGGTTTGGCCGGTCGGTACGACGGCAGTGGCTGTGAACTTGCCATCGCCGACGCCGACCGTGAAATCGACGGAGACGGTTTCCTGAGGCTGCTCGGTCATAGCTCAGCATTGTAGCGGAAGCGGGGAACTGACCGTCTGAGAGCGCAGGCCAGGCGGCGTGGCGGGATTGCGCCCACACGCTCAACATGCGCGGGCGGAGATCAATGCTGGGCCGGCGGAGCGGCTGAATCCGGCGGGGCGCCGGGTTTGGCGGGCGGGGTGAGGACGAAGCCCTTGCGGATGAGAGCGAAGCCCTGCTGGGGAAGTTCAGCCTGGAGAAGCTGGTTTTGAGGGCCGGAGAAGAGGTGGGTGGCGGCGCCGGAGATGGCGGCGACGAGATGGTGGACAGCGACGGGCTGGCCATCGAGGGTTCCACGCTCGTCGGCATAGGTGGCGAGCTGAATGGGCTGGATGGTGGCGATTTGGGAGCCGGCTTGCTTGGGGAGGATGGCCCACAGGCCGCTGTTGTTGCGGGCGACGCCCAGGGCGAGCAGGGTTTCCAGTGCGCCGGGGTCGAAGTCGGGAAGGAAGACGGCGCCGGGGTGCGGGTCCAGCCGGATGGTGGAACTGCGGCCGCTGGCGGAGATGTTCACGAGAATCTGAGCGGCGTCGGGGCCGGCTGTGACATTGACCGCCGAGCCGTTGACGGTGGCGCTCAGCTGCACGTGGCGGAGCTGGTTGGAAGCGGAGAGCTGTTCGGTCTTGGAGAGCGCGTAATCCAGGCCCTGCATGGCGATGCGGACCACCGAGGTGGAGCTGTAGCCGCGCGGGCTGGCGACGAAGTTGAAGGAGGCTGTGCCCACGGCGTGACCGTGCTGCGAGATGGTGAAGGCACCGGACTGGGCTGTGCCCGCCGGGCCGCAGGCAAGAGCTCCCGCCAGCGGCAGGAGAACGAGATGGAGCGCAAATCTCCGCATTCCTTCTTCGGGGCAGCGCCCCTGTGGAGTTAGACACGGGAATCCGGGAAAGAGTTGCGGGCGGGCAGGCTCCGATCGTCGATCCCGCGTCCATGCCTGGATCGCGGCGGCCCTCGGGACGCGGAAATCGAAGAGTTGAGAATTGGAGAGAATTCTGGCTTCTCGCAAGATTCCGTTGAGACTGCTCGCCGCGGCGACTGTCAGGGCACGACTTCAGTCGTGCCGAAAGAGCAACATAACATTGTTGGGCTTTAGCCCCTGTGGTCTTGTTTTCAGCAACCTGCAACTCCGCAGCGGCTAAAGCCGGAATCCAAATTGGCCATTTGCGGCACGACTGAAGTCGTGCCCTGACACAATCAATGGTCTAAATGCGTTTTTCCAAGAGGCTCATTCGATTGGATTTCTCTCAGAAACCATCTCCGGCCCTCGCGGTTCTGCTTCAAAGCGACTCCACCGCCTCGATCCCGCTGGCGACGGATTGAGCCAGGGAGTCGAGATCGGGAGGGAACCGCTTGCGCTCCCGCGCCGGCAGCCCCTCCAGCAGACAAGGCAACGGGGCGGCCTCGCACCCTTCAAACGCCGGAAAGCCCGCCGCGTCGGCCATGCCGCAACTCACCTTGATCAGCTCCGCCATTCCCCAGGAGCCATCCGCCCGCCGGGGCAGGTGATGCTCGGAGGCAATGGCATCGAGATCGCTGGGCAGCTTCCAATCCGCAATGAGCTTTCGTCCCGTCTGGCAATGATCCCATCCGAAGAGCTCCCGTTCGGCGTCGAGGATGCTCTCGGCGGGGCCGCGATGCGTCTCCAGCAGGGCGGCATACTCCTTGGGCCGGATCACCCCCAGCGCAAATCGTCCGACATCGTGAAGGATGCCGGCGGTGTAGGCCAGGTCTCTGTCCATGAACCCCGCTGAAGCCACCTGCTGGGATATCAATGCGCAGGCCAGGTTGTGACGCCAAAGCCGGCGCATCGCGGGATGGCTCAGCGACTTGCCGAGATAGGTTCTTACGCCCACCAGCAGGCACATGCCTTGCAACTGGTTGGCGCCCAAAACGGCGATCGCCTGCATGATCCCGGTGGCGGGATAGCGGGGAGCGTACAGAGGGGAATTGGCGACCATGAGCACTTCGCTGGCGAAGCCCGGATCGGTCGCGATCAGGTCGCTCAGCTGGTGCAGCTGCACATTCTCGTTGTTGGCCAGTTGCAAGACTCGAATGGCGACCTGAGGAAACGGGGGAAGGCGCAGGTGAGCCCAGGGCAAACGCACCTCGTCTTTTGGCCGCTCGATCTTCACCGCCGGAGCCTCCGTCGATGGCGGCAATGGCCCGCGCAACCGGCGGCCCAATGCGCCTCCACCGGCCAGGATCCGCCGCCGCTCTTCCTCGCTCTTCAACCCCTCTGGCAACTGCTTCGGCACTCAACCCGCCTCTCTACAGTCGATTTCTCTCCAAATGAGTTAAAGAGATGCCAACCGCCCTTCTCCGCGCCCTTCGCCGCTTGGCGGAGTTCATCGGTCCGGCGGGACTCATCCGCCCGGCGCCGGCAATAGACGATTGCGCCGCCCGCTCCGAACTTGTTCCCGGTCGGCGGTCAAGAGGACTCCACCGTTTGAATCCTGGCGGCGATGCTGGAGGCCAGGCCTTCAATTTCGGAATGAAACAGCCTGCGCTCCCGCGCCGGAAGCTCGTCGAGCAGTTCCGGATAGGGTGTGGCCGCGCATCCTTGAAACGCCGCAAAGCCCGCTGCGTCCGCCATTCTGCAACTGACGTTGACCAGCTCCGCCATGCCCCAGGGACCATCCGCCGGCCGGGGCGAGTGGTGCTCGGAGATGACCGTTTCAAAGTCCGAAGGCAGGTTCCAATCCGCAATCAGCTGGCGTCCGATCGCGCAGTGGTCGGAGCCGAACAACTCCCGCTCGGCCTGAAGCACGCTGCCGCCGGTGCCCTGGTGGGTCTGCAACAGCGCGGCGTACTCCTTGGGGCGAACTGCGGCCAGTCCCAGCCGGCCAATATCGTGCAGCACTCCCGCCGTGTAAGCGGTGTCCTTGTCCAGGAACCCGGCCGCGGCCAACTGAGCGGCGATCAGGGCGCAGGCCAGGTTGTGGCGCCAGATCACCTGCATGAAAGGAAGATTCAGCGCCTTGCCCATGAAGGACCTGGCGCCCACGGTCAGGCACATCCCCTGCAGGTTGTTGATGCCCAGGATCACCACTGCCTGTTGAATGCTCTTGGATGGAAAGCGCGGGGCGTAAAGCACGGAGTTGGCGATGGTGAGGACTTCGCTGGCAAACGCCGGATCGGAGGAGATCAGGTCGCTGAGCTGGTGCATCGGCACATTCTCCCGGTTCGCCAACTGCATCACCCGGATGGCGACTTGAGGAAAAGGAGGAAGGCGCAGATGCTGCCAGGTTACATTGCCCACATCGGGTCTTCGCCGCTCGATCTGCGCCATGGGAGCCTCCGTTCATCCGGGCAGCGGTCTTGAAACGCGGGGACCTGGCCGGCTCTGGCCGCCGCGCCGTTCCTCGCTCCTCAATCCCGACAAGGATCCTTTCGGCAGAAAGGCGTCTTTCAACAGTGGAGACATTGACGTGCCGCTTTCGCGTCTCCCGAAGACGCGCCCGGATGCCCGCTTGTCCCGTTTTCTCGATCGGTCGAGTCGCGAGACCTGGGAGCGTAAGATTCTCCGACGGCGAGGGCGCCGATCCCGCGATCGCCCGTCGAGTCCGATCGGACCGCCAACGTGCTGGAGTTTAGCCGAATCCGAGTTCCGCGGATCGAGACCGTCTCCAGTTCCCTGCTCCCGTTGCCTGCCCGCTCCGCGCGGACCGCTCTATAATCGCCCCATGCCGTTTCTCAGCGATCCGCGACGGCGGTTGATAGCTCTGCTTGTGGGCGGGGTGCTGGTTTTTGCCTTGCTGGGCGCGTTGCAGGCGTTCAACACCTCGAGCTGGCGTTTTCTCACCCCGCAGACTGCCGGCGAGACGCTGGCCTATACCGCCTTTACCGTTTTCGTGTTCCTGGCGCTGCTGGCGCTGCTGGTGCTGCTGTTCAGGAACTTTCTCAGGCTCTATGCGGGCCAGAGCAGCAGCGCGCTGGGAGCGCGTCTGCGTTCGCGGCTGGTTCTGGTCGCGGCGTTGATTGCGCTGATCCCGGCGGCATTCATGTTTCTGTTCTGCTTTCTGCTGATGAACCGCACCATCGACCGCTGGTTCTCGCCCAACACATCGGCCTTGCGAGAGGACTCCACCCGCGTGGTGCTGGAACTGGCGCAATACGTGACCTCGAATGCGCGCGTGGAGGCGGAGTCCATCGCGGCTTCCGGCGCGCCGGACTGGGAACTGCCGGAATTGCAGGATGCGCTCGGCTCCCACCGCATCACGCTGGCCGGCGGCTTCGTGGTGGTGTATGGGAAGAATAAGCGCGCTTTGGCCAGTTTTCAGGCTCCGGCGGAGCAAACTCAGGCCAGCCTGCTTCCTTGGCTTGAAGGCCAGCGGGGCGGCGCGGTTCCACTGCGCGGCCCGCTCTCTGCGAATCTGCTCTCAGCGGCGCAGCGCAGCGATGAGCCGGTGATCAAAGTGGGAGATGAGGAATATGCGCTGGGTATGTCGGCGACCGCCTCCGGCAAGGTGGTGGTGGTGGGGCTGCCCATGCCCCAAGGGCTGAGCCAGACGGCGATGCGCATCCGCTCCGGCGCGGACGAATACTGGCGGCTTTTCCGTTCTCGCAACCAAATCCGCACCACGTTCTTCCTGACGCTGCTGCTGATTACTGTGTTTGTGTTCTTCTCCAGCGTGTGGCTGGCGCTGTTTCTGTCCAAGCAGATCACGCGGCCGGTGGAGGCGCTGGCCGACGCCATGGATAAAATTGCGGCCGGCAAGTACGACCATCGCGTGGCGCTGATCGCCACCGGGGAGATGGACGACCTGGTGCGCGCCTTCAACAGCATGGCGGCGGATTTGGATGCGAGCCGGCAGTTGGTCGAGAGCTCGTCGGCGCAACTGACGGCGGCCAACCTGGCCATCGAGGAGCGGCGCAGGGAGTGGGAGACGATCGTGGAGACCATTCCCAGCGGGGTAGTGACGCTGGATGGGGCGGGATTGGTGCTCCAATCGAATCGCGCCTTTGCGGTGCTGATGGGGAAGCGCGAGGACGCGAGCCTGACCGGGGAGCGGATCGACGCGCTGCTGCCCGCCGATTGCGCCGAGGATCTGGCGGGCGTGATCCGGCGCGGACAGCGCATGGGCGCGGCGTCCACCGAGATCGACTTCCACGCCCGCGGCCGCACCATCCATCTGGCCGTTACCAGCGCGCGCCTGGAGCTGGCCAGGGGGCAGACGGGAACCGTGCTGGTGATGGAGGACACGACGGAGCTGTTGCGCGCGCAACGGCAGTTGGCGTGGAAGGAGGTGGCGCAGCGGGTGGCGCACGAGATCAAGAACCCGCTCACCCCCATCGCGCTCTCGGCCGAGCGGATCGCCAAGCATCTGGACCGCATCCAGCCGGATTCGCCCAGCGTGATCCGCAAGTGCAGCGAGGTGATTCTGGCCTGCGTGGGCACGCTGCGCACGCTGGTGGACCAGTTTTCCGCGCTGGCGCAGTTTCCCGCGCCCCAACCGCGCGCCTGCGACTTGAACCGCGTTGCGGAGGAGGCGCTGGCGCTGTTTGCCGGCCGGCTCGACGGCATCACGGTGCAGCTGGACCTGGAGCCGGATTTGCCCATGGTGCTGGCCGATCCGGATGCCATCCGGCGCGCGCTGGCCAACCTGATCGACAATGCCGCCGAGGCCATGCAGGGCAGCCTGCTGCGCGTGCTGGGCATTCACAGTTCGCTCAGCGAGGATGGCGGGGCGGCCGAGGTGGTGGTCTCCGACACCGGCCACGGCTTGACCGATGAGATTCGCGAGCGGCTGTTTCTGCCCTTCTACTCCACCAAGCACCGGGGCACGGGACTAGGCCTGTCGATCGCGGCCAAGATCGTACAGGAGCACGGCGGCAGCCTGCGCGCCGAGGCCAACAGCCCCAAGGGCGCGCGCTTTCTGCTGCGGCTGCCCCTGATGGAGCCGGCCGCGCCGGCCTCCCAGCCCGCGATGGAAGCCGGCGCCACCGCGCCGCTGAAGGAATTGACCTCATGAATCACATTCTGGTGGTGGACGACGAAGCGGAGATTCGCACCTCGCTGGAAGAGATTCTGCGCGAAGAGGGCTACGGCGTGGCCAGCGCCGCCACTGCCGCCGAAGCCATGGTGCTGATTCAGGACACGCCCTACGATGTGGTGCTGCTCGACATCTGGCTTCCGGACCGCGACGGGCTCGATGTGCTGGCCGACATACGCCAGTTGGCTATGGAGATGCGGCCCGAGGTGGTCATCATCAGCGGCCACGGCACCATCGAGGCGGCGGTGAAGGCCACCAAGCTGGGCGCATACGACTTCCTGGAGAAGCCGCTCTCGCTCGATCGCACGCTCATCGTACTGAAAAACGCCGTGGAAGCGCGCCGCCTGCGCACGGAAAACCTCGAATTCAAGCGCCAGTTCAACGTGGGATCGGTGCTGACCGGCGCCAGCGTGCCGGTGAAGGCCCTGCGCCAGCAGATCCGGCTGATGGCGCCCACCAATGGACGGGTGCTGATCTACGGCGAGTCGGGCACTGGCAAGGAGTTGATCGCTCGCGCCATTCACGCCGAAAGCCTGCGCCGGGACAGCGTCTTCGTCGAGCTGAACTGCGCGGCCATTCCCGAGGCCTACATCGAGGCGGAGCTCTTCGGCTACCGGCACGGCGCCCAACCCGGCGGCCCCACGGAGCAGCGCGGCACCCTGGAGCGCGCCGACGGGGGAACGCTCTTCTTGGACGAAGTGGGGGACATGAGCCTCAAGACGCAGGCCAAGGTGCTCTCCGCGCTGGACGACCAGTTGTTCACGCCGGTGGGCGGCACACAGCCCCTGCGCGTGGACGTGCGCCTGATCGCCTCCACCAATAAGGACCTCGAAGAAGAGATCGCCAAGGGCAACTTCCGCGAGGATCTCTTCTACCGCCTCAACGTGGTCCCGTTCTTCGTGCCGCCGCTCAGGGAGCGCAAGCAGGACATACCGCTGCTGGCGCGCGAGTTTCTGCTGGAGTTCGGTCGTCAGTACGGCCGCCCGCGCATGGAGATAGGCGACGAGGCGCTGGAGACCCTGGCCCAGTACCACTGGCCGGGCAACGTGCGCGAGCTGAAGAACGTGATCGAGCGCGTGCTCATCCTCAATCCCCGCGCCCTGCGCATCGAGCGCAAGCACCTGCCGCCGCTGACCCACAAGGCCGCCGCGCGCTCGACGGAGGAGTTCTCGACGCTGCAGCAGGCCCGCGACGCCTACGAGCGCGAGTACATTCTCAAGAAGATCGAGGAGGCCCGCAACAACATCAGCCGCGCCGCGGAGCTGCTCGGCCTGGAGCGCAGCCACCTCTATCGCAAGATGAAGGCGCTGGGCATCGGCGTGCGGGAGTAACGAACTCAGGAACAGGACTCAAGGCGTCACGATGCGGCCGGCCAGGTCGGGAGCGACCATTTGAAAATGCCTCACGTTCCAAGTGTAGATTTGCTCGGCCTGGATCTTGCGGGCGCAGGCCAGAAGTAAAGCGTCGTAGATGATCCCACCGGACAGCTTCAGTGCCGCCGTGTGCCGGATCGTCTGGAAGACTTCATTGGCGGTCAAAGTGATGCAATCGAGCGTGGTTCTGAAGTGGTCGAGGATCAGCGCTGCCTGCTCGGGCCTGACCCTGTGGGGCGGTCTCATGCCGGTGAGGGAGGCATAAAGTTCGGCCAGCGTATGCGCGGCGCAAGACGCCTCTTGAGGAGCGAATTGCATCACCAACCTGCGGCTGACCTCATGACGGCTGTCGGCTTCCCGCGCGGCGGCCACAAGCACGGATGTGTCAAAAAACGCCTTCACTCCAGCCCGCTGCCTTCCATGATCCGCTTTGCGCGCTCCTCATAACCCTGCCGAATCAGATCGGGAATATCGATATCCACCGTTGGACTGCCGGAGACGACCCACATTCCGTCCTTCAGGATCACCTGGGGGTCGGAGAGAGCCGGCTCCATGACCAACCGGTCGCCGCTGCTCTCGATCCGGAGGCGAGTGCCGGGAACCAGGTGCAGGGCGTCGCGCAGTTTCTTGGGAACCACGATCCGGCCGGCCTTGTCGATCTCCACAGTGGCATTCATGAATACCATAATACCATTGGAATTGCCATTTAGGCGGCCTTGTTTCGTCTTTGCCGGCAGACGAGAAGGCCCTACGGAACCTCGGGGTACAGCAGTTCGGTAAACCGCGGATCGTCCATCATACTTTGGAAGTCGTTGTCGATGCGCGCTTGGAGCCGATTCCTGGGGTTCAGTTCGATGGCCCGGGCAAGGTGCCTGAGGCAATCCTGCGGACGCCCGGTGATCGAGTCCAGAAGGGCAAGCCCGTAGAAGGCGTAGTCGGCCTCCCTATAATCGGCCAGAATGCTGCTGAACTGCTCGCGCGCCTCCTCATAGTAGCCGGTATTCAACAGCGAGACGGCGTAGTCGTTGTGCTCCTCGGGTGTCGGAAAGGTCAGCCTGGCCTGCTCCAACTGCCGCTGGCAGGTGTGGATATACATCTGGCAGCGTTCCTTGAATTCGGGCGGCGCGGCGGGAAGCAGCTTCTCAAAGGCGGCCAGCGCCCTTTCGTACCTTCCCTGTTGTACCAGTTGCACGGCAGCCTGATAGTGCTGGCTGGCGGATCCCGTGCCTGGGGCGGCGTGCCCGCTGGGCTTGGCAGCCGGAGGAGGTGTTTTCTTGCGGCTGGGCGCCGCGGATCGGGCCTCTTGCGTCATGGTTTTGCCGGGAGCGCGCCTCCTGGACGTACGGTTTGCCCGAAGAACCGCCGGCTGGAACCCTGCGTTTTGGAATCGCGCTGCTAGGCCCTCTTTATACCTATAACCCCGCGTTCCGTCAAGGGGGGCCGTCTGGTCGGAGCCTTCCGGTGCCGGGGATCGGCAAACAACGCAGTGGCTGTTCAGGGTTCACCATCCCCGTCTTGCTTCTAATGATGTACATTAGGAGGCAATGATTAAGGACGAGATCGTCTCGGGCGTCGCAGAGCTTGTGGTCTGGTGGCTAGGCACCCGCCGCGCCAAGCTTGTTGGGATGAGCCACGAGTCCATGGCGGTCAACCCATTTCTGATTCCATTGATACTTGCTCTTGAGGACACGAGGTCATCCGATGAGCTCGCTCACCTGTTGCTTTCGGGGCATTTTGCGATCGGCCACGCGACTGGCTTTGGCAAGCTGATCGATGAGAAGATCCTTCCTGACGTTTTCGGAACAACCAAGCTCACCAGCAAGTTCAGAGCGGTCCCTCCTTGGTCGGCGTCGATGTTTGACGAGATCGACCACCTCGTTACGATGCCGAATGGTGAGGTGTATCTGTTGTCGCAGAAGGCTGGCCGCTGGACGATCCAATTGACGATGGCGGTGCAGTTGAACAGAGCATTTACTGAATTGCTGAGGGCGCGAGACGCGGGTGGAATCGCGTTCAATGGAATTGTTGTGGGCGTCTTTTATGGTAGAAATGAGGAGCTTACCGACAAGTACGACATTCTCAGAGGGATCAATCGCGGCAAAGCGCACGACGTGATCGATATCAGGGACGACGTTCAGGTTTATGCTGGTCGCAGATTCTGGTCCTGGCTTAACGAGAATGAAGACGCTACTCAGGAGTGGGTCTTGGAGGGGATTCTTCGCGGGATCGAAGTCTCGAACCGGACGCACGGACCAATTTCGGAATCCTTGGATGCATACGAAGCGGAGCTCTCGCGCCACTACGCAAAGTACATTGCCAGTGACGGCAGAATAGATTGGTTTGGGATTCTGCGGGCGATAAATGGCTAGGCTACCGCGTTGAAGTGTCGAAGAGCAACATTTGGCCTGCCTCTTCTCCGTAGTAGGAATGGCTCCCGGCAAAAACCCGTCCTGCTCTGAAAAACGTCCGAGTGCGAACGTGAGGGCGCACGTGTGTCATCGTGCTTTGCCCCAGTGAAGGGGCGTAAACTCCCTTTTCTTCAATCTCGTCAAGCAGGGAATCAACTACTTTTCCGGTGACGAAACCGAGCCGAACTGGAACGGCGTTACCAATCTGTCGGCACTTGTCGGTGGGTGATCCTGCGAATGACCAGTCCCTTGGAAACTCCTGAACGGCGGCCATTTCGCCCACAGTTAAGGCTCTAAGTTCGGTCGGGTGGCACATGCTCGTTCCGGCATGATTCGGCATGGTGACGACCGTCGGGCACGGGAAGTCCATTGATAGTTTACGCCAGTAGGCACTCCGCCCACCTTTCAGATGCCAGGTTTTTCCCATCGACTCCCGCTGGATCTCCACTGGGAGGCTCCTCCAGTTTCCTCCCGGTGGAACCATAGAAAGATAGCCGAGTTTGCGCGGACTAAAGTTCATTGCGGAACGGTCAGGATCGACGAATTCATTACCGATCACCTCCCCGAGGGTTCTGAACGGGGGAAGGCCGTCCTTTGCGCGATTGCTGAACTCTGGCTCCGGGAACTTAGCCGCAACGTTGAATCGGTTGCCTATAAGTATTAAGCGTTCCCTGATTTGCGGCGCGCCATAATTCACTGCGTTGACCAAAAAGCAATCCACGCGATAGCCGTCGGCCTCAAACCGCTTGAGAATCTCTCGCAGTAGCGATCCTTTTTTTGACCAGTCGGGTGGGAAATCTCTTGAGGCACTACCCTTGGGAAGCACAGGCATGGAGTGAAGCCCCCGAACATTCTCCATAATGAACGTTTTTGGCTTGATTTCCGATATTACCCTTATGAACTCAAATACCAACTTCCCGCGGCCGTCGCTGATTCCCTGACGCTGGCCGAAAACGCTGAAGGCCTGACATGGCGGACCGCCAACGACCAGGTCGATTCCGGAGACATCCATCCCGGCTCCCTCGCTCAATTCCGCAAGGCCGAGTTTCTCAATTGAATCCGTGATAATCGGGAGAGCAGGCCGGTTTCTGCGAATGGTCGCCACTGCCATTTCATCGATTTCGTTGCAAACGACGGGGTGAAATCCTGATTCCTCGAGTCCAAGGTCGAGGCCCATTGCGCCGGAAAAGAGAGAGACAAATGGTCGTCCTGGGAGACTCGTGCCGACGACAATCGCTTTGCCGCCCTGTTGACACTTCGGCGGCCTGCGAACCGGGTGCGGCGTATCTGTCATTGGCATGATTACACTCCCTGTCACTCCTCAGCACAACCTGTGGATTCGTTGAAAAAGCGGTATCAATTCATGGAATTCCAGGCTAATGCCTCGTGAGCAAGCGCAGGCCAAATAATCTTGCTTGTTCATCGCCCCGTTCCCTTTATGGGCTGCCTTTTCGGCCTATCCCAATTGGGGCTCTTGCACTTCGGGCAAACGCGTGGCTTGTCGGTTTTTTCACGCGGGAGCCATTCATGCCCGCACCGGCAACGACATCCCAGCAGTAAGACGGTCCCTATTGAAAGGGTATTCTCGCTCATCAGCTCTCCGTCAATCACAACTTTAGGTATATACCAACGGTATGGACTTGTACACATTTCTATTAGTATCTACTAATGGTATAAAACGGAGGGCAGTATCTACCAACCCTCCCGTCAATGGGCAGGCTGGGAAGCGCGCCTCATCGGCTGGACTCCATGCGGTTTTTCCGGTAGATGGCCGGGTTGAGCGAGGGGTCGTTGTACATCTTCAACTGGCGGTAAAGCTTGAAGCGTCGCGTGCCGGCGAGGGTCTGGCGCCATAGCGCGTCCAGGCAGCCGGTCAGGTCGGCGCGCTGCTCTTCGAGGATGGCCAGCCGCTCGCGATTGCGCTCGGCGTGGCCCGCGGGAGCGTCCCCGCGTTCGGTCTCTTCGCGCGTGTGGTAAATCTTCAGCGCCAGGATGGAGAGCCGGTCGACGATGAGCCCCGGCGACTCGGAGTTCAGCTCGGCAGCCGGGCTGGGCAGATTCCGGGTCGCCAGCCAGGCGAGCAGGGCGCGATCCAGTTCCTCGGCCAGGTCGCCGCGGCGCTGGTTGGTCAGGTCCACGCGGCGCTTCACCGCGGCTATTTCGGCGTCGGTTGCGCCGGGAGCGCGGGCCTCGTCCTCGATGTGCCAGAGGTCGAAGTTGGCGCGATGCTGGCGGGCGACCACGGCCAGCCAATCCGCCGCCGCTTCGCCGCCGGCCTCATTCTTTGCCGGGCTTGACGATCCTGCCTCCGCCCCGGCGCAGTTGGCTTCGCCCGGCGACAGGTGCCAGTCTTGCGTCCGTTGGTCGTGCAGGGCGACGATGGCGTCCGCTGAGAGCATTCCGATCGGTCCTTGAAGCAGGGGCAGCCTGTGCGCGGCGGCGGCCGGCTGCATTCGCAACGTCAATGGTAGAAGAATCCTCGCACGAGGTCTATGCCGGGGGTATGATCGCTGAGAAAGCGAGGGCGCTTCGCCCGTCGCAGGGTTGAGCCGAAAGCTGTTCCACATGGCGATGAGAGCCGTTTTCGATACATCGGTGATTGTTTCGGCAGTCCGCAGTCGTCATGGCGCCAGCAACCGGCTGCTCCAGATGGCGTACGCCCGCTCGGTTCGGATGGTGGCGACGCCGGCCCTTTTCCTGGAGTACGAGGAGGTACTGGGGCGCGACGAACAGCGCGCCGTACACGGCATGTCGCCGGAACGCATGAGCGCATTTCTGGTCGGACTTGCTGGTATCATTGAACCTGTCAAGGTCTACTATCGCTGGAGACCGCAGATGCGCGATGTAGATGACGAGATAGTGCTCGATGCGGCGATCAGCGGACGCGCCGACGCGATCGTAACGCACAATGTCAGGGACTTTGTTCCTGCCGCTTCGCGGTTCAATGTGCGCGTCTTGAGTCCCGCGAGCCTGGATTGGGAGGTGCTGAAGTGAGCAAATCCGCGTACCCGGTCAAGCTGCCTCCTTCCATAGGAAATGCGGCTCGGAAGCTGGCGAAGGAAGACGGCGTGTCGCTGAGCCAGTGGGTGTCGATCGCCGTTGCTCAGAAGATCAGTTCCGTGGAGACCGCGGATGCGTTCTTCAAGCGGAGATCGCAGGGCGCGGAGCAAGCGGAGTTTCTTGAGATCCTGCGCAATGCTCCGGACCGGCCGCCCGACCGGGGGGATGGACTGGTTTCCGCAGACGCTCAATAACTTCCGTGTCAGGCGAGAGCCCCCATTCTTGGCGCGCGATGCGCCAGGAGTTGAGGTCCTTCCCGTTACTGCATGTTTGGAAAACTCAAAGATGGGCCTTCCCGGTTTCTCTTCGTTCTACGAAGCGCCCAATTGGCGCCGAATCGCATCGGCGATAGCGTCGGCGTGGCGCCGCATCGCCGCTTCGCTTTCGGCTTCGATCATCACGCGAGCCAGGGGTTCGGTGCCGCTGTAGCGAATCACCACGCGGCCGGAGTCCTTCAACTCCTCCTCGGCGGCGCGGATGGCGGCGGCTACCGCGGGAATGGATTCGAGCGGCTTCTTCTCGCGGACCTTGATGTTGACGATGACCTGCGGGAAGACTCTCAGGTCGGCGGTCAGTTCGTCGATGGACTTGCCGGTGCGGGCGATAAGGTCGAGGACGACCAGCGCGGTGAGCAGGCCGTCGCCGGTGGTGGCCAGATGAGGCAAAAGGATGTGACCGGACTGCTCCCCGCCCAGCGCCGCGTTGTGCCGTTGCATCTGCTCGAGGACGTAGCGGTCGCCGACCGGGGCGCGCAGCATGCGGATGCCCGAGCGGCGCAAGGCCGCTTCAAGCCCCATGTTGGACATGGTGGTGGCCACGACCAGATCTCCCGTCAGCAGGCCGCGGGCTTGGAGGTCGCGGGCGGCCATGAGCAGGATGGCGTCGCCGTTCAGGACATTGTTCCGCGGGCCCGCCAACATGCAGCGGTCGGCGTCGCCGTCGAAGGTAAGACCGAGGTCCGCTCCGCGCGCGCTCACCTCGGCGGCGACGAGCTTGGGGTGAAGAGCGCCGCAGTTCAAGTTGATATTGCGGCCGTCGGGGGCGATGTGGAGGAGGGTGACGTCCGCGCCGAGACGGCGGAAGAGCTCGGGGGCAACGGCTGCGGCGGCGCCGTTGGCGCAGTCGGCCACGACGCGCAACCCGGCCAGGCTCAGTCCCGGCACGCAGTCGAGCAGGAACCGAATGTAATCGGCCTGAAGGGCGGGGTCGTCTTCGACGGCGGGCAGCTGGGCCGGATCGGGCGCGGCAGCTCGGGCGGCGTGATGGAGGATCTCGTCCTCCATGGCCAGCTCGACCGCGTCGGCAAGCTTGAAGCCGTCTGCGCCGAAGAGCTTGATGCCGTTGTCCTGCCAGGGATTGTGGGAGGCGGAGAGGACGACGCCGGCGTGAAAGCTGTGGGCGCGGGCGAGGAAGGCGACGGCTGGCGTGGGAACGATGCCGGCGCTTTCAACTCTCGCGTGCGCCTGGCGCAGGCCGGCGGCCAGCGTGGCGGCGATCCAGGGGCTTGACTCGCGCGTGTCGCGGCCGAGAATCACCCTGGGAGCGGCTGTCGTCTTGCGCAGGGAGTGGCCCAGGGCCAGGCCGACCGCGAAGATGGTGGTCGGGTCGAGCGGATATTCGCCGGCAAGCCCGCGAATGCCGTCAGTGCCGAAGAGTTTGCGCGCGGCTGGTGGGATCGCTGCAGAGGTCATAGGTTTCATTCTTGATTCTAGTGCCTGGGAGCGGCATTGCGCGCCGCGCCCTCAGCGCGGCTTGCCGTTGTCTCGACGCGGCTAGTGAAGACGCCGTCGGCCAGGCGCGTCGTGAGCCGGTCGCCGGTGGCGAGCTGGGCGGTGGAGCGGATGAGGCTGCCTGCGTCGCTGAGCACCAGGGCATAGCCGCGATCGAGGACGGCGAGGGGCGAGAGCGAGCGGAGGCGGGCGTCGAGGGCGCTGAGGTTGGCGGCGGAGGCGCGGTGAAGGCGCTCGATGGAGTGGTCGAGGCGGGCGCGGCAGGCCAGCAGGCGTTCGCGGGCCTGGGCGAGAGCCTGGCGGGGATCGCGGCGCAGGACGGCGGCGGTGAGTCCGGCGACGTCGAGTTGGCGCAGCCGGAACAGGCCAGCGAGCGCCGATTCAAGACGAAAGGCGAGGTCGTCGAAGCGCTGGGCCGAGCGGCGCAGCAGTGTGGAGACGCGGGACTCGGCGCGGTCCGCCACAGCGGATCGGGTGAAGCGCTGGCGGCTTTGCAGAAGCTGGAAGCGGACGGCGCGGTCGAGCCGGTGGGATTGGTTTGCGAGGTGCTCGGCAATCTTGTGCTGGGCTTCGGTGATCAGCTCGGCGGCGGCCGAAGGGGTGGGAGCGCGCAGGTCGGCGGCGAAGTCGGCGATGGTGAAGTCGGTCTCATGGCCGATGGCGGAGACCACGGGCAGGCGCGAGGCGGCGATGGCGCGAGCCACGCGCTCCGAGTTGAAGGCGGCCAGGTCCTCGAGCGAGCCGCCTCCGCGTGCCAGGACGATTACGTCCACCAGACCGGAATCGCGGGAGCTGGCCGCATTGAGCTGGGCGATGGCGGATTCGATCTCGGCGGGCGCCTGCTCACCCTGCACGGAGACGGGGAAGACGAGAACATTGAGGCCGGAGTGGCGGCGGGCGACGATGTTCAAAAAGTCGCGGATGACGGCGCCTGCGGGCGAGGTGACGATGCCGACGGCGCGGGGAAAGGCGGGCAGCGGACGCTTGCGCGCCAGCTCGAAAAGGCCTTCGGCCTTGAGGCGCGCCTTGAGCTGCTCGAAGGCCAGTTGCAGCGAGCCGGCGCCGACCGGCTCCATGGTTTCGGCCACCAGCTGCATCTGCCCGCGCTGCTCGTAGACGCTGACGCGGCCGCGGACCAGGACGTGAAGACCGTCTTCGGGGCGGAACCGGAGCAGCATGGCCTGGCGGCGGAAGAGAACGATGGGCAGCTGCGCGTCGGCGTCCCTCAGGGTGAAGTAGAGGTGGCCGGAGGGCGCGGGGCGAAAGTTGGAGATCTCGCCCTCCACCCAGACGTCGCCGTATTCGAGTTCGACGAGTTCGCGGACCTGGGCGACCAGCTCGCGGACCGGCCAGATGCGGCGGCTCCGGCGGGGCTCTTCGAAGCTGAGGTCGAGCTGGGGCGCGGATGAATCTTGTGCGGGCATTCCACTGAAAGTGTAATTGGTGCGGGGTTCTTCAAGGCCGGCGCGATTCCCCGGTGCCGGCGGGGTTCACCGCGCGGCCGAGGCGGTCTTCAAGAGGGTGCAGCGGGCGGCGCGGAGGTCAGAGTGTGTAGGCGCCAATGCGGGTCTCGCGGCTGGTGAGCGCGTCCGAGGAGCGGTCCAGGGATTCGTACTCCGCGTCGTGGTCTTTGCGGAAGGCGCGGAAGTCCTGCTCGCTGGTCCAGCGGTCGATGGTGAGGTAGCCGCCGGGGATGTAGGCGTCGCGCAGAAGGTCCGTTCCCAGATAGTTCGGGGAGGTGCGGAAGAGCTTGGCCCAGGCGCCCTCGGGCCCGTAAGCGGCCTCAAAGGCGGCCACCTTGTC
>Ga0326728_10010909_pt1 | contig 21017 bp, 14 predicted proteins | sample MB3enrmetagenome_FD_207602 | JGI IMG/M metagenome (GOLD analysis project Ga0326728, IMG submission 207602) | Lab enriched peat soil microbial communities from McLean, Ithaca, NY, United States - MB31MN | ecosystem: Environmental > Terrestrial > Soil > Wetlands > Peat | place: USA: New York... | reverse complement strand
ACCATGCTTTCCAAAGTCATTCGTTCTTCGCCAGTTAGCTCAATTTGGGGCGCTCGACGTGACATAATCGAGCAGTATAAGTCACCAATATCGATAAGTCAACTTATTTTTATAACGCAACACTAGTTTCGCGATGTCGTTGAAAACAAACGGAGAAAAATGTCGGTTTTTCGCCTTGCCAGGATGTTAATGAAAATAGCCGTCTTATTTAATCCTTGTCAGGATATAGATGAAAAGAAAGGGAATTATTGAAAATAATAGTGACAAGTGATGAGTACTGAGTGACAAGAAAAGCAAAAACCCAGGGAAGGAAACGCGGATTGAGTGATATTCGGAAAGAAACCGGACCAACTTGCACCGCTACCTTTGCAAGGATCGAAATCCGAAAATCGAAGCTCGAAAATCGGGGCGAGTTTCGAGTTTCGAGTTTCGAGTTTCGAATTTCGAGTTTCCTCTCTCACTCGCTCCTTGCTTGTCACGGCCCCAGCACCGGGACGGCCATGGAGCGCACCGCACCCGCGTCGTCGCTCAACAGAAAGCGGATGACCCGCGCCACGTCTTCGGTCGCAACCCAGCGGGAGAAATCGGCCTTGGGCATGTCGCGCCGGTTTGCCTCCATGTCCATGGTTCCGGGCAGGATGCAGTGCGCATGGATATTGTAATCTTTCAGCTCACTCGCCAGGATCTCCGTAAGCTGGCGGACCGCGCCTTTCGATACGGCGTAGGCGGCCATGCCGGCGCCGCCGCCGTTCAGAATCGCTCCACTGGAAGTGGTGATAATCCGTCCGAAGTTTTGGCGGATCATCACCGGCACAACGGCATGTGCGGCAAGGTAGACCATCCGCAGGTTCAAATCGAACATCCGGTCCCAGCTTTCCTCACTGGTTTCGTGGACCTTCCCCGCCGCGAACCCGCCGGCAATGCAAACCAGGAAATCAACTCGATTCCAACGCTCAGTGACCTCGGCGACGAATCGCTCGACGTCGGCGGCCTTGGTCAAATCGGCTTTCGCGCCCCACAGCCGCTCCGTCGCCGCGCCGGCGCGATTCTCGAGCGCGGCCCAATGTTCATCGGCCGTGTAGGGTACCGCCACACGCGCTCCGCTTCCCGCCAGATCAAGCGCCACGACGCTGCCCAACGCGCCCGTTCCGCCCGTAACGATGGCGACTCGGCCTTGAAAGTCCATAGAAACACCTCGCATCCGATGAATTCCAGGGGAACTGAAATGATAGCAGAGAGGAGCAGAAGCGTTAGAGTGAAAATCGCAGCGGCAGTTTGAGAACGCACGCCCCGGAGCACGTTGGGTTTGTCGAGGAGAAAATGAACGAAACAACTTTCTCGCTTTCCTTGGGTGAGCTCTCTGGGACGGAAGCAACCCCCCTTATTTTCAAAATAAACCAGTGCCCCCGAGGTCGAGGCTTCAAGAAGGGACAAACAGTCGGTAAAATGGGAAAAATTCAGCGTTTAATGGCAAATTGAACAATACCTTTTTGACTTCTGTTCTTTGTGGGAATACTATGGCGTGCCGAGGAGTGCCGGCTCCGTATGATTGGCCAGACGTTAGCCCACTACGAGATTGAGGGTTGCCTGGGGGAGGGCGGTTCGGGCGCCGTCTATCGCGGGCGCGACCTGCGCTTGGAGCGGCCGGTGGCCATCAAAGTCCTGGCGGATGCACTGCGCGACGACGAATTCGCCTGGGCCCGCCTGCTGCGCGAGGCGCGCCTGGCCTCGCAGTTGAACCATCCGCATATTGCCGCCATTTACGACTTGGGGGAAGAGGACGGCCGCGCTTACATCGCGATGGAGTACGTCGAGGGGCTGCCGCTGGCTGACCTCATCCCCGAAGGCGGCATGCCTTTAGAGCAAGTCGAGCGCTATGCCGCGCAGATCGCCGGCGCGCTGGCTTTTGCGCACCAGCAAGGGGTCATTCATGGGGATCTAAAGGGTTCAAATATACTTGTTACTCAAGAAGGTAATATTAAGCTCTTGGATTTCGGCTTGGGCCGTCGCATTCCGCGGGGCGGCATGGAGGAAGTGACCAGCTCATGCCTGCCCCTGGCGGAAGCCGGCGCCACGGCGGGAACGCTGCCTTATCTCGCCCCAGAGGTCCTGCGCGGCAGTCCCACCAGCCTCTCGAGCGACGTGTGGGCGCTGGGTGTGCTGCTCTACCAGATGGCCACTGGCAAGCTGCCCTTCCGCGGCGCCACGCCCTTCGAGCTGAGCGTGGAGATCATGGTGGGCGCTCCGCCCAAGCTCGCGCAACTGCCGGAACCGCTCCAATCCACCCTGCGCCGTTGCCTGGAGAAGGACCCCGCGGCCCGCATTCCCCAGGTGAGCGAACTTGCCGGATCGCTCGAGGGAAGTGCCCGCCGAGTCGAGCCCGCCGAGCCCGCGCGGGAAGCCGCTGGCCCCACTACGGCCGCCGAGCAACTATCGGCGCTCCCCGCTACGCGCCGACGGCGCATGGCGTGGGCGGCAGGCGCGGCGACGGCGTTCCTGGTGTTGATGCTGGGGGGCATTTACGCCCGGCACGTCTGGGTCTTGCGGCACGCTGCACAGCCGGCTCCCCCATCCCAGGTCCTCAAAGCATTCCGCGCGGGAAATCCCGATGTGAAGGTTTGGGTCAACACGGACTCCGGGACCTATCATTGCCCCGGCACAAGATGGTACGGGAAGACCAAGGAAGGCGAGTATCTGACACAAAAGGAGGCGCAGGATAAGGGATACCACCCGGCCGCAAGCCGCGCATGCATGTGATGCAGGGGAAGACGGTCCGGCGGGAAAATCCGCGTCAGGCGAAATGCAGAGTAAAGAAAGGAGGGAGGGCGCGAGACCTAATCGCCCACTGCCGAATCCGTCGAGGCGGCCTGCTGGGTCGTGTTGGCAGTAATCAAGAAACTCTGGTCCGTGTAGTAGTACACGCCGCCTGTCTGGCCGAAGGTGGAAGGATTCGCGTTCAGGGTATATCCATTGATAGTGCCGTTTTCAATCAAGGTGGGGGTATAGAAAAAGCTGTAACCGCTCTTATAGCCTCCGGCAAGGACTTCATCGATCAAGCCTGCGGCGGTCGAGGTTACGGGCTGGCCGGCAGCGGGAGGAGCTAATAACGTGAGTGAGGTCGAGAAGCCCGTCCCGTAAGTGGTCGAATAGGTCACCTCCGCCGTCGAAATGACACGTAAACTCTCGATGGCGGAAGCTTGATTGGCCGCAATTCGGCTGCGCATGAAATTGGGGATGGCGATTGCGGCGATGATCAGAATGATCGCGACGACAATTAACAACTCAATGAGCGAGAAACCCCGCTGGCCATGACGCATGCCTGTTCTCCTCCCCCGAGACGCGGAACAAATGAAGCCGCTAAGTCGCTGACTCCGACCTGACCTTTAAGGAGCACGTCAAATACCAACTGCTCAGCCCTGCTTGAGCCCTGAATAATTGAAAATAGAGATGTTGCACAACGCCAACTACGGAATCGTACCACAAGCGGACACAGAGTGGAATAGCCGTTGACAAAAAATGTCGGATTTATTGCCCCTTGCCGGGCTTACCCAAATCGGGCAAAACTGGAATTCCTCTCCCCCGCGAAGACTCCTGACCTTTTTATAGCCTACTACGGAGAGGAAATTCCGGGAAGGCTTTTCTCCGCTTGGATTGTCCCACCGGCCGACGTCCGGGAGGATCCGGTGCTAGGGAGAAACTTCCACCTCGGCGCCGCGGCGCTCCGCAGAAAGGTAAGCACTATAAAGCACCGCCATGGTATCACGCGCCAGCTCGCCGCTGGAAAGCGGGGCGCGCTGGGCGGCCATGCTGGCCATAAAATCCTGGAACTCCTGCGGGTAACCATGTTGCCAGTCTTCATCAGGGGCGGGATGGCTCCAACCCTGTTTGGTGCCGATCTTTTCCGTCACATAAATGTCCTTGAAGAAATCCTCACGGGGGTTGTAGGTTTCAAGCGCGTTGATGGGATTCAGATTGCACCGGGTGCGGTGATTGTTGGCGAATACTTCCAGCCAGTTGTGCACACCTCCCATGACGAGCTCGGTGGAAAACACGTCGGCCACCGTGCCATCGTCAAAAGTGACGTGCACTTGGCCATAGTCTTCGATGTCGTCGTAGGTGCTGCGCAGGAATCCCAGGTCGCGGTAGTTCTTCAGCCGCGTGATTTCATGGGTGCGGCCGGAAACGCTGGCGGGGCGAATGGGCTTGCCGTCACGCGTCTCACCCTCCACTCGTTTCAGGTAGAGGATGGCCGACAGTGGGTGGCAGCCCTTGCCCACAAGCGATCCGCCGCCCGAGAATTTCCAGATGCCATAGTAGGGGGAGTGAGAACCGCTGTGCGAGCAGTCGCCGATCATCCACAATATCTGTCCGCCGCTTTTCTCCACGATCTCACGTTCCTTGGCGATGGCGGGGGCATAGACAAAATTTTCGGCATAGCCGAGCTGCTTCCCGGACCCGCGTGCCGCCGCGAGAATGCGGTCGCAGCTCGCCAGAGCTTCGCGCAGCATCACTTCCTTGCTGAAGGTGTTGCCGCGAAAGTCCTCTGTCCCCGGACCGTAATAGCCTGTGAAGGGCTTTTCGATAATCACGTGCTTGCCGCGCTGGAAAGCCGCCACCGCCAGCGGTTCGTGCGTCGAGCCGGGCGTGCACAGATCGACCACATCAACGGCGTCGCACAAGTCCTCAAAGGAGGCGAAGGCCTTGATGTCATGCGTGCGCGCAAACGCTTCGCGCGACTCTGCCGACTTCGCGGTCACCCCCACGACCTCCACCGGCACGCCATAGACGCGCCGCAATCCTTCCCAGTGAAATCGCGCGGCAAAGCGCGCACCCACCAACCCGACTTTGATCGCTCCGGCCATAGGAAACCTCGGTGTTGCGTTTTCTCCTCTGTTGGCGCAAGCCCGCCTGCACCTGCCGTCCCACCGAGGATCGAGAGGATTTTACCACCGGGTTCGGGTCAGGGAGGGGAGTTATTAGGACGCTGGGGACGCGGGTCGAAGAGTGCTCAGGGCAGACATTCCCACGGTCCTTGTCGCACGGAATCAGCGCTCTGCGCGTGCACCGGCCAGCGCGCTGTCCCTGGTTCGTCCCTCAGTTTGTTTCCAGTGGCGATTTCTCGGAGTAAATTCTGGAAGTGCCAAGATCTGACCGGTGGGAGTATTATAGTAAGGGGGCATGTGACCTCCTGAGGAATGCACGCGCTGGGGCGAGTCGCTCCCAGGTGAAAGAAGGAATTGTGGCAGAAGAAAGGTTGAAGATCGCAGTATTCGTCGATTTTGACAACATCCAAATTGGCGTCAAAGAGACCCTGGGGAAAGACTTTGACGTCTCCATCGTCCTCGAAGCGCTCAAGGAGCGCGGCGAGGTGGTGAGCAAAGTCGCCTATGGCGACTGGCCGCGCGCCAGCGAGTATAGCCGCCAGATGACGCAGCACGCCATCCACATGGTGCAGCGCAGCGTGACGCCGCGCGGCGACAAGAACGGTGCGGACATCAACCTGGCGCTCGACGCGCTGGAAATGGCTTTTACCCACAACCACATCAATACCTTTGTGATCGTGGGTGGCGACAGCGACTTCATCGCGCTGGTGGAAAAACTGAAGCAATATGACAAGCGGGTGTTCGTTGTCGGCGGGCGCCAGTTTACCAGCGGCATTTTGCAGAGGAATTGCCACGAATTTATTTCTTACGAGAACCTGCTGAAAACCGGTGGCGACAGCGCGCGCGCCGCGCGCACCCAGCGCACCGCGGCGCGCAGTGCGGAGGGCCGCTCGCTGTCCACGGCGATGCCGAACATCCAGCGCGCGCTTGAGATTCTGGCGGAACGTGAAGTTGCGCCGCAACTGGGCCTGCTGAAAAGCACCCTGCTACAACTGGATGCCACGTTTAGCGAGCGCGACTTCGGCGCCGGATCGTTCCTGGAATTCATCCAGAAGCTCCGCAAGGCGGGTCTGGTGGAAATGCGCCGGACGGACCGCGGTTATCTGGTCGAGGCGGTGGAGGGCGAGGGCGGTCGCGAAACTTCTCCGGAGCCGGTGATGGAAGCTGCCGCCGTGGAGCCCGAACCGGTGGCGGCGGAAGCTCCCGCCGGTGAGGCTCCGGCGGCGGCCAGCGCTCCGCCCGCTCCCCCGGCAACAACGCCTGCGCCCCCACCCGCGAGCCTTGAGGATTCCCTGGCCGCATTGCGGCAAGCTTTGCCCAGCCATTTTGAGAAGGCGCCCAACCGTCCGCTCTACCTGCGCCAGATTCGGCAGCTTTTGCGCGCGGCAGGAATTTCCGTCGACGAGCGGTCGGGTTTTCGCGGCCTGCTGGATCTTCTCCATCAGGCCCAGCGCGAAGGCTGGCTGCGCCTGCATCGCGATCGCAAAGGGGTTTGGCGGGTCTTCCCCGCCGGTCCCGCTCCCGCCGCGGCTCCTGCCACCCCGGCAGAGGTTGAGGTTGCGGCTGAGGTGCCTCCGGGGCTCGAGCCGGAACTCGAACCAGATCTGCTTATGCCTGTTGAGACCGACGTGAATTGGGAGGCGGAATCAATACCACCTGAGGAGATCGCCGAGCCTGACGAGCCGCCCCCACCCGTCGTGGTTGAGGAGCTGGTGCTTGTGGAACCCACTCCTCAACCCAAAACACGCAAGCCGCGCTCCCCCAAGGCGGGAGCAAAGAGCGTGAAGCGCAAGAACTCCACGCGGCGCAAAACCAAGGAACCGGGAGAGGCCAGCGAAGCGTAATCGGGTCATTGGATCATTGAAGGATTTGCTGATTTGAGGTCTGAGATTTGTCATTCGCTGCATCAGAAGGTTTTCAATGGCCCGATGACCCGATGGCTAAATGACCCGATGATGACCACGCGGTGAGGGCAGAAAACCCTGTGGGGCGTAAGACGTCAACACGCACGCGCGTGGGATGCTTCTCCTGAAACGCGATGCGAAGGATGGCCTGCTGTCCAGGAGAAAGCTTGGGCAGCGCCGCCGAACCCTCCTCCATAGGAAGATCGTCAAACCCAAAGACCATCCAACGCAGTGTATAACCCTCCAGCGTGTAGGCGGGCAGGGTCTGGCGCGTTGTGACCGTGGCGCTCAGCGATCCCTCCTCCGCGGCGAGTTGCAGGCTTTCAACCGGGCTCGCTTCCTGGCGCAGGGCCTCGAACGAAGGCTTGCGATTTCCGTACAGGTCCACAACGCCGTGCACGCGCTGCTTCAGCGGCTCTACTCCCTTGTCGCCGATGTGGGTGCGATAGTCGTTGTAATCAAAAAAAATCGTTCCCGCCACGAAATCGAACTGGCGGCAGGCCTGGGTGTGATCCCGTAGGATTTCGATGCGCCGCGCGTCGCCTCCCAGGCGGTCAGGCTTGCACTCACAATACCCGTACTCGGAAATCACCACCGGCTTATCAGGGAACGCTTCGTGAATTTGCTGCAAATTGCGCCGGACCGAATCCGGGTTCCCCGGATACCAGCTTTCGTAATATTCATTCCACTCGATGAAGTCCAGTAAGCCCGCCGCATCCTCACCGGGGGTCTGCTGAAGGGAGTTCGACGCGTAAGTCAACAAGCGATGTGGATCGAGCCGGCGCGCCTCCTCGGCCATCCGCTGGATGAACGCCCGCGACACCGGGTTGTGCCCATTGACCTCGTTGCAGAGGCCCCAGGCAACGATGCAAGGGTGGTTGCCGTCCCGCGTAATCATCTCGCGTAATTGTTCGAGCCCATTCTGCATGATTTCAGGCGAGGGCTCGTTCGTCATCCCCTGGAAGGTGGCGCCTCCCCAGGAGGGAACCTCTTCCTGGAAGAGGATCCCGTGGCGGTCGCAATAATCGAGGACACGCTTATCCTGTTGCCAGTGGACTCGCGTGAAAACACAGTTGAGTTCTTTCAGATCCTCGTGGTCGTGCGTAATCCATGCCGCGGGTTCCGCCATGCCATAGTGCGGATTGCTCCCCGCCATGCGCTCCACGCCCATCAAATGCACTCGCTCGCCGTTCAGGTAGAACGCCGTGTCTTTAACTTCGAATTTGCGCACACCGAAGGTTCGGGTGTAGCTGTGGATGGGCTTCATGCCTTGCCAGATTTCGACAATGGCCCGGTAGAGATGCGGGTGATCGAAATGCCAGAGCTTCATCTCTTCGTCGAAAGAGGTTAGGGCAACTTCTTGGGTCGCACCCGGTTCCAAACGGGTCTTGCCCGCCCCCGCCACGATGCCATGACCATTGCCCGTCTCTGCTTCCTCCACCCGATATTGAAAGTCTAGTTGTGCTGCGGTTTGACCTGCGTTGCGCACGACGGCATGAATCTTCAAGGGAGTGCGTCCAGCCTCGAGATCAGGAATGGCGTCGATCCAGAGGCGCTCAATATAGTTTTCGGGAGAAGCCAGCAAGCTCACGGGGCGAGTGATGCCCCCATCCTGGGCCCAGTCGTAGGAGTTATTTCGCGGGAGCATGTCGGGGTTGAAAGAATTATCAACCTTGACGGCAAGATTGTTGAAGCTGTCCAATCGCACCGCCCGAGAGATGTCGAAGCTGAAGGCTGTGTACCCGCTGTGTCGGTGTTCGCCAATCAATTTCCCGTTAAGCCAAACCTTTGCGCTGTGGTACACCGCTTCAAACTCGATTCGCACGGTCTTCCCAGCCCACTCCGCGGGGGCATCGAAAATCATCACATACCACGCGACCCCCTGATACTGGGCCGTGTCAGGTGAGATTTGCCAGGTGTGAGGGACGGTCACCTGGGTTTTAGGCGCGGCGCCGTAATGCAACCGGTCGAACCACTCTTGGCGCTCGCCACGGTCTTCAGGGTCCAATGAAAACCACCAGTGATCGAGAGGGACGACAGACGTTGCGATTTCATGGGCTCGCTCCGCGATTCCGAATTGCGTGCCGCGGAGTGCCGCGGGCATTGCGGTGAGTGCTGCACCTGCAATCGTGGCTTGCTTCAAAAATCCTCGTCGGGGTAGCTTGTTCATGGATTATTCCTCGATGGTCAGCCTGGGACGCGCAGGGTTGGCGCTTTTGTCAAATTGGCGTGCGCCGCCTCCCTGGAATCTTATTTGGGCCGCGAACTGCCATGTCGGCCGGACCTTATATGACGAGCACGCCAGCGCCGTGGATTTTACTACTTTTAGAGTTTCGTAAAGCGTGATTTGCCTCGGGAAGGTGAAAGGCGTCAATCTATGTGCGCACCGGGATTTCTGCCGCGAGACGGAGCAGGGTGCGTACATTTTCATGCGTGCTGTCCGCCACGCTGCACAGAATGCGTGCCTGATACAGAAAATGCGCCGACGACCAGATGGCTCGATGACCCGATGAAATAATTCGCTTCACTTGCTTCCCTGTGACGCTTCGCGAAATAATGGGTTGATGAACTCAGCGTTCAAGCTGAACCCCGAACAACTAAAAGCCGTCGAGCATGGGGAAGGCCCGCTGCTGATTATTGCCGGGCCGGGCAGCGGCAAGACGCGCGTCATCACGCAACGAATTATCCACCTCCTGAAGGGATCCAGAGACGCCACTGGAGAACCGAGGTCGCTTCCCCACTTCAAGACTCCGGCGTGGCGAAGTGAGGAATACTCCGTCGCCGGGATTCAGCCGGAGAACATCCTGGCGTTGACCTTTACCGAGAAAGCGGCGCGGGAAATGCAGCGCCGCGTGCGCGAGGGCCTGCCCGAGATTGAGACCCCTCCCCACATCTCCACCTTCCATGCGTTCTGCTACGAGGTGCTGCGCAAGCGTCATTTCGAGCGCACGCTGCTCGACAAAGTCGATGTGTGGATCTTTTTCCGCCGGCGGATGGAAAGCCTCGGACTCCAGTTCTACCAAAAGCTTCCGGAGCCGGGCGCGTTTCTCCATTCGCTCAACGATTTCTTTTCGCGATGCCAGGATGAATTGATCGAGCCGGCGGATTTTGAGCGATACGTTAAAGCGATCGAGAAAGATTTCCAGGCGATTGCTCCTTCCCTGGACGCCGCCGAGCGCGCGCTGATGCAGCAGGAAATCCAGAAGAAGCAGGAGGTGGCGCGTGTCTTCCGCAATAGCCGGAAGCTAATTGAGGAAGCCGGTTGTTCGAGTCTCGGCAGCCTGATTCCGGAAACGGTTCATCTTTTCGATCGTGAGCCGGAGGTGCTGGAATCCTATCGCCAGCTCTTTCGCTACGTGCTGGTCGATGAATTTCAGGATACCAATTATGCCCAAGTGGAGCTCCTGAAGCGTCTCGTGAAGCCGCCTTACAACATCACCGCCGTGGGCGACGACGATCAGGCCATCTACCGCTTTCGCGGCGCGTCGCACGGGGCTTTCAAGATGTTTGACGAGGCCTTTCCTGGGCATGAAACGGTTTTCCTCGACACCAATTTCCGCTCCACCCAACGCATTCTGCGCGTGGCGGAGGTGCTGATCGCGAAAAATGACCGTTACGAGGCGAAGCCGAAACTGCGGACGAGCCGGGAAGAGGGCGGGCCGGTTTACCTGCTGCAATCTCCTGACTTCCGGAGCGAAGCAGCTTGGATTGCGGACGAGGTGGCGCGGCTTACCCGGCACAGGACGCCGCCGGGCGATATCGCGGTGCTTTACCGCGCGCACAGTTACCGTGATCCGCTGGTCGAGCAATTTCGCCGGCGGAAGATTCCCTTCGCCATTCGCGGACTGTCGATTCTTTCTACCATCATCCTGCGCGACCTGCTGGCATACCTGAATGTCATCCACTCCGCGCACGACAACGTCAGCTTGACGCGCGTACTGCTGACGCCGCGATGGAATTTCCCTGAGGAGTTGGCCCTGGAAGCCCGCAAACAGGCATTGCGCGACCGCTGCTCGCTCTATGACGTCCTGGAATCGTGGGAAAAACCGGCAGACACGAACCGGCTGGAGGGCACCGGCTGGCCAGAACTGAACCGCCTTCTGGGCGAGTTGCACAAATACGCCGAGCACGCCCCGGTGACGGCGGTGCTCCAACGGTTGATCGGCCGGCTGGAACTGAGCTTCCTGCCGCACGATCCCGACGGCGCGTATGTGGAAGCCTTCCGCAAATTCCTCGAGAAGTGGGAAGGCAAAAGCGAATCTTGGAAGCTCGATGCATTCCTGGAGTACTTGGAATATTTCCGCGAGGCCGGCGGAGTCATCGAAGCGCCCGAGCCTGAAAACAGCGCCCACGCCGTGCAAATGATGTCCGTGCATGCCGCCAAGGGCCTCGAATTTCCCGTGGTATTCATCCTGAGTGTGGCACCGCGGCGCTTTCCTCATAGCGAGCAGAAACCCGTCATCGAGTTTCCGGAGGCCTTGCGCAAAGGCCCTGCGCCCCCCGCCAACATTCACGAACAAGAAGAGCGGCGACTGCTTTACGTGGGGCTGACGCGCGCGGAAGACCGGTTATATGTTTCGAGCGTTGCGAAGCCGGGAAAGAAACCTTCGATTTTCATCAGCGATCTGACCTCCGACCCCGTGGTTGAAGCGCGCGACCTCGAGCGCATACAGGTTGCCGAGGCTCCGGCGGAAACCTCGAGCGCGCCGCGAGCGCAGCCTGCGTCCCACGACCGCCCGTCCGTCCCCAAATCGCAGGGTACCTTGTTTAGCAATCCGGCGGCCGCACCCGGAATCTATCCACCTCTCGTCGAGTGGGCCAGCCGCACATCGGTTATCAGGCCGGAGGAAAAGCTTCAACTCAGCGCCTCGGCCCTCGAGACGTATGGCACCTGCCCGCAGAAATTTATGTTCAGCCATTATTTGAAGATTCCGACAGGGCCGCAGCCGGCGCTGACTTTCGGCAATATCATGCACCAGTGCGCGCGCCGCTACTTCGAGCTGCGGCGGCAAGGCCCGGTTAAATTCGAACAACTCCAGGCGCATTTCGAGCAGAGCTGGAAAGGCGCGGGCTTCGAGGATGATTACCAGGAACAGGCTTACAAGAAGGCGGGGCTGGAGCAATTGCGTGTTTTCGTGAGCCGGCACGAGACCGTCCCGATTCTTCCCCTTGCCGCCGAGGCGCATTTCGCACTCGACCTGGGCGACGTGGTCCTGGAAGGACGCATCGACCAGATCAATCCGCTCCCGGACCATTCCGTGGAGTTGGTCGATTACAAGACCGGCCGGCCGCCATCCCAGAAAGACGCGGACCAGAGTCTTCAGCTCTCTGTCTATGCCTTGGCCGCGCGCGACCAGATGCAACTCAACCCCACAAGGCTTACATTTTATAGTCTGACGAATAATGAGCCGGTACGCACTGTGCGCACACCCAAGGACCTGGATTCGGTGGTCACCGAGATTCGCGAAGTGGCCGCACAAATCCGGCAACAATTGTTTCCACCCAAGCCGGGCTTTGTGTGCAAGTATTGCGATTACGCGCTGATTTGCCCGGCGCACGAGGAAACCTTCTAGATGGTCCGTTGTCAGTAGTCCGTTGTCCATTGATCGCAAAGGCGGAACAGCTCACCACGGACAACTGACAACGGATCACGGACAAGAGGTGATCCCGATGAATTCGATCCTGTTAATTTTGCTCGGCGTGGTGTTAGGCGGTGTGATCGGCTGGCTGCTGGTGGCAACGCGCGCCCGGACGGAACTGGTCAAATCCCAGGTGGATGCTGAAGGCCTCATAAAGGCGGCGGAAGGCACGCTCTTGGAGGTCCGCGCGCGGCTGGGCGCGCTTCAAGCCTCGCTGGACGATCGCGAGCGGGAGCTGGGTGGGCTTCAGCAAAAACTCCGGGAAGAGGGCGAGCAGAAGGTCAAGGCGCAAACCGAGCTCGAGAACGCCAGGATTGCTGCCGAAGATTCCAACCAGTTGCGAGAGCGCCTGAAGGTCGAAGGCGAATTACGTGTCGGAGCGGAAACCACGCTGCGTGAGACCCAGGCAAGCTTGGAAGAGCAAAAGAAACTCCTGGAGGAAGCAAAGAAGACCCTTACAGAGACTTTCCAGGCGCTTTCCGCCGAAGCACTCAAGAGCAATAACCAGGCCTTCATTGCTCTGGCGCGCAGTCAATTTGAAACCTTGCAGGCGCAAGCCAAGGGCGATTTGGAAACACGGCAGAAGGCCATTGACGGCCTGGTCGGCCCGCTCAAGGAATCTCTGGGTCGATACGAGCACCAGATCCTGGAGATGGAGAAGGCCCGGCAAAAGGCTTATGGCACGTTGGATGAGCAATTGCGAACTCTGGCTCAGGCCAATCAGCGCCTGGAGCAAGAGACCAAGAATCTGGCGAGCGCCTTGAGTTCACCTCTGAAAGCGCGTGGCCGGTGGGGGGAGTTAACGCTGCGCCGAGTCGTGGAGCTGGCCGGGATGTCGGAGCATTGTGACTTCACAGAACAGGAAACCATCACAACGGAATCGGGGCGGCAGCGGCCGGACATGATCGTGAATCTTCCCGGCAATCGCCGCATCGCGGTGGACGCCAAGGTTCCTTTGCAGTCCTTCCTCGACGCGGTCGATCCGGAGAAATCTGAAAAAGAAAGAGCCGACGCGCTGGCGACGCACGGGAAATTGGTGCGCAGCCACATGAATGAACTTGCGGAACGCAAGTACTGGGAGCTAGTGGGCCCCGAACTGGAATTGGTCGTGATGTTCATGCCTGGAGAGTCTTTTTTCAATGTGGCATTAGAACAAGACCCGCAACTCATTGACGATGGAATGCAAAAGAAAGTCGTGCTGGCAATCCCTACCACGCTCATCTCCTTGTTGATCTCTGCCGCTTATCTCTGGCAGCAGGAAAAGATTACCCAAAACGCCAAGCAGATCAGTGAGCTGGGCAGAGAGCTTTACGACCGCTTGAAAACCTTCCTCGGCCACTTTCAAACTCTCGGCTCGTCCATCGAACGCGCGGTGGATTCCTATAACAAGGCGGTGGGTTCAATGGAAAGCCGCGTCTTGCCTTCCGCGCGGAAGTTCAAGGAACTGGGAGCGGCCACGGGCGAGGAGATTCCCGAACTCGAACCTGTGGATGAATCGCCGCGCGCGCTGGTGGCTCCGGAGAAAGATCAGAAGTTAGAAGCTGGAAGTCAGGAGTTAGAAGGCAGGAACTAGAGTCCATCTTCTAACTTCTCCCCTAAAAAAACTTCGGGGGTGCATCGCTGCACCCCCGAGATTCCCTTACGGATTTCCGAAAGAGGCTTACCTCTTTTTCTTGGCTTTCTTTTTCGCTGCCATTCTATTCTCCTCCGAACTTTTTAGATTTTTTCCGTCAGCGTTGCTGGCGGAGCGCGTATTCAATCATCATGTTTAGAGTAACCGAATTATCTTGTCAAGAGGAAAGTGATTGTCAACGACGAAAAAGTGAAGCGCGAAAAAGTTATGGGGATCATCACGCGAGGTCACGACGACGATTCGAAAGGCGTGGTGACCGCTGAAAATGCTGCTGGGAGTCGCGCTCTAGGCGGGTGGAGTGAAGGTTCCCTGCCTTCTCACTTCAAATTAAGGTAAACTGGATGGTGGGCAGAAGGACAAAAGGAATCGTCCGCAGGAGTTGACTGGAAACCCGGGTCCGACGCGCCGTATTTAATTTGCATCTCAAAAGTAAGGCCGAGGGCGCCCCAAGGGCAACCATGCACACCACACACGCATCTCCCACCCATCAGCACAGAATTATGCGAAAAATGATCTGCTTACTCTGGATTCTGTCAGCGGCGGCCTCCTTCGCCGGCGCGCAAGAGGGGCAGGAGCTCCCACCGTCCGGGACAACCCTGAAGGTCACCACCGAGGTTGTGAACGTCTACGCCGTCGTGCGGCACAAGAACGGCCATTTGATCTCCGACCTCAACAAAGACGACTTCACTGTGGAAGAAGACCAACAACCGCAGGACATCAAATATTTTTCGCGCGAGGCCGACACGCCGTTGACCATGGGTATCTTGGTGGACACTAGTCCCAGCCAAGGCCGCGTGCTGGATGTGGAGAAAAGTGAGGCGGAAGCATTCCTGGAGCAAACCCTGCGGCCGAAGGACTTGGCCTTCGTCCTGCACTTCGATGTGGAGGTGGAACTGCTGCAAGACTTCACCGCGGACCTCCATCTGCTCAACAAGGCCATCGACGAAACGGAGATCAATGGAGGAGGGGTCCGGACCACGGGAACTTATCCCTCGGGCGATTCGCAAGGGGCGACGCACCTTTATGATGCCGTCTACTTGTCGGCGCGTGAGTTGCTCAAGAATGAAGTGGGCCGTAAGGTTCTCATCCTGCTGACGGACGGTGAAGACCAGGGGAGCAAAGTTAAGTTGGAGGCGGCGCTCGAAGCTGCCCAAAAATCCGACGTCATCATCTATTCGATCGATATCAGCGACCGGTCATTCTACTACCGGCACGGGATGGGATATGGTGGCGAGTCGGTGTTGCGGAAGCTTTCCGACGAAACCGGTGGACGCGTAATCCAAGCGAACAGCGCCAAGGATACCTCCGAGGCGTTCCAGCAGATCGCCAGAGAACTCCGCACGCAGTACTTATTGGGGTACACGCCCACCAATACCAAACTCGACGGAACCTTCCGCAAGATCGACGTCAAAGTTCACGTTGGGGATGCTAAGGTAGACGCCCGGCGCGGATACTATGCGCCGACAGGTTAGAAGCGAAGGTCCCGCCATCGCGGCGACGAGGATTAGGGCGCGGAGGCGATGCGCCGGCTGCTGACCATCGGTTATTGCGAAGGTGCGAAGTAACCCGTCCTGGCGCGAACGTGCAGGCTCTTATCAATGGCCTCAACGGTGATCTTGCGGTAGGTTCCGTCCCGGGCGATATTACTGGAAGTATAGTTGATCAGGAATTGCGTCCGTAGATCGCGCCCAATGGCTCGAAAATCCTCAGCCAAGTCACTGGCTTCGAAGGGGAAAAAGGCGCGCCCCCCGGTTTGTTCTGCAAACCGCTTCAGCACCTTATCACCACGTTCCTCGGCCCCGCTGCGGTTGGTGCTGATGGCGAAGATCGTCACTCCGGCCCGCTGGGCCATGGCGAGCGCTTCCTCGCGGGTGTGTTCGCTGCGGTTGTCCTCACCATCGCTAATGACGATCATCAATTTGCGCAAATAGGGTTCGGGAGGCGGGAAAAAGTAGAGCTTCTCCTTGCAAGAAAAGAAAATCGCGTCGTAGAGACTGGTAACGCCTCCCGCCTGCAAGCCGCGGATGGCGTTGGCGAGCTTCTCGACGTTATCCGTGTAATCCTGAACCAGTTGTGGCTCCACGTCGAAGCCCACCACAAAAGCCTGGTCCTTTCCCTTGCGAATCGTATCGGTGAGAAAATCGGTGGCGGCCTGCTGTTCAAAGCGCAGGCGGCCACGAATGCTATTGCTGGTATCAATCAGGAGGCCGATGCGCATGGCCAAGTCCGTTTCCCGGCTGAAATACTGGATAGTCTGGGGCGTGCCGTCCTCGAAAAGGTTGAAGTCATCTTTGGTCATCATGATGACCAGGCGATTCTTCTTATCGGTTACCGTCAAGGGTACGTCGACCAGGTAAACAGGAACGTGGATGACCGTGGGATTGCTGGGGGTTTGCACGCTACTCGGAGGTGCGCTGGGCTTTGCCTCTTGCGAGCAAAGCCCTGCCGGAAGGGCGCCAAGCACAAGCAGGGTGGCAAGAATTCTCTTCATCATAGAATGACTCCGCCTGGAGCGAACCATTATAGGAAGCGCCCCGAAAGCCGTCAACGAACATCCACGAGATAGCGCGCACAAACGAACGGCAGGCAGGGAGCGCCTTCCTTCTGCGTCTTTATCCTGTCCGGCAAGGGGCAGAGCCCCCTTCAATTGGAAGCGCGTCGTGGGCAGCCGGTTGCCCCTCGACCGCCTTCTTTCCCGCCAAGCGATGCTCGATCCGGCGCGGGGAGCCTTCGTGCGCGGTGACTTCGCCCCGCGCAAACTTGTAATCAACGCAGGAAGCGCTCTCCAGGCCCAAGCGAACCAGGGCGTCGATATCCAGCCGTGATTCCGCCTCGTCAAGTTCCTGCGGGCGGGCGAAAATTGCCGGAGCGCGGGGCATGAAACGCGGACAACAATCTTCAAAGGGCTCGCAAGAAATCTTGTAGGTCCCGATCTGGCGCGCCCAGCGAAGGATCTCCGCTTTGTCGTCGCCCGCGAGGGGGCGATAAACCGGCAGGTCAAGCCCTTGATCAATCGCCACAAGGTTATGCAGCGTCTGTGATGCCACCTGGGAAACGCTGTCGCCGGTGACCAGGCCCAGGGCATGCTCGGCGTGAGCAATTTCCCGGGCGATGCGCGCCATCATGCGGCGGTACAGCAACACCCGATAGCTTTCATGGACGCCCGCTACAATTTGCCGTTGGATGGCGTCGAAGGGAATCCGATACAGGCGCGAGGTAAACTGATAGGGCGTGAGCGTGCGGACAAGGTCTTCCGCCACCGCCGAGGAGGAATTGCGCGCCGGCGAAGGATTGCCGAAGAAATGTGCAAAGGTAATGTGGCAGCCGCGGCGCATCATTTTATAGGCCGCCACCGCGGAATCGAACCCCCCGGAAAGCAGCGCCACCAAACGCCCGCTGGTGACCGCGGGCAGGCCGCCGGGACCTTCCACGCGCTGGGCATAGAGCAGCGCCTTGCCGGGAACAATCTCCACCTGGCAGGTCACCTCGGGCTCCTGAAGCTTGACGCGCACGCTCGCCTCGCGCGCGCGCAGGTGCTCCAATACCCTGCGCCCCAGTTCGCGCTCCAGTTCCATGGAATTCATGGGGTAAGCCGAATCCGCAATTTTGACGCGCACCGCGAAGTTGCGAGGATGGGCTTCGGCCATCATTTCGCACGCCGCCGGGCCCAGAACCTCGAGCGCGCTCGGCACTTCTCGGGCCGGAGCAATGTAAGCGAGGCCGAAAACCCGGCGCAAGCGCTCCACGATGCGGGGAAGGGCCGCGTCATCCGCGGGGGTGAGGATCAGGCGCTCGGAAATGCTTTCCAGCGATGCCACCGGCAAATCCTCGACGCTTTGGCGGATGGCGGCGCGCAGCCGGCTGAGAAAGTAATTCTTGTTCCCGCCTTTCAGCCAGATTTCATGGTAGTGAAGAATCAGAACGCGCTTCATGCGACGGCTTCTCGATCCGAGGCGGCGACGATTGGCAGAGCCTGCGGGTAAATTCGGCGGAAACCAGAATATCGGTTTTCCTGCCCGCCCGCAAGCCAGGAAGACTTATTGAGTGATTTGTGATTGGTGATTTGTGATTGGTGATTGATGATTTGCGATTTGCGATTGAATCATCGGCTCATCAGGTCATCGAGCCATCGGGCCATCGGTACATTGGGTCATCGGGTCATTTTCGATTGTCCATTGCCGATTTGCGATTGTCGGACGCGGCCCTTCCCGTCTTCCCGCCCATGGGTTTTGCCTTTTCTCGTCACTCTTCACTCATCACTGCCGTTGCGATTTTCGAGCTTCGAGTTTCCAGTTTCGCGTTTCCATTTTCTATTCTTGAGTTTCCAATTTCCACTTCCGATTAGCGATTGTCGGACGCGGCCCTGCCCGTTTTCCCACCCTTGGGTTTTGCCTTTTCTAGCCACTAGACACTAGGCACTGCTCTTACTTCGACCTGTTCATTGCCGGGCAATGAGAAAATGCCGCGGACGAATTCGGCTCGGAGCTAAATACCTCCACGCTACCCCCTGCCTGCTTCACGTGGACGTACATCGTTCACTAATCGCGTCTCCCGCTGATAATCGCCGATGGAGGATTCTCCCGCCGCGGTCCTGCGCGGGGATAGGGCGCTTCTGCGTGTAGGCCTTACACGTCAAGTGGATGTCATCCAGGTGTTGCACAAAGGCTCCTTTGTGCAACGGCAACGTTTCCCTTGCCCGTGACAAAACCTCCCAAATGCCGTAAGATCAGTGCTGTTACGATGGGAGTAAGAGATTTCTTATGACGGTGATTGAGCTTCCCGATGAACAGGCAGCGGCGCTGAAAGCGAAAGCGGCCGCAGTGGGCCTTACCCTTGAGGCATGGCTTAAAAAGCTAGCCAGCGCGGAACCGTCTACACCGTCTGCTGAGCGCCCCCTGCAAACGGCGGCAGACATCGTTCTCTCCCACATGCGCAAGGTCCCGCCTGAAATCATGGAGACCATGCCCAAAGAGGGTGCCAGCCAACACGATCACTACATCTATGGCTGGCCCAAAAGAGAGGCATGACCGCGCTTTTCGCCGACACATTTTACTGGATTTCATTGGCGGATTTCACCGACAGTACTCATCAGCGGGCGTTGGCTCTCACCACCGAGCACGCAGCCTCGCAGATCGTTACCACCGATGAGGTGTTGACCGAGTACCTCACGTTCTTTCCGACTGCGCCCGAGCTTCTCCGCCGCGAAGCCGCCGAAAGCGTTGCAGGTATTCTGGCGAACCCGGTGATTCACGTGATCCCGCAAAGTCGCGATTCCTTCCTCGCCGGTCTCCAGCTCTATCGTGCCCGCCCCGACAAGGGGTACAGCCTGGTCGATTGTATTTCGATGCAAACGATGCGCATAGAAGGGCTGACCGAGATTCTTACCAACGACCGGCATTTTGAGCAGGAAGGGTTCCGGGCGCTGTTTCGCGATTCCTAACCAAATTTCCTCTTCTCGTGTTTCGCAAAGGGAGGCGCAATTCGCCTTCCTCGCGGCTTGGCCGTTTCTCGTCAACGTGCAGTGTTGCCACATTTCCGCCAGGGGGTGCCTTTTCTAGCCACTCGCCACTAGACACTAGGCACTGCCCTTACTTCGACCTGTTCATTGCCGGGCAATGAGAAAAGGCCGCGCAGGAGTTAGGCTCGGAGCGAAATGCCTCGCGCTACCCCCTAAGGATGTAACTTCCGGGTGCGATTGCATGCGGGGGCGGGCGGGTGTATGTTGTCGTTCGAGTCGACAGCGGGCCAGCAAACTCCGCGTCAAAGACCTCGCCCGCGCTTATGGCAACGATCTACTGTGACGAGTCCGGATTCAGTGGAAACAATCTTTTGGACCGCGAGCAAGCGTTCTTCGTGTTTGCCACTGTCGCGATGGAGCCTGATGAAGCCCGCGCGCTGGCGCAGAAGGCCGTCCGGGATTTTCGCCTTCAAGGAAATGAGCTTAAAGGAAGCCGCCTTCTTAGGACACCCAGTGGGCGCAACGCCATCTCATTTTTGATTAAGGCTGCAGGACCTCACGCGAAGGTTGCCTTCCACCTGAAGAAATTCGCACTGGCTTCTAAGTTCTTTGAGTACATTTTCGAGCCCTGCTTTTCCGATTGCAACTCAATCTACTATCAGATCAACTTCCACCGATTCATCAGCATGGTTCTGTACGTATGGTTTGTTGCAAAACCTCAGTCCGCGGAGCAGGTTTTTGAACAGTTCTCTCAAATGATGCGCGATCTTGACCCAACCAGAATGGCATCACTCTCCCGCAGAGAGCTGGTGCTGGTGGAAGCTGACGACGTGATAAGCATGATTACGACATTTGCCTTTTTAAATCGACGCCATATGGATAAGGAGGTGACCTCCATTCGGGGCATGGAGGGGGTACAGAACTGGGCGCTGGACCTAACGATGAAACCTTTGTATACCCTCCTCTGCGCGTGGGCTGAACAGCATGAAGTTCTTGACGTGTTCTGTGATAACTCGAAGCCATTGAAAGCGGAGGTGTCATTTCTAAATGGTATGGTGGGGCGACGAGATCGAATCCGCTTTGGGTGGCCGGGCCAAGAAGAGAGGCTCGTCACGTTCAATCTGGCCCGCCCTATACAACTGGTCGATTCTCGGCAACACCCCGGCGTCCAAATAGCGGATGTATTGGCCGCAACCATAGCTTGGACGCTTCGAGAAAAAAGTCCAAACTGTCCCGCCGCTGGTTCAAAGAGCTTGCACCCTGCTTCTCCGAAACCAGCATAATTCCAGACGAGTCTCATGTTGACCTTACCAAGCGGGAACCCTTCATCAACGCTGTCGTCCTGCACGAGTTAGTCCAGCGCTCCGCTCGCCGAGAGCCTCGGTGGTCACTTCAAAACCGGCCATAGGTGGGCGGGTCAAAACCGGCCAATGGGAGGCCGTCCGGGACTAAGTTGTTTTACCCTGCCTGCTCCCCTTCTGGCAAGCCGGTTTTAGTTCG
>Ga0326728_10010908_pt1 | contig 21018 bp, 21 predicted proteins | sample MB3enrmetagenome_FD_207602 | JGI IMG/M metagenome (GOLD analysis project Ga0326728, IMG submission 207602) | Lab enriched peat soil microbial communities from McLean, Ithaca, NY, United States - MB31MN | ecosystem: Environmental > Terrestrial > Soil > Wetlands > Peat | place: USA: New York... | reverse complement strand
CTGCACACAATCAAGGAGAATTACCCTATGAAATCACCAAAGACTCTGGCAGGAAGCATTGCAGTACTTCTGTTTGCCCTTGTTATCCTGGGGTTTGGCATAAGCCCTGTCAGCGCATCGGCGGGATTGTGGCCATCCGGCAACAGTACCTCGATACACGGTCACTGGGGTGGACAGCATTTTGCCCCCAACAGCACCCGGCAGTATACCATGACAGAATCGTTCATCACCCGGCTGCAGGGCCAGGGTGTTGACGTAAGCGCGGTACAGGCCGCGCTCGCAAACAATGACACAGCGACCGTAAAGTCGTGGATCATGTCGTATATGCAAGCGCACTCAGGGGCGTTTGGCAACACCACCTCTATGCAGAGAGGCCATAGGTTTACGGTCAATGCGACTGTACAGCAGGCGCATCTCCAGTCCTTTATTACACAGCTCCAGAGCCAGGGTGTTGATGTAAGCGCGGTACAGTCCGCGCTCGCGAACAACGACACGGCGACCGTAAAGTCGTGGGTAACATCGTATATGCAAGCGCACAAAGGAACATTTGGCAACACCCCCCACACGCAGAGAGGCCATAGGTTTACGGTCAATGCGACTGTACAGCAGGCGCATCTCCAGTCCTTTATTACGCAGCTCCAGAACAAGGGAGTTGACGTAAGCGGGATACAGACTGCGCTCGCGAACAACGATACGGCGACCGTGAAGTCATGGCTCACGTCATACTTTGCAACCCATCAGGGTGCCCATTCCAATTCCACCCGTCCACAATGGCGTATGTGGAATTCGACCGCCACTCAGTCGTCATAAGGGAATCAATCCGTCCCTTCTCATTTTTTTCGTCAGTCGTGCGGGACCTGAACCGTACCTGTGCTCATTTTCCTTCTCTCCCGGTGGTGCACCTGATAATGGGGCTGAGACGCACACTCATCCCGGCGTTACAACCCGCTCCTCTGGTCGCGGAAGGTCTCACGGTACCAAAGAATGCGGGGGCAGACCGGAGCTTGCCGGGAATTGTACCTTAAAAGAGCAGGAACTCAAGGATCGGGATCGTCGCGAGGCACAAAACGGTGGAAATGAAAACGCCCTGCGAGGCGAGGGTGGCGTCAACCTTGTACTCCTCCGAGAGCAGCACCGAGTTTGCCGCTACCGGCATCGCGATCAGGAGCACGGCGACAGAGAGCAGGAGCTTGTCCGTGACAAATGGGGAGAGCACGAGGAATGCCACGACCGGGAAGACGATGAGCCGCAGCGCGGTTACGAGATACACCCGCCAGTCGCCGGCCAGTCGCTGTAAGGGGAGGGTGGCCAGCATCGCCCCTACCACCAGCATGGCAAGCGGCGTGGTGGCCGACCCGGCCAGGTCGAGCGCAGATTCCACCGGGGCAGGAATGGTGTACTGCACCACAAAGAGCACCAGTCCCACCATGGCTGCCACAAGGCCCGGCGAGAGGAGAACCTTGGGGTCGATCTTCCCGGGCCGGCCCCGGGCCAGCAGCCAGACCCCGAGGGTGAAAACCAAAAAGTAGAACGGGACGTTGAAGAGGATCACGTAGAAGAGGGAGGACGGGCCGAGCACGGCCAGCGCCACGGGAATACCCATGAACATGGTGTTGGGAAAGACCAGCATGAACTGGAAGACCCCTTTTTCTTCCGGGGTGGAGGGGACAAACCGGCAGATGAGGATGCCGGTGACGAGCGCAGCAAGGTAATACACGACAGCAACAAGGAGCATGCTGTGCACAATGCCCATGGTCTTTGCCGTCTCCGGGACCTGCATGCTGCTGATGGTGAGCGCCGGCAGCGCGATGTTGACGAGGACGTGGGAGATCAGGTGGACGCGGTCGCTGTTGAGGATCCCGTACTTTCTCGCTGCGAAACCTACCCCGATGAGGACGAACAGGGAGGCAATGGCGATGATGACGGCGAGAAGTTCCATGTCCTGTGTCTCCTTTGGAATTACAGCCTCTGCCCGACTGCACCTGCAGGTCAGGTCCCACCGGTGCCCGGGACCATATGTTGATTCCCTCGTACCCCTTCCGGCCGTAAAGGACCACGGGCGTGTGTCGGCAGGAATGTTGGCCCGGGATGGACATATAAGTTAGGAAAAAGACACCGAAAAAGAAGGTGCCGCACCTGCCCGGCAGGTTTGCGCTGCCACAGGCGCTTTCAGACCTGCCGTTTCAGGCTGCAGGCAAGGCGCAGCGAGCTGTGCACCATATCGGTGAGGTCTTCCTGCGTGTACTGGTTTTTGGTGATCTGTTCCCAGTCCCGCGTTGTATCCTCGTTGTTCTCGCCGACCCACGAGGCGATCGAGACCTCGGGGCTGTGGAAGCCCAGCCAGGCAAAGAAATTGAGAAGGTTTCCGGCCACGTGCTGCATCCCGTCCACGTGCCCGATGATGATAAGCCCCACGACCTTATTCTTGATCATCCGGTTGCCGAACCACGAGTACTGGTTCTCGATGCAGTTCATCCGTTCGACAAACTTCTGGATAAGTGCCGAGTGGTTGTTCCACCGGATGGGGGTGGCGAGAAAGAGGACATCGCAGTCGAGTACCGCGCTGTACACAGTATCCATCTCATCGTCTTCATACTTCATCGAGGACTGGCAGGGATACGTGCAGTACTCCGGGTTCTCCGAGTAGTTGCCCTCGCAGTCATAGATCTTCAGGTCTTTGAGCCTGATGAACTTCGTTTCGCAGCCGAGCGCTTTACACCGGTCGAGCGCCTCGATGAGCAGGCGCTCGGACTTGGACATGCCCGGCTCCTGCCGGCTCGATCCGGAGATCCCGAGCACCCGGGTGCCTTTCACGTTTCTGGGGTCAGGCGCGGTGATGGTGCCGACACCAAATTTCCGTCCGACCATGGGAGATGGCATACGGTAGTGTAGGTGCGGGAGTTGATATGGGTTTATCCTTTTGGGACTGGCGTGTTATGCCAGATTCTTCCGGGCTAACCGTACTCCCATATCGAAGGCCTTTTTGCAGTCCTTCGGAAAAACGGTCTTTTTGCGCTCTGCTTTTTTCTTTGCGTCAAACATCGTGCAGAGCACCTTTGAGTAGTCCTTGAACTGGTACGTATCGTACGCACAGAGATGCTCCGAGTATCCAAAGAGCGAGGAGAGGACGTTCTCGTTCGTGGCAAAGTGCAGGGTATAGCCGTATTCCTTTACCAGGTTCTCCGGGATATTCATGGTGTAGATGAACCCTGTCGGGATCTTCCGGGGGAACAGGGTGCCGTGTGGCAGGGTGTAGGTCAGGTACGGGAACATCAGCCGTTCCAGAAATGACCGCATCATGCCGGTATCGGTCCCGAAATAGATCGGTGATCCGAGGATGATCGCGTCTGCGTCCTGTTCAATTCTCCCAAGCAGGGGGGTGAGGCCGTCTTTTACCGCACACCGCCCGTAGCTCTTCCCGCTGAGCGTTTTACAGGCAAAGCAGCTGGTGCATCCTGTGTACTCCCGATCGTACAGGTGGACAAGTTCAGTCTCTGCCCCTTCCGATTCCACCCCCTTAAGGGCGTGTTCTAACAGCGTTGCCGTATTCCCGTGTTTTCGCGGGCTTCCGTTGATGCCGATGACGTACATGATCTCACATCCCTCCTGTTATCACACCGGTTGTTGGTACCGGCACTACAAATAGGGAGTAGTGCTCCATCCGGGATATACTGCCCGTCATAATACCATAAGGGACGTCTCTTTCCCGCAGGTTCTATCTCCTGTACGTGAGCGCTGCCGCGGCAAAGCAGCAGATCCCGCCGGCATACATGGCATTCCCGAAGATGGCCGGGAGCACCGCGGCCCCTGCATCGAGGATGGCACCGGTGTACCCGAGGCTGTCGAGCTGGAGGACCAGGAGGATACTCCCTGCGGAGATGCCAAGCATGATCCCGAGGTCCTGCAGGGTCACAAGAATGCTCGACGCGATCCCTGACTTGTCTGACGGGAGGGCGCCCATGATCTCGATCACGTTGGGGCCCTGGAAGACCGACCGGCAGAGCCCGGCAAGGACGAGCGCGACCACGATTAAGGGAACATCCTGCGTGGCAAACCCGTAACCGCACAAGAAGAACGCACCGCCCATCCCGAGCACGCCCACGGCCGGGTAGTTCTTCGAGGGGAACGTATCGTATGCCCACCCGAAGACCGGGGCGCTTGCGATCATGGCAACCGGCATGACAAAGGCCATGAATCCCACCTGCGTAGGTTTCCATCCCATGACCCCTTCGAAGTAGAACGGCAGGATGATCAGGAGGATGAAGGTCGCGACAAAGTAGAGGACAAGGCTTGCGGCGGGAAGCACGAAGCGCCGGTCCGAGAAGAGGGCGAGGTTAACGAGCGGGGAGGCAGCGGCACGCTCCCGGGCCACGAATGCGGCGAGGGCTGCAAGGGAAAAAACCGCGTACCCGGTAAGAAACAGCACGTTTACCGGGGGATTTGCGAGCTCGTTGAGGAAGAGAGCAAGGCCGGCCATCAGCACGATGAGCAGGACGATGCCGGGCCAGTCAAGCCGGGTACTGCTTCCGCCGGTATCCCCCAGCCGGAGGTAGCGGAGGGTCGGGACGAGCAGGGCGAGGCCGATGGGGACATTGACAAAGAAGATGAACGGCCAGCCGAAAGATTCGACGAGGATGCCCCCGAGCGCCGGCCCTATGATGAGGCCAAGGCCGATGGTCGCCGTCACGTACCCGAGCGCCTTTCCCCGCTCGTGGAGGGGGAAGACCTGCATGATGATCGCCATGGAAATGGACATGAGCATCGCTGCCCCGATCCCCTGGACGATCCGGGAGGTAATAAGCACCGGGAGGGAACCGGCAAGCCCGCAGGCAGCGGAGCTTGCCACAAAGAGGAGGAGGCCGAAAATGAAGAGCCGGGACTTGCCCAGTGCCGGGGAGAGCGTACCGAAGATGAGCACGGTGGCGATGATCGTGATGATGTACGCGGTCGCGATCCACTGGGACTGGCCGAGCGGGACGTGAAAGGCGCTCGTTATCGTCGGGAGCGCGATGGCCACGATGTTGTTGTCGATCACCGCCATGAACTGGCCGACAAGTACGACCAGCAGGATGATGCCGCGGTGGGCGTAGGCGAAGTCTGCCGGGGTTGTCCGGTCACCGTGTTCTGTCATGGTTATCTCCGTGAAAACCGGTCTGAAGTTTATCCCTATCGCATGACCTTTTGGCCCGGTCGCACCTTGCGCAGCCGGGCGGGTGCATTGGCGAGATACAGGGGTTTTTCCCCGGCCGCGTACCGCTTCATGTTCTCCGCGAACGCCCGGGCGATACCTTCGTACGAGACATCGGTGACGCCGGCGATGTGGGGGGTGGCAATCACGTTCTCGCGAAAAATCGGGTGAGACATGTCCACGGGTTCTTCCCAGAAGACATCGAGCCCGGCGCCGGCGATACGCCCGCTTCGTAAGCCCGCAAGCAGGGCATCCGGGTCAAGGAGCCCGCCCCGGGCCACGTTAATGAGAAAAACGCCCTGCTTCATGGCGGCGATCTCCGGTGCGCCGAAGAGGTGGAACCGGTCCTGGGTGTAGTTGATGCACAGTGCGACGTAATCGGCTTCCGCAAGTGCTTCATGAAGCCCGGCAAGAGAAAAAAAGCGGGCGATCTCCACGCCGGGGACCGTCCGGCCGGGATGGTCATCCACGGTAATAATCCCGACCTTAAAGCCAGCGAGCCTCCGGGCCAGTTCCCTTCCGACCCCGCCAAGACCGACGATGCAGACGGTTTTTCCGATCAGTGCCTGGCCGGGCGGCGACCCCCATGCGACTGGTGTCCCTTTCTCCCGTATCGCTGAGATCTGGTTCCACCGTCGGGAGAGCATGAGCATGAAGAGGACCGCGTGCTCGGCGACCGATGCCGCATTGCCGGACTCTTCGCCCGGGATGCGTGCAACCATGATGCCGTTTCTGGTCGCGGCTTCGATATCCACGGTTTCGAGCCCGACCCCGTACTGCTGGATGAGCCCGAATGTGCCCTGCCGGATAAAGGTCTCATCCACCCGGCTGACGAGCGGCACGACCACGTCAGCTTCCGCGATGTGGGCGCCGAGCTTGTCCGGGGGAAAGGCGAGGATCTCATCGTCCGGGAGGAGTGAGGCAAGCTTGCTGCGTGCCTCGGGGAAGGTTTCGCCGCAGAAGAGGATCTTCATGATTATTTCAGGTACGATGTTCCGGGTGATCAGTGCATCGGTTGGTGGGATTTTGTAGTGGGATGGTCCTCTTATTGCAGTGCCGGGACCGTTTTTGCCCACGTCTCGACCCGTTTCCTGGTCGCGTCGCTGCTATACGAGGAGAGCGTGATCCGGTCACGGGCGACACTGAACAACCAGCGCGTATCGTCTGCTTCGTGGCACTGGAGGGTCACGGAGAACAGATCGGCAGCGGGGACGTGTTTTGCCTTCCCGCGATGCGCCAGTGCGTTTGCGGTATTCGAGACGACCGCGGCGATCCCGTCTTCGTACCCTTCGAGGGTATCATAGATGTCCGAACCGGACCCCGACTGCCGGTGGCCGGCATCCACGTACACGAATTTCGCGGTGTACATCTCCCGGACTTTCTCGACCGGCGGGTGGCTCTTCCGGCCGGTCATGTAGGGCGTGCACCCGAATGGGTTTTTCAGGATGACGGACTGGACAAACCCGGTAAACGCCCTGATGTCGGGAAAAGGAGTGGGGATGTAAAGGACGGCACTTCTTCTCTGGGTTTTCTGCCTGAATGCGGCCATGGTTATCAACACGGGTATTTTTCATGGACCAGCGGGACTTTTTTGTTCCCTGCCGTCTGCGATAACAGATAAAAGGGTGATTTCAATACATAGTTTCCGGTCACTTTTCTTGAACAGCCCTGGTATACTGTTCACTCCTGAAAACCCGCATTTTTTGCAAGGCTAAAAAGGGGGGGTTCGCATCTGAAATATGAATGACCCCCCTCATTTCGAGAAATGGATCCGGTCCTTTTTGGAGCATGCGGATCCCGCTTTTCGGCCGGTTCAAAAAGAAGTCCTGCACGGAGAATTATGGAGAAAAATTGGATCGGGTTATGCGGAAACTGCGAGCACCGGGATCGCGGAGATTTCATGGCCCGGGCCGGTGTCTCAAACAGGGTACGACCCCCCACACCATTCCGGGATTTTGGAATTAATTTTTGTGGGATTATACGATATGAAAATGGAGGTTTTTGAGGCTCAAAAGGGGCTTGTAATGATAGAGGGGGTTGTACATGATCCGGATATGACCCCCCTCAGTTGGAGTGTGGTTGGGGCCGTTTTCAAGACGCTCTTGGGGGTTTCGCCCCCGCCGCCTGGGCATCCCCCCGGTTGCGATGATGCATCAGAAGGTAATACGTACATCATCGCAATGCACAGGGGCGGTCGGGGGGACAGGCACTGTCCCCTCAGTTACTATGGGTTTTGGTTTTTGCAAAAAAATTCTGATTCTACTCTGTAAAATATGGCAATACACAAAATTGTGATTTTTATTCAATTTTTGGATCTATCCAACGTTTTATCATACATGGACTAATTTTCCAATAAAGATACGTGAACAATAAACCAAGTATGGTCCCAACAAGAACTCGACCTCCAATATCGAGGTTCCCTCCATCGCTTATAGTAAAGAAAAAAAGAGAAATCGTGATGCAAAAGGCGATTAAAGTAAATAATGCAATAAATTTATCAACAAAATTTGTCAGTTTTGCAGGTGTAACATCACTACCACAAAAATGACATTTTATTGTATTTTTAGGTAATCTCGTTCCACATTCTGGACAGATCATAATCCTAAATGGTTGTTAGATATCTATTAAAGTGAAAACCCAAAAACTCCCTTCTCACCCCGGCAGCGGCATCCTCGTCGCGTCCATATTCCGTTCTATCTCTAGGATTTCAGCTAAATGAGCCTTGGTCGAAGGCCCTTTGGGTACCGCCCTGCAACCGGTCGCCCTGCTCGTGGATTCATCGTAGGTCCCGATCTCCCGGGCGAGCACGATAGCGTCCGCCTTGTCAAACCCGATGAGCGGGCGGTAGACCGGGATCGTGGCCGCATCGGAGAGGACGACGAGGTTATCAAGCGTCTGGCTCGCAACCTGCCCGAGCGACTCGCCGTTCACGATCCCTTTTGCCCCGACCTCTTGTGCGACTTTTTCGGCAATCCGGTACATCCGGCGCTTGCAGAAGATGCAGGTGAACTTCTCCTGCCGGTTTTTGATGAGCTCCTTTTTTGCCGCCGCCAGGTACGGGTCGTGGATCACCCGGAGCTGGATATCCGGCTGGTACTTCCGCAGTACCCCCACGACCCGTTCGGCACGGGCAAGCACCGTCTCGTCAAGGAAGGTGTCGAGCGCGACAAAGATGGGGACGATCTTACAGCCTCGCTTCATCATCATCCACGCCGCTACGGGAGAGTCAATGCCCCCCGAGACGAGCGCGACAAGCGTCCCCTCGACCCCGAGCGGGAGACCGCCGACACCTTTTATCACGGTGTCGTACAGGTAGCACTCGTCCTGCCGGATCTCGACATGGATCTCCACGTCAGGAGCCGCGAGGTTCACCTTCAGGTGCGGGAACGCCTTACGGACAATATCGCCCAGTTCTATTGCCTTATCGTTCGAGGAAAAATCATGTTTGCCTACCCTTTTAATCCGGAGCGCAAACGTCTTTGCCGTGGTAAGGCCGTGGGTCCGGCCGTACTCGATGAGGGCGGTTTCGAGCGGTACGTCGTGGGGCACATGCTCGACCTCGGAGAACGAGACGATCCCAAAGACGTGCCGGAGTTTTTCTGGGTCCACATCGCCGTTGACCCAGATCCTGCCCCGCTCGCTCTGGATCTTTAAGTCCGGCATCAGCAGCCGGATGTTGTTCATCAGGACACGTTCCCACTGCCGGCGCACCGGATCCGATTTTAAGAATATCTCTGAATACCGGACCAGCCATTTCTTTGTCATAGTTATCCACCTGTCAGACTGCCTGTGCCTTCATTGGCGCAGTCATTTTCGGTCACGGGATTTTGCCGGCCTCTCCTTCCTGCATCTGGCCGCATGCCGCTGCCCCCGGACAGACGTGCTCCGCATCCGCCTCCTTGAAGGGATGGTGACAGTAGGGGCAGGTAAAATCGCACTCCGCCCCCTCGTACGGGCAGATGGTCATCGAGAGGTCGGCGAGCGGGTGGCCCTTGCCCCGGATCTCGAACTGCTTGTACCAGCCAAACGGGGCCCGTTTCACGGTGATGCCCTCATCTTTGAGGGCTTTTTCTAACCCGGTGAGAATCTCAAGCGAGACCGCTGGCGATCCGAGCGTGCTTGTCAGGTGGGCATACGGGAAGATCAGGACCTTTACCACCTTGAGTTTTGAGAGCCGGGCGAGCACGTTCTGCGTGGCGCTCGCGATAACATGATCGGGGTTCCTCTCGTCGAGTTTCTCCACGCAGCAGAAGAGGACGACGCACTCCTCCATGCTGTCCTCCTTTTCCGTGATCTGTTCGGCCATCCTGGTCTTTTTGGTGGCATGGTACCACATCCGGTCTGCATGGATCGAAAGGATCCTCACGGGTTCTGCCTCCCGACAAGGGTGCTGATCGCATCGCTCGTGATAAGCCCGATCACGTGCTGGTCGCCATCTACAACCGGCAGCGCCGAGATCGAGTGCGCCTCCATCTTCTGGGCTGCATCCTCCACGGGCTCGTTCTCGGTGGTCGTGACCACATCCCGGCTCATGATCTCGTCGAGCCAGAGGAAGTTGGACGCGACCGCCTTTGCAATATCCCACGAGGTGACGATCCCTACGAGCTGGCCGCCGTTCGCGCCAAGCACCGGCAGGTGGTTGACGCTGCACCGGATCATCCTCCGTGCGGCGACCGCGATCGTGGTGCCCTCCTCGATACACTCGACATCCCGGGCCATCACATCCCCGACAACCGTGTGCGACAAAAATTTGGTGATCAGGTAATTGAGCTGTCCGGATTCGAGCAGGAACGCATCGTGGCCGTAGTTGGACCGGATCTCGCAGTAATGCACCTCGCGCTCGTTTGCGGTCAAGGCAGTCACGATCTCCTGCGACTGGTAAGCAGGGTACAGCCAGTCCGACGAAACGGAGATGACAAAGAACGCCGCTTTTGCAGGGGCAAGCCCGGTTGCGAGCGACCCGTCTTTTGTCAGGTCGAAGTAGTCGATCGCCTTCGTAATATAGAGGTACGAATTAGCATCAAACCTTTTTGTGAAGGTGTCTCCCTGGTGGTGGAGGTAACTTTCGACGGCAAACTCGGTCGAGAAATCAAACCCGACCTGCTCTTTTCCCTGCAATGCCCTTCCGAACTTCGCATGCATTGACTCATCGGAGAGATACGTGATGTGACCGACCATCCGGGCGAGTGCAAGGCCGTGCGTGGGCAGCTGTTTCCCGTAATAGTCGCCGTTGTTCCAGTCGGGATCTGAGATGATCGCTTTCCTGCCGACCTCGTTGAATGCGATCTGCTGAGGTGTCGAGTAGCCGGTCGTGGCGAGAATGATCGCCTTTTTAATCATGTCCGGGTACGAGACGGTCCACTGGAGCGCCTGCATCCCTCCCATCGACCCGCCGGCGACCGCGTAGAGTTCGGTGATGCCAAGGTGATCGAGAAGAAGTTTCTGGGCATTGACCATGTCGGGGACAGTAACAACCGGAAAAGTCGCGCCATAGGGTTTGCTGGTTTCGGGGTTTATGGAGGAAGGGCCGGTTGAGCCCTTACACCCCCCGAGAACATTACTACAGATCACAAAATAGCGATCCGTATCGAATGCCTTGCCCGGCCCGACAACCGTGTCCCACCAGCCGGGTTTGTCGTCCCCTTCATGGAACCCGGCGATGTGGGCATCACCCGACAGGGCATGGCAGATAAGGATCGCGTTGCTCTTCTCTTTGTTTAATTTACCGTAGGTCTCGAAGGCGATCGTCACCTTTGGGAGGACCGCACCGCTCTCTAAAGTGAGGGGGCCGGGGAGGTCCACCTGTTCTGTCTTAACGATGCCTAGCGAGCCCCGGAGCATATTCATACTCTAGACTTGGGCAAGGGCCTGATTAAGGTCTTCGATGATATCCTCGATATCCTCGGTCCCGATCGTGAGCCTGACAAAGTCGGGGGTAACGCCGGTCTTTGCCTGTTCCTCAACAGTGAGCTGCTGGTGGGTGGTGCTTGCCGGGTGGATCACGAGACTCTTTGAGTCGCCGATGTTTGCGACGTCGCTGAAGAGATTTAAGGAGTCGATGAACTTCTTACTGGCCTTCTCTCCGCCTTTGATCCCGGCACCGACGATGGGACCGTATCCTCCGTGGAGGTACTTTACCGCATTCTTGTGGGCGGGGTTGTCCGGGAGGCCGGGGTAGTTGACCCATGCGACCTTGGGGTGGTCTTTCAGGAACTTTGCGACCGCGAGCGCGTTCTCCGAGTGGCGGGGAATCCGCAGGTGGAGGGTCTCAAGGCCGAGAATCAGCGTCCAGGCATTGAACGGGCTGATGATCGCACCGGTATCTCTCAGGAGCGAGACACGGATCTTGAAGATGAACGCGACGTTCCCGAGGCCCGGGAAGTTCCCGAACGTGTCCCAGTACTTGAGGCCGTGGTAGCCCGGGTCGGGTTCGGTGAACTCGGGGAATTTGCCGTTGTTCCAGGCAAACTTACCGGAATCGACGATGACTCCTCCAAGGGAGACACCGTGGCCGCCGATGTATTTCGTTGCCGAGTGGACGATGATATCGACACCGTGTTCGAACGGGCGGACAAGGCCGATACCGGTTGTGTTATCGACAACCACCGGGATGCCGTGGTCGTGGGCGATCCTGGCGATTGCTTCAAAGTCGGGCGTGTCAAGTTTCGGGTTGCCCACGGTCTCAGCGTAGATAGCCCGGGTCTTGGACGTGATTGCCTTCTTGAACTCTTCAGGCTTGGAGGAGTCTACAAAGACAACGTGGCGCCCGAACTTCGGGAACGTGTAGTGGAAGAGCTCGTAGGTGCCGCCGTACAGGTTGTCGGCAGAAACGATCTCATCACCAGGACGGGTGATGTTTAAGAGTGCATAGGTGATCGCGGCCTGGCCGGATCCCACGGCAAGGGCGCTCGAACCGCCTTCGATGGCTGCGACACGCTTCTCGAGCACGTCCTGGGTCGGGTTCATGAGCCGGCCATAGATGTTCCCGAGTTCCTTTAAGCCAAAGAGGTTGGCTGCCTGCTCGGTGTTATTGAATACATACGATGTGGTCTGGTAGATCGGGACTGCACGTGATCTGCTTGTCGGGTCTACATCCTGTCCTGCATGAATGGCAATCGTGCCTAATCTAAACTTTTTCTCAGTCATGGTTGGTTTCTCTGTGGTTTTTTGTTCAGATTTTTTTTCTTCTGTCGTTTCTTTTTTAGATGAGTGGAAAGGGTTGATTTTTGCGAGGATACCTGAGATATCCGGTGTCATGATACATCCTCGAAATCCACTGAAGTGAAGGTTTAGCCGTGAAAATGGCCTTACTTCTCAACAGGGATCTCGTATTTTTCTGCGATTTCGGTAAAGACGTCGGCAAGGTAATGGACCTGCTTTTCGTTGAGGCCGTAGGTGTTCAGTTTCCAGGTGCGGGTGGCACCGGCAAACTCCCCGACAATCCCGTGGGACGACAGCTCGTCGCTGAAGTAGAAGCCGCGGCGCTTGTGGGTCTTTGCGACCGTGTCAAAGCTTCCCGTGGTATCGACTTTGGTGAGCGTGTGCTTACGCGGGTACTCGGAGAGCACCTTGCTGCCGGAGATCCTGAGGAGCCGGTCGATGAAGTAGTTGGAGCGCTTCACCTGTTCATCCCAGTGGAGCACCCGTTCCTTTACGGTGGGGAACGATGCGATCATGGAGAGCAGGGTCCCTCCCATCAGCGTGCATCCGAGCAGTTCCACTTCCTTGATGCCAAACTTCCGTTTGGTGAGGTCGCCGACCATTGCAGTGGTACGGAGCGCTTTTGACGCCCATTCATCGGTCGTTGCAAGTACCCCGGACGGTGCGACCGATGCCATACTCTTGTGTCCGGAGCCTACCACAAAGTCTGCCCCGATCTTCTTGCCGTCGACAGGCTGGACGCCGACCGTGTATGCCCCGTTATAAAGGAAGGGGATATCGTACTGGTGTGCGACTTTTCCGATCGCACGTATTTCGTGTTCGTTTGCGAACTGGTAGTCGAAATGGTCGATCATGACGAGCACCGGGAGTTTCCCGGTCTCCTGCTTGACCTCTTCGATCTTCTGTGCCGTTGCTTCGCCGGTAACAATATTTTTGACGTTCAGCGGCACCTCCCTGACAACACCGCCGGCATTTTCCACGGCAAGGAACTCGGTGTAATGGGCAAGTGCCGAAACGATCACGCTGTCACCTTTGTTCACCAGCGTGTTCGTTACTGCCTGGAACCCCCGGCGTGCACCGGGAACGACCCGGGCATGGTCCATGTTGAGCCACTTTGCCAGGTCTGCGTGGAATTCCACGATGCCGGGCTTGGTGATCTTGTCAAGCCTGAAGGGTTTCCGGCAGAAATCACAGGTCGAATACCCGTCACCGTAGGAGATGATCGCTTTTCTCGCCTCGGTGGTGAGCCTGCCCGCGGCCTGGATGGGGTGGATGTTGATATATCGTTCCTCGCGGGAACGGACATCGAGGGTTCCTGCGATCTTCGTTACCTTTGGCGTACCGGTGCCGGCCTCGAGGTCAGCGATAATGGCCTTGAGGTTGGTGATCTTCGTGCTGAACGCTGCCTCCTGCTCGGGCGTTAAGCCGGTCGGGACAGAATCCCTGAAGATCCCCCGGATCTCTTCAAGTTCGAAGAGTGCTTCAAATGTTTTCTGTATTCTGATACTCATGGGAACACCACGAAGCCAGAACCCGGAATCGAACCGGGATACGCTGATCTGCAGTCAGCCGCGTAGCCTTTCCGCCATCCTGGCACGTCTCATTCACGATTGTGAATCTGACCATACTAGATACCAATGGTGAATATTTATAAGTTCTCCAATCGGCGGGTTTTTCCTGTTCTCCATATCCGTCGTAAACTGGTGTTTTTTGCTTGGAATATGTATGCCGGATAGAGATAATGCACGCATATGAATCATACGCATCAGTAATCGGAATAAGAAATCTCCAGAATATTATACATATCGCCAAAATACCAGGTGCGTCCCGGGCTTTTGCCGGGACGCAGGTATTCTCCTGCCAGCAAGATGATCACCTCCACGCCTGCGGTCGCAGGGTAGAAGGTGCGAGGGGAGATGGCGTACCTCACGTATCCCCTGTAACGGGGTGTTTTCTTTTAAGGTACTGCCATCACATCGTCGTGGCCCGGCCGGCCATGGCAGGGCAACAGGGGTGCCCGAAGCTGGCGAGCGTGCCGATAGTACTGTGTCTGTGCCGGCTGGTGCCGGAAACGACCGAAAAGAGAAGTAATATCCCGCCAGGGATGCCCGAAGAGACAACAGACTCTCCGGTATCCCGGTCGTTTCGTTCCGGCAGGTGTCCCTCGTGTGACTTTTCCGTCAGTGCGGATACCGCAAGGATCAGGGTGAGCACCCCGATGATGATGGTAAAAGCCGCGAGGTTTTTTCGTTGTGGTGCCATAGCTGTATTTCTTGTTCACGATAGTGAACAGATACACTCTGGCGTGTTTTTATATGAACCCTGGAGTACTGTCAATTGTTGCTGTATTCCCCCAAAAAAACGCAGATTGCCGGATAGTCCGTCTGTACCTTCCCTGGCAGGGCCGGATTTCCCGGTATGCATCCTTCCGCAGCCACTCTCGCGGGGCAGAACACCCGGCCGGCGGGGATGGATCCGAGGGTGCGACGGCCAAAGGGACAGGTCCCCCCTCCTAACATCAGGATCAGAGATCCCGCTGGGGGGTGAGATCGCAGCCCGTGCAGGGCAGGCACATGGTATGCGCCATGCGGACGTCCAGACCGTGGCGTTCGAGCGCTGCCCGGTTGATCCGGGTCAGTTTGATGAGCCGGTAGGAGGAGGGGCGTTCAACCCGGATCTCTCCTTTTCTGAGCGGGTGCGGGGAGATCGGGCGTAGGTTGGGGATCACGCCCATCGCGGTGAGGGTTTCGACACCCTGATCCACGCACTCGTCGGTTTCCCCGAGCCCGATAATGAAGTTCGAAGAGACCTTGTTTTTCCCAAAGACATCTACCGCTTCTTTGAGCGCGGCAAGGATCGCATCAAGGGAGAGGTTCGGGCAGACGCGGGAGAAGATCTCCTTATCCATGGTCTCCACGTTGTACTTGATCTCCGCCGCGCCTGCATCGCGGAGCTCGCGGGTGGAGGTCGCTGTCGGGTAGATGGATACGCCGATAGGCAGATCGAAACGGCCGGCAAGGTGGCGGACGATCTGTGTCATGTACGCCGCCTCTTTTTTTGGGGATTCTGCAACGCCGCTCGTCAGGGAGATGGCCGTGATCTTCCCCCGGGCAGCCGCGGCTTCGACCAGCGCCGTGATCTCATCGATGGTCTTTACCCGCCCGTGCAGGATCGGGACCGGGCAGAACTTGCAGTCAAAGATGCATTGTTCGCTCACCGTGATGTAGGCCTGTTCCGGGCAATGGCAGAGCGGAAGTTCGAGCTGGCCGTACGCGATGATCCGGCCCTCTTTCTGGATCGCGACCCCGTCCCGCCAGGGGATCACCTTGAGCGGCGAATCTTTTTTTATCGAGAGCCGGACACGGCGGGTGCCGGACCGTACGAAAAACGAACTGCCCCCGGCACCCGGCCCGGCGGTCGCCGTTGTTTTCATCCCGGCAGGCAGGAGTGCGGTGTCGATATCTGCGCTCCCGATGCTGATCAATAACGCCTTTGTTTCGGCCGTGAGTCCCTGTTCCATTTCAGATCCTCCCACAGGTGTAAAAAACGATTGCCTCCACGGAACTATGCGTGGATTTCAGGCAAAGCCAAGGCCCGGATTCGAACCGGGTTGTAGCTGATCTGCAGTCAGCCGCGTAGCCACTCCGCCACCTTGGCAGGGATGTTCACCGTTGTGACATCGTATAATCCCGTTGACCGGATGGTTATTAATATGCTGATTTCAGGGCATTTTTTGCCGCATAAATTTGCCGGGCTGACTGGTTCCGGACATCATTGTCGGTCATCACCCGGGATCCCCTGTGGTGTTTTTACGGGTAAGGGTACCGCAGGACATCATGATCCCCGCGTAGTAGCATTTTCCGCAATCACCCCGGATTGGGATTATAGCGTCAAATTTTGCTCAAATGAGACCTATTTAAAAATCGTATAATGAATAAGCCTGATGTGGCAGGGTCAACTCCTGTCCGCGAAGGAAATAAAAATGACGTCAATGAAGTCAGATGGTATGAAACAGAGTGGTGGTTGTCGTGCGACGGCCATGATGACTGCATCGAAGTGCATGGACATGCGGATAGAGAAAGCGCTCTGCGATTTTCAGGCCGTAATGTCACAATGCATGGCGCAGTGCATGACCGCTCACCCGGTGAAATCCATGCCGATGAATGCATCCATGATGGAATCCATGAAGGATCTCATGATGATGATGACCAGATGCATGGACGCAAAAAACATGGACGCACCTATGACGAAATCCATGAAGAGTCTCATGACGATGATGACCAGATGCATGGATTCGAAAAGCATGGATTCCTCCATGATGAAGCCGATGAGCGATCTCCAGATGATGATCTCCTGTCACATGGACGCACTGTGCATGGACGAGAAGTGCATGGGTTCAATGTGCATGGATTCGAAATGCATGGACGCATCCATGATGAACTCCATGAGCGATCTTCAGATGATGCTCATGAAATGCATGGCGCAATGCATGGAGACCGAGTGCAAGGTGGTTCCGGGCATGATGTCTACCTGCACGGAATCCCGCATGAAGACGGCCCTGTGCGATCTCCAGATGATGATCCCTCGGTGCATGTCCGAATGCATGAATGTTCAGTGCGCCGGACGAAAGATGCCGGTGAACTAACTCCCCGGTCCACACGAACAGATGGTCGGATAAAACCGTTCTTTGCCGGGAACAGGGTCTCGGGAACACCACCCTGGTCCCGGTCCAGCCGGTTTGTTGGGCAGGTCGTTTCTTTTATTCCCCTTGGCAGGGAGATCCTTTTGGAAGTTCCGTAGGAAATGAACCCATTGCCTGCGGGAATTATGGTGCCTGGTCCTTTGAGGAGAATTGTGTTGCCGAAAATCACGGGACTTGCCGCGATTTCAGGGAAATCCGTGATAATGTGATAAGTCTTGCTCGATTATCAGTGTATAAATCTGTTTTTTGCAATGTACACTGCAGGTGAATCCATGGTGTGTGATTCCGGAGATCGGGAGGTTTCCTGAAGAATGCCCGGTCCCGATCAGATCCAGGATCAGGATTTTTTTCAGCAGAATGTGAAAATCGCCGGATGAGAGACCTGAAAACAGACCTACGCGTTGCCTTGCCTGAAGACAATAGTCTATAATTTACCATTGTGATGTCAGATAAAGGGACTTTGACGGTTGTGCCGATAGATCGCCTTCAACACAGATGAGGATTGGTACTAGTATGACTTCAGAAGACCCTTTTTTCAGGAAAACAGAGAATTACCGTGTCCTCATTGATACTGAGGGGATTGGCCATATCCGGATCATAAAAAGGATCAATTTCAGGACGTTGCTTGTCATCGTCAAGGATCTGTACCTGGAACTCAGAAAAAATCCTGAAAAAAAGCCGCACATTGTCATTTATATATCCCGTTCTCTCTGTTCGGAAATGTCAGATAACATGGACAATTTCCTGGACTTTGCGGTCTCCTGCGTGGAGGGGAGTTTCGAGCTGAACGTAATCGAGTGAACCAACAGGATCTGCCTGTTTTTTCACCATCCCGAAATGTTTTATCGTATTCCCTGCGAGGAATCGCCGCATTCCTCCGCAAAATCACAGGGCATTGTCTATTTTTGCTGATTACCGGGTATATAAGCAAAAAACCGGATGGGATCATTCTCCTGTTTTAAGGGATTTGATACGACTCTGGCCAATCCGTCCCCTGATATCAGAAGGGAAAGGAACCGGACCGTGAATTCCGGGGATGGCTGCACTTTTCCGGGTCCCTGCAGTAGCACCCGTGGCAATACGTGGTCGTCCGCTCTACAGAGAGCCGGTACAGCCTTTGCCGGCGCAGGCAGTACCGGGAGATCAGACGAAACGACATGTATACCCACTGGGCGCCGTTGCTATAATAACCCGGTGAAATCAGCAATAATATCCGGTTCTTACCGGATTTTCGAGACGTCGCCCCTTCCGGTTGCCCGGTGAAGGGTGGCCGACCCCGCCACACCCCGAATGAGGGGGGGGTCACACTATGATCATGCATGACCCCCCATACCAGTACTAACCTGTTTTGAGCCTAAAGAACCTCCATTTTTACATCACATAATCCCATAACAAATTAACCCAAAATTCAGAACATCGGGTAGGGGGTCGCACAATGTTTGAGACACCGGCCCGGGCCATGCAGACTTCGCGATCCCGGGTTTCCCGGTTCAGCTGACCCGGTCTCATTTTTCACCGTAAATATCCGCACAGGACATTGTTTGGAACCGGCCGGGAAACAAGCCTGGCATGCTAAAAAGGGACCAGATCAATCCCCAAAAATAGGGGGTCATGCCATTTTATGTGCGACCCCCCTCATTTTGCCCTGCAAAAGATGCGAATTTCAGGGATGAACAGGGTGCCCGGGCTGCCCGACAAAGTGACCGGAAACTATGTAACACAACCGCCCGTTTATCTGTTATCGCGAAAGGCGACGGGGAACAAAACGGCCCTGCTGCTCCGTGAAAAATAACCGTATTGATCACCATGGCCACATTCAGACAAAAGACAGAGAAAAGAAGTGCTGTCCTTTACCTCCCCACGCCCTTTCCCGATATCAGGGCGTTTACTGCGCTCGTCCAGTCCATCATCATGGAAAACCCATTCGGGTGCACATCCTACATGGCTGGCAGGAAGAGCCACCCTCCGGTCGAGAAAATCCGGGAGATGTACACCGCGAAATTCGTGTACATCGGTGCCGGCCACCTCCAGACCGGGTCGGGCTCGGAGATCTACGATACCCTTGAAGGGTACGAGGACGGGATCGCTGCCGTCGTTTCGAACACCGCAAACGCGATGGCGCATCGCGGGAAGGCAAAACACACTCCCGACACAGATCTCTTCGCCGTGACCCTCCAGTGCCACGAAGCAGACGATACGCTCTGGTTGTTCAGTGTCGCACGCGACCGGATCACGATCTCTTCCTACAGGGACGACGCGACCAGGAAGCGGGTCGAAGTGTGGGCAAAAACGGTACCAGCACTGCAATAAACAGTCCCTTATCTGCAGGTGCCCCAACTTTTTTTAAGGTGCAGGTGAGCCAACACTTCCGGTCGTTGGATCGCATATCCTTGTGCGGTCCCCTTAAAAAACCTGCTCACACCATCAGTGCTGGTTATCGGCATGCGCATCGAACGCCGGCACATAGGGTTTGATATCCAGGAGCGGCGTGCCGTCAAGAATGTCCACGTCCTCTATCGTTATCACGTTGCCCTCGACACCCACGAGCCGGACAACCGAGAGGCCGATCGCGTTCGGGCGTTTTGCGGACCGGGTCGCAAAGATGCCGCGGGGAACGGGATCGAGTACGGGGGTGACCGTCAGGCTGTACCCCGTGGACCGGTGCAGGGCGTATAAGAGGATGATATGCGAGAACCCGCCAAGATCCGCGAGGCCCCCGACAAGATCGCTCCTGATCTCGACGCTCCCCCGGACCCCCCGGGCTCCGACAGGCTGGAGGGGCATATCGGTGACATCGGAAAACGGAGAATGGATCGTACCGATCGATGTGTAGGTGAAGGCAGTGTCCTGGTCGGGCGCATGAGGCATAGATAAGTATCGGTGTACGCACGTAAAAAACCGGTGTCTTCGGCAGCTTTTGTGTATGCAATAAAAATGCGCGGAGGGAATGCGCGGCTTATGTTTGTATGATTGCAATGCATATTAAATGGAGAGTGACCCAACGGGTAAATACAGGCAATACTTGTCTTAAATGATCATTGTGTCAAAATTTGCCAGTATTTTGCATATGAGTGGTGCCTGCCGGAGGGGGGATGAGAAGCGAAAGACTTAACAATTGTGATTTCCCACTTAGTTATGGTGATTCCACTATGAGGGATCGTCTTTGTTGTAAACACAAACGTAAATGACAACCCGTTTGCTCGGCTCGGGCACCTGCCCCCGTCGGCAAAACTCGTGTATAAAGTGCTGGAAACAAGCGGACAGCTGACGCAGAAGGATCTCATCCGCGAGACCTCGCTGCCGTCACGGACTGTCCGGTATGCATTAAACAGGCTCAAGGCAGAGAAGTTCCTGATCGAACACTACTACTTCATCGATGCCCGGCAGAGCCTGTACGGCCTGAACACCACAAAGCCGCAGGAAGAGGTGGTCGCTGCATCATGATGCGGCCTATGATGCACACTCCCGGCACGCACCCCTATTAATCCCCGCAGGAGCCGTCAACCCTTCACCTCCTGTCGTTTTTTTTCGGCTTTTCGCTGTTAATCATGTTTTTGGTCTGTCCTTTCCGCACGTATTCGTGCCTCTTTTATGATTCCTGGTCTCGTAAGAGCAGGGTGATGTAAAGCGATATAAAAAGAAGAGATCAGATCCCGTCGAGAGCATACGCGAGGTCGGCGATAAGATCCTCGGGATCCTCAAGGCCGACCGAGAGCCGGAAGATCCCGTCCCCGGCAAAGGCCCGGTAGGACTGCTCCTGTGCCGGTGTCATCTTAAAGGAGGTCCGGAGCATCTCCGATGTCGGGAGGTAGAAGACAAGGCTCCGCTGGTGGCCGAGCGAAACGGCATAATGGATCACCGAGAGCCGGTCGGCAATGATCTTTGCCGCCCGGGCGCCGTCCCGGACCTGGAACGTGACCATGCCGGAGTAATTTTTCAGCTGCTTTTGTGCGAGCGCATGCTGGGG
>Ga0326728_10010907_pt1 | contig 21022 bp, 13 predicted proteins | sample MB3enrmetagenome_FD_207602 | JGI IMG/M metagenome (GOLD analysis project Ga0326728, IMG submission 207602) | Lab enriched peat soil microbial communities from McLean, Ithaca, NY, United States - MB31MN | ecosystem: Environmental > Terrestrial > Soil > Wetlands > Peat | place: USA: New York... | reverse complement strand
TCTGCATGATGGTCATCGGGTGAAGCTCGACCAAGCGCGCCCCCGCCTTTTTGTAAGCCTTCAGGTCGCCGCCGAATTCCAGGCCCAGGTGCGCTTCCCAAAAAGCGATGTGCCCACACCAGCCGATGCCGCCGTAGCAGACATCGGCCTCTCCAGCATCCTCAATCATGTGACTGTAACTCTGGATGCTCTTCTTGTCCGGGAAGTGAATCTGATTGAGAGGCGGGCGAAGTTCCGAGCCGATCTTCAGGAAGAAGTTCTCCATCATCGAACTCTGAAACGAGCCGGGCCAACTGGCGGGAGGTGTATTTCCACTTTCATCTGCGTACTCGTCCATGTTGAAGGTGTACACATGGTGGCATGAGATGCGCAGCTCATTGATCATACGGGCGGCCAGCTCGTACTGAGGCGTGGGACCCACGGGCAAGATAGCCACGAATTTCTTCCCCGCCTCGAGTGAGTGGTGAATCCTCGTCACGAGGTCGAGTGCAAATTCGAAATAGAAGGAGTGTAGGTCCTCAATGACCTGGATGCGAAATTCCGGATTGGGGTGCTTCGTGATATCTGCCTTCTTGATACGTCTTACACGTTCACATGCTTCGTGATCGCGGAAAGTGATGAATTTTGACAGCTCGAAAGAATACCTCCCGTCCGGTTCTGTCTTTAGGGTTTGCCTATTTCCCATGGTCATAAGGTCCTCCTGGATTAATCTCCTGAAAGTCGAATTGCTTCACAGCTCTCCACCGAGCGGCGGCTGGCATTCATTACCCGCATGAGTTCTAAAGACTCTTCTGTGTCAGATCCTCGTTTTCTCCGCACACTCGCGCAGCTCTCGACGGTGCTCGTAGATCTTGGAGATGGCCGTGATAATATCATCCATGTCTCTCTGCTCCGCCAAGAGCAGGCGGTGCTCGAGCCAGACCATCTCGCGGCAGGCGCGCTCGGAATTTGGACAACAGGATTCGAACGAAGCGTAGTCGATGGGCTTCGCATACTGCCCACAGGTTAGCGGGCAACCGTGTGGATAGAAGTCTTGATCGAGGAACAGCGGATTCTTGTACAAGGGATGCGCATACCCTCCGAAGCAGGGGATGCCCTCGGCTGCGAGCGCTTCCAGAAAACTCTTCCGCGAGATCCCGAATTCCAGCTCACCCAGTCGGAATGCGAAGATGTGATAGGTGGGCTTGGTGACGTACTCGGGAACTCTCAGGGGATAGAAGCCGGGAACCTGGGCGAGACGTCCCGAGAGGTAGGACGCGTTTTCACAGCGCTTCGCGTTTTGAAGCTCCACCCGCTTCATTTGTTGGAGCAGGACCGCCGCTTGGAATTCCGTGATGCGGTAATTCCATCCTAGCCGGTAATGCTCGTACCAGGGCCGGCCGGTCTCGCGCCCAGCCCAGAGATATGATTCGCAGAGGGCCGCAACGTCGTGGTGGTTCGTCGTAATCAAGCCCCCCTCGCCTGAGGTCATGTTCTTCGAGGCCTGAAAGCTGAACGTTCCGGCATCCCCGATGCTGCCCAGCCCACGGTTCCGCCATGTGCCAGCGTGTCCATGCGCAGCATCTTCGACGATCAACAGCTTGTGCCGCTCGGCGATAGATAGAAGCGCGCCCATATCGCAGGCAAGCCCGGCGAAGTGCACGGGTATAATTGCCTTTGTCGCGGGAGTTACGGCTTCTTCAACTCGCCGAGGATCAATGTTGAGCGTGTCAAGCTCGATATCAACAAAGATCGGAACGGCGTTGACCTGAAGAGGAGCGGTGGCGGTAGCGACGAAGGTGTATGCCGGAACGATCACCTCATCACCGGGTCCGAGACCCAGGGCCTTGAGAGAGATTTCCAGGGCGGCTGTGCCGTTGGCGCAGGCGATGCCGTACCGCGCCTGTTGCATGCGCGCGAAGGCTTCCTGAAATTCCGCGACCTTGGAGTGCGGCTCACCCGGTTCAGGTTCGCGGAGTTCAACTCCTTGGCCATAGGAGAATCGCCACCATTTTCCACTGCGAAGAACTTCCAGAAGAGCTTCTTCCTCGCTTTGATCGAAGACCGGCCAGGACGGGAAAGGTTTCGCCCTTACGGGCTGGCCACCTAGAATGGCGAGTGGGGGCATGACGCTTCTCCGCAAGAACCGCTAAAAATCCTTTCAATCAATCGTTTTAGTTTGGCAGTATACACTTCGCCGCCGGGCAGTTGTCAACAAGAAATGAAATGCCGGAGGCGGTTCATTTTCAACTCTTGAAGCGCGAGCTAATGCCACGGCACTTGAGAAGCAGGACGCATTCGTCACGACGGTGGCATGTCAAAGGCAAGGTTACCCAAGACTGCCTTGCCAGACTCGAGGATTCGACGCTCGCAAGTATCGTCAATCTTCCACACGCCGACGTACTTCCATGAATCGTCCACCTCATAGCCTCCCCGCGGATGTTCTTCTTGGGTCGGAATATAGCCGCAATAAGCATTTGTGTAACCCAGCGGCCAGGTGGTGGGAAGCCGGCTCTGGGCGCGGAGCTTTTCCCCAATCTCGTAAAACGGCTCGCCCGAAATTCCCAGGAGAGTAAGGCGCCCAATGCCAAGTGCTTGGATTTCGCATTGTACCGGCACGAGTGGACAAGAGCGGCGCACAATTTCCTTCATCAGAGAGCTCCATGCAGCCAGAGCTTCAGCAATTTTCCTCTGAATCTCCGCGTTCCGCTTCTCCTCAGGCCGTACTACGCGTTCTTCCTTTTTCACAATCGAGTCGATCTCCGCCTCGGAGGGCAGCGGAAGATAGGGGAGGTGCACAAGGGACGTTGCGGCCCCAATCGATGCGGAATCATCGTTGTGCGCGTGCTTCAAGGCTTTATGGACTGCCACCGCCAGACGCTTCCCTTCCTCCCGGGCCTTTTCGATTCCCTGGAAAGCGGATTGGGGCGCGATATTCCCGGCACAGCCGTTGAGGAAGAATCCAATTGTCCCTCCTTCCTGCTCAAGTTCGAAACATGCCAGCGAAGGAAAATCGCCGCTTACATAAAGGCTGTCGCCTCCCATGATGTAAGGATGGCAGGCGTGTGAAAAGAGAATGATTCGCTCGTTATCCGCACGCAGGCGCGCCACCTCCAGAGTCTGAGGATGCGGTTTCTCGGGCGCTAAGCCGAGCACCACCCCATTGGCCGTTTCCTGCCGGCGATTGACTCCCAGCGAATAGGGAACGGAGCTGATTTCCAGAGATGCGGGCGACAGGCGGGCGCGGGCCTCCTCCAGTGCGTCTTGGATTTGCGCGACGACGTGCCACTGATATTCATAGGGCGCCATTCGACACCCGCGAACCAGAACTAATCCCGGGCTCGAATGCGTGTGAGTCGCCGAGAGAAGGACTGAGTCTGCACGAATCCCCAGGCGCCGCCCGGCGTAATCGCGAACTTCTGCAACCTGCCAGGGCGCGAACCCCAGTAGATCCGCCTGTACGATAGCGAGCGTGCGCTCTTCATTGCTCACCACCAGAGCGCGCACATGGATGGGTTCCGCCACGGCGCGGGAGGGTTCCAGCCTGGCAATGAAACCCGCCAGATCCGTGCCAACGGGTGGGGTGATTTCGCGTTTCGCTGCTCCAGCTTTCAACTTCATTGGCCGACTCACTCCATCGTGAGTAGTGACTTGAGGAAGAATATAGCTCAGTGCAGGACGTCTTTACGCGCGCCAAAATAGTCGTCGTACAACTTCTTGATCAGCTCCAGTTTTTGTTCCTTCCCGGAAGCATAAGCGGATGTCGGAGATTCGGTGAGAGCAAGATCGCGGAGGCGGTCGCGCTCCGTCCCCAGATCCCAGCCATCGAAGAAAACACAGCTCTTGATGCCCAGGGCTTCCGCGGTGCTGATCAGTCGGTCGGTACCGATGTGGCGGATCATCTGTTGCCACGGGTCTTGGGGATATTCGAAGGCTACCCCGGCGGGCATGTAGAGGAGGCGGGAGCTGCCGAGCGCCGCCGTCCAATTCCAGATGGCCCACTTGCGAAACTCGCGATCACCCCAGCCGTAGTACCAGACGCAGATCTTCATCTTTTCCGGCAACATCTGTTTATAGATGGAGACGTAATCGTCCTGCCACCAGCAGTTGAACATCACCATCTCCAGGTTGGGCTTCCTGGCTGTGGCCAGACTATAAAGCTGGCTGATAAAGTCGGCGTAGCGGCGGTTGTACCAGCGATAGCGTTCGTCCTTCGCCACCGCTGCCAGTTGTTTTCCGGTTTCGCGGAGGAAGAGCGCTTGCGCATCATCATTAAACCGATCGGGGTCCTCCTCCGTAGGATGAATCACAATTCCGTCCGCCTCGGGATAGAGCGTGAGGGCTTCCTCAAACATATTCCTGATGTACTCCTGCGTAAGCGGGTTTTCGAGGTCCAGCGCGCGTGCCGCACGCTTGTGGCCGTCACGATCCATGCGCACGGCCTCAGGATGCAGCTTGCCGAAGCCTTCGGCGTGATCGTCGGTGGTCATCGTCAGGAATATGCGTACGCCGCGGCTGTGCGCGTAGGGAATGAGCTTTTGCAGGAAGTTGAATTTTACGTTTAGCGCATAGGGATCGCGCAGTTCCGGATACTTCTCGCTGGGATAAGCGAGCGTGTAACCGTTGAGGAGCATGAAGAGCGTGTCCATGTGATGCGCGGACATCCAATCGACCAGATCTTCCCAATCCTCCAGCCGCCACAGTGCGAGTTTGTGCGTCTCATCCCAGTAATCGCCGCGCGCCAGGAATGTGTAGTAACCGACGTGATCGAAAGTTGCCGGTATCTTTTCCGCAGACACCACAAAATAGTCTTGAGCTGTGAGGAATCCGTTTTCGAACGGGAGAGAGACTTCGAAAGGGAAAAATCCCGCGCCTTGGATCTTCCCGCTCACCACAATCTTTCCTTTCGCATCCAGCGAGGGTTTCCCGAGCGGCGAGAAGCCGGGAAATCGCAGCTTCAGATTTGCCGGTGCGGCAGACCACGCCGATTCAGGCACGCCGCGCAGCTCGACCGCAAAGACGCACTCCGAGCCCGTGCTGAGAAATCGATTTTGAATCTGAATGCGGACTGAAGGGCGTGTAACATCCTGCGTTCGACCCGAAGCGTAAGCTGACAGCGCCAGCAGCGTGCACACCATGATGCGGGCAGCCTCGATCAGCGCGTTGCGACTGGCTCTCGGCGTGGCCATGGGATGGTTGTTCCCTCCAAAAAGAATGGATCGAGCGTGGCACTTCGCAGAAACGAGGAGCGCATCCTCCCGCCACGTACGGAGTTTGCGCCCCCACAGTATGCGACAGTTTTCGGCCAAACGTCTAGAAGATGAACTTCAGCGCGAATTGGATTTCCCGAGGGTCCCTCGCCTCGGTATCCGCGCCGAATGCCGGCGTCGAGTAAGTCGTGTCAGGAAAGAGCAAGTTTGCGTGGTTGAAGATGTTGAAGAACTCCGCACGGAATTCGAGGCGCCTTTGCTCGGTAATGGGGAAGTTCTTCATGAGCGCAAAATCGAAGTCGTTGGTGCCCGGTCCAATGATAATGTTCCGGCCCGCCGTCCCAAAGGTGCCGGCGGGTGGGGCGGTGAACGCCGCGGTGCTGAACTCCTGCGTTGGCGTCCGCTGGGATCGGGGAAGGTTCGGATTGGCAATGAGATCCGGGAAATCACTCCCACCCACGTTGGCCCAATCCCCCGGCATATACGCGGTCGACGGCTGGCCGTTGACAAAGGTGGTGATGCCGTTCAGTTGCCAGCCGGCGACCAGTTGTTTCGCCGCTCCGCTCACACCGCTGGCAAAGTGCTTGCCCGGCCCGAAGGGCAGTTCGTAAAGGTAGCTGATCACCAAGCGCTGCCGGGCGTCGATTCCGCAGAGGCCCTTATCGGCGCGATGCATGATGTCCTCGTAGCCGCCGTTGTCCATGCACTTGGACCAGGTGTAGCCCGCGAGGAACGAAAGCCCGGAAGCGAGCTGGTGACGAACTTCAGCCTGGAGCGAGCTGTAGCTGGAGGCGATGGAATCGTCGATCCAGTTGAGCGTGCCGAGGGTCGGCCAGGGTCGGCGCGATTGCACCGTGCCCGGCCCTGCGACGGCTTGGTTGACATCATAAAAACCGCTGGACAGTTTAGAGCCTTTGTTGCCCACGTATCCGATTTGGACCACCGTATCCTTGGCGGGCTGATACTGCGTGGTGAAATTCCACTCTTGCACGTAAGAATCGCGCAGGTGCGAATCCATGCCGAAAACCAGCAGAGGAATCTGCTGCACCTGGGTAAAGATCGTCTGGATGTCGAAGGTTGGGACGGCGCTCGGCTCCAGGATGTAATCCGTCTGGTTAACGAACGGGGGGTTGATGGCGAGATCGATCCAGTTGTTGGCCGAGGACCGCTGGTAGAAAACGCCATAGCCGGCGCGCACCACAAAGCGGTTGTGATTGTGTGGGGCGTAGGCGAATCCCACGTGCGGCGCAAAGTTGTTATTGTCATTGTGTACCAGCGACCGCGGGTAACCAAACTGCCCACCGTCTGCCGGCGTGACCAACTCGGGGGGGGTGGCGGAGAGGTCAATGTTCGCAATCGTGTTGTTCTTTGACTGCGGCCGGCCAAACCACCAGTAGCTCATTCCCAGGTTAAGGGTCAGGTCACGGGTTGCCCGCCAGTCGTCCTGGAACCAAGGATAGAGCGCCGTATTGCGGTAGTAGGGGTTGAAGATATTGACGCTGATTTCACTACTGCGCGGCAGGCCCATCAGGAAATCCGCCAGCGCCGTGGAAGAACTCGGGCTCCCAGCGGAGTTGGTGAAGCGGCCATCAAAGCTGAACAGGCCGCGGGGAAAGATGTCTTCGGGGAAGGTGTCGTGGTTGCGCATCACCTCCGCGCCGAAGCGAATCAGGTGGCTCCCCTTGCTCCAGGAGAAGGCGTCGTTGAAATCGAAGATTTCATTCAGCCATCCGCGCGGACCGGAAACGGTCTGACCCAGTCCATGCTCCCCAAAGTCCAGGAAGGGGCCGACATACATATCCGGAAGCCCCCAACAGGCCGGGTCTTCGCAAACCCCCTGAATGCCCAGTTGTTGATCGATATTCTCCTTGAACGCCCGCCCATTCACTTCGTTCTCGCGGTGGCGGTTATAAGCCATTTTGAATTCATTGATCTTGTTGCTGGCAAAGGTGTGCGTATAGCCCAGCATCGTGTTCTCCCCCTGCGAATTCTGCTTGAACGAGTCCGTAGGAAAGAGCTTGGGGCTGATGTTGCGCACGTTCTCGAGAATGAAGTGGCCATACAATACGTCGTTCTGCGAGAACCGATGATCTAACCGCGCCATGGGCTGGTCAACGTCGATCGAGTTCGGGCTCTCCGAGATCCAGTTGAAGATCGGGTTGCTGGGGTTGTTCGGCAGAGGGACGTAGTTTGCCAGAATCTGCGTGGCCACAGGACTTAGCGGTATCGAGATTTTGTTGCCGGTGAAGGGTTGTCCAGTGTAGGGGTTCACGATCTGGATGCCTTGCGAGACCAGGTCGGAGAAGTCTCCGGTCCGCTCCACCTGGTTGGGAACCAAACCGACCTGCGTCTCCCCCTCGCGAATCCGCGTGCCTTCGTAACTTACGAAGAAGAAGGTATTGCCCTTTTTGATCGGCCCGCCGAGGGTGCCTCCGAACTGGTTGCGCCGCAGCTCGGGCGTGGTGGTGGCGAAGAAGTTCCGACCGTCGAGCGCGTCGTTGCGCACAAACTCGTAGGCGTCGCCGTGGAATTGGTTGGTTCCGGACTTGGTCACCATATTGATTTGGCCGCCGGCTTCCGTTTCGAACTGAGCGTCATAGTTGCTCGTCTGGACGCGGAATTCCTGCAAGGCGTCCACTGAAGGGCTCAGAGCCGGACCTTCGTGCTGAACTTCCTTGATGGGAACACCATCCAGCAGGTACTCGTTGTAGCTCGTGCTCTGACCGTTCACAGAGAACGACACCCCGCTCCCTCGGGTGTTCAGACTGTAAGTCTCCTCGTAGTCTCCCGGAACTCCCTCGACCACGCCAGGGACTAGCAGGTTCAATTGAGTAAAGTTTCGCCCGTTGAGCGGCAAGTCGACGATGCGCCGATTCTCAACGAGTGTGCCCACTTGTGAGTCGTGAGTCTGGAGCAAGGGCGCCACGCTCGTAACGTTCACCTGCTGCGTGACTTCTCCCAGCTCCAGACTGAAGTCAACGCGCGCGGCGCGTTGAACGTCAAGGATGACACCGGAGGCAATACCCAGCTTGAAGCCATTCATCTCCGCGGTGATCTTGTAGGTTCCCACGGGAACGTCGGGTATTACGTATTCGCCTGTGCTACTCGTGGTTACGGTGCGCGCCAGGCCGGTGCCGATGTTCGTGGCAGTGACCTTCGCGCCCGCCACGAGAGCGCCGGATTGGTCTGTTACCGTGCCCACAACACTCGAAGCCTCCTGCTGTGCCAGCGCGGCGCCAATGCAGAGGCCGAGACAAGCGACCAAACTTGCGAGGATTTTTATCATCGTTCGAGACCTCCTTATTCAGTCAAACGATTTAATAAATCAATTTATAAGGGAACGCGCCACGGATTGTCAAGCGATTTCTTCAGGCCATTTTGTCAGTTTGCCTGCTCAGCTTTTGTGTGCCCCGCCACCGCTGACGTCATGGTGGTTGGAATCCATCTGTTTTCAAACATAAGGTGTCTGTCAACTGCCAAGCGGGTGCTTAGGACTGGGCAAGTGCCTTGGTGGATTCTCGCACCAGAAGTTCCGGTGCGACCTTGCGCTGCACAGGGCTAAAGGTGCGGTTCTCGCGCGACGCAGTGATGGCATCAAGCAGAATGCCTACGCCCATTGCCCCCATGGTCTCCATGGGCTGGCGGATGGTCGTGAGAGGAGGCGCGTATAAAGCGGCAGGCGCCACATCGTCGAAACCAATGACGGAGTAGTCGTCGGGCACTTTCAATTTGGACTTGCCCAGCGCGCGGATGGCTCCGAAGGCCGTCATGTCGTCAAAGGCGTGGATGGCGGTGAAGGGGCGCTCCCGGCGCAGGAGTTCCTGCGTGAGTTTGTAGCCGCCTTCAAAGGCGGACGTGGGGTCATAGAGATCGGTGAGATCGACAATCATCTTGGGATCGAGCACGAGACCTGCATCATGAGCAAAGGAACGTACACCTTTCCAGCGCTCGCGGCTGTCCGCCAGCATCTTGGGCCCGCGGATGAAACCGATGTGGCGATGGCCGAGGGTGTAAAGGTGTTCGAGCGCCGCGCGCGCGCCGGCGGCGTTGTCAATGATGACGGCACTCATCGCCAGGCCTTTCAATTCACGTCCAATGAGGACCGTAGGCACATTCCGCTTTTCGAGGACTGCAAGGATGTCGAGGTCGAGCAGCAGGGAATTGGCCAGCGTGATCAAGCCCTCGACACGGCGATCAAGCAGCATCTCGAGATAGCGCTCGAAGCGTGTGCGGTCATTCTGCGCATCGGCGAAAATGGAAACATATGACGACTGGTAGAGAGAAAGCTCAATGCCTCGCAGAATGTGCGTGCAATAAGGGTCCGTAATGTCGAAGACGATGACGCCCACGGTGTTGCTGCGCTTGCTGCGCAGCGAACGCGCGAAGACGTTTGGCCGATAGCCGAGCGTTTTGGCAATTTTCTTGATACGGTTCTTGGTTTCGAGAGGAATGTAACGAGCAAGTGGTGCGTCGTTTAAGACAATGGACACGGTTGTGATGGAGAAGCCACTACTCTTGGCAACATCGCGAATGGTAACCATCAGGTTTGACCCACCGATCAATCGGCGCACAAACTCAAAAGGCACAATATGTGATTGCCGTGGTGAAGTCAACTAGGGACAATTCCTGCCCTCTGTCAAGGCAGAAGGCGAAATTCCGGATTCGATAGAACAAGCGCCAGGTGTTGCGGTCCCGGCGCCAAAGCCAGGGTTCACAGAAGTCAAGTTGCATGACCGGTTGCAACTCGCCGGGGCTGAATCACTGAAAACATGGGGTGGGTGACGGGATTCGAACCCGCGACGTCCAGATCCACAGTCTGGCGCTCTACCAACTGAGCTACACCCACCACGACTGCGGCTACAGTGGCAAGTTGCCTTAACACCTTTGTAGCATCCGGGGGGGAGTGGTGTCAATGCGATCCGTGCACATTGGGAAGGGTCAGCAGTGGATTGCCGGCGAGCGAGTTCATTGCCGTGACGGGATAGGGCCGGCCGGTTCTGATTTTCAAGAAGCAAGAATGCCGCCTGAAGCGCGGCAGCGAGCCGCACTCCAAAGCCTGCTCGAAAAGGGGTAATATATTAGTTGGAGCTATGAACGCGCTTTTGCGGAGCAATGTGGTTGTCGAAAGTTTCTTCAGCAATACGATAATTGGAGGTTACCGTATTCTGCCGGGACTCGCATACCGCTCCAGGCTGACGTTAGTGACAGCAGCTCTGGGACTGCTTATTCTTGCGCCCTGCCCCGCTTGGACGCTAGGTGACGATGCCGCCGCTTGCTGGACAGCGGACACTTATCCTCTTGCCAGCCTCACTTTTGCCGGCGAGGAAGGGCGGTCCGGGCGATCGGCGGTTCCTTGCCCGTTTCTTCCGACCCTCGCTTCAGACGCCACGCACGCCTCGGCATCCGGTCAGAGGCAGACCCCGAGCACAAGCTCCCCCGCGTCGTCCTCAGATCAGGACGAGGGACAGCAGTCAAACGTAAACCCTATAACGGGCCTGGCTGAAGCGTCTCTATCGAATTACACTCCCTTGACCGGTTCTGAGCGCTGGAAGCTCTACATTAACATGACGTACGGCTCCGCCGGCCCCTATTTAAGCCCGCTCGTGAACGCTGGGCTCCTTGACCAAACCACCGGCACGCCCCACCAATGGGGCGGCGGGTTCGCAGGTTTTGGGCGAAGACTGGCTTCGCGCGCCGGTAACGCTATTCTTCAGGGTACGTTTCAAGCACCTTTGGCAGCCCTCCTGCATGAAGATGTCCGCTACATTCCCACCAGTCACCACTCCTTCGAGCGCCGAGCCCTCCACGCTATCCTCTACAGTTTCCTTACCTACAACAACCAGGGCCATCCAACCCTGAACGTGGCCAATCTCGCCGCAACTTATGCCTCGACGGCAGTAACCACGGCTTGGCTTCCCGGCATTGGAAACCCGGTGAAATACACATTCACCAATGCATCCGAACAGATTGCGCTCGGCTTCCCACTTAATGTGGTTCAGGAGTTCTGGCCGGAAATCCGGCACAATATTCTCCGGCGGCATTAGGCGCTGGTGTCATTCTGAGCCAAGCCAGGGTAATATAGTGATTCAACTAAAACTCGGGCGGATGGCTTAAGGCGAGGGGGATTGTACCAGGTTTACTCAACCAAATGATAATTGACCAACAGACTGTCGGCCGAGGAGATTGTTGACCTGATGGCTAATCACGATCCCCGGCCAATCCGCTGTCTGTGGGCCATCCTATTCATCCTTGCGCTGGGGCTGTCTCACGGACTGCTGGCGCAAACGATGGGACAGACCCCGCTTTCGGCCCCTTTACAAGCGCAGGTCCAATCCGGGAACGATCAGGGAGTTATCCAAGACCAACCGGCTCCGGCCAGCGCCCCGGCTACTTCACAAACCCAGCCCACTACTTCGCCAGACCAAACCAAACCCGCCGACGCTCCCAGCGCCGTCCAAAGCGGAACTACTACAAACTCCAAACATCCGAAGAACGACCGGATTTTCTTTGCCCTGCCCAACTACTTAACAATAGAGGAGTCGGCCGTTCTACCTCCGATGACAACCCGGGAAAAGTTCAAGACGGTGGCGGAGGGGTGCTTCGACCCGGTTGAGGTGGTATTCATCGGCATCGAAGCCGGCATCGGCCAAGCCGACAACACAAACCCCACCTATCATCAGGGGTTTATCGGTTATTCCAAACGCTTCGGGACAGCGTACGCCGACGCCATCATCGGGAATTTCGGGACGGGCGCGATATTTCCCACTTTGCTGCGGCAAGACCCGCGCTACTACCAAAGGGGAAAAGGGAATTTCTTTCGCCGTGCGGCGTACGCCGGCGGGCGGGTTCTTTTCACGCGCTCAGACTCGTCGGGAAAAGTCCAATTCAATTTCTCCGAATTTCTCGGCAATGGTCTGGCCGCGGGCCTCGCCAATGGGTATCACCCGGAACCCCACACACTCGCAAGCAACGCCGACGTTTTGGGCACGCAAGTTCTGTTGGATGTCGCCGGTTACGAGTTGAAAGAGTTTTGGCCGGACATTCATCGCTTTCTTCTGCGCTTCCGCCACAAGCCGTGATTCATCTACCAAATCAACTTGAGTCCAAATTGAATCTGCCGTGACGTTGTCGCGGTGCTGGTGATGACGCCCGCCGTGGGGGAGGGCGCCCCGGTTGCGGATGTGAAGACGATCAAGTTTGGGGTATTGAAGTTCGCGCGGTTCAGAATGTTGAAGAACTCAGCGCGAAATTGGAGACCCAATTTCTCTGTAATTCTCGTGTCCTTGAGCAGCGAGAAATCGAACGTAGCGAGCCCTGGACCTGTAAAGGTGTCTCTTCCAACGTTTCCGTAGGTTCCGTTAGGCGGGACTTTGAAGGCGTCGGGGTTGAAGTACCGGTTCGGACTTCCCGGAATCACGTTGCCACTGAACGCAGGATTTAGCGACGGACGCACGGGATTGCGCGTATCGCCATTATTGGACGGATTGAAGCTCAGTTGCGGAGTGAAGGGAAAACCGTCCTGCAAGGTCACGATGCTATTCAGTGCCCACCCGCTGGCGAGGGTATTTCGCCAGCCGTCGAAGTCATTCGCGAAGGCCTTCCCCCGTCCGAGCGGCAACTCGTAGGTTCCGTTAACCACGCCCACATTTCTGACGTCATAGGTGGCCAGTCCCCAGTCGGCGTGGAGGTCGAAGGGATTCATGACCAACCCCGGGGCATTGGCGGCTGCGGTGGCGTTAAGGGAATCTCCGTTATCAAGGGCCTTCGACCAAGTGTAAATTCCCCGCAAGGTTAAGCCCTCGCTGAAGCGGTGAGTCACGTCCAATTGCAGGGCATTGTAGGAACTCACCCCCTCCGAAAACCAACTCCACGTGTTCGCCAGAGCGGGATTGGCCTTCGGCGTTCCACTCGGGATGTAGTACGTCCCCGCCGGGAAAGTCGCTGGGCAAGGGGCTGCGGGGCAAATAGTGGGGAAAGGCTCATTAGCGTCCAGGCTGAGGATTTCATGGTATCCGTGCGAACCCACGTAACCGATGGTGAAAGAGGTGTTGAGGGTTAACTCCCGCTCAACCCTGAGAGAGTAGGAGACGAGAGTGGGGGTGTCGAGACTGGGTTGAATCCCGCCGGGCACCACCTTTGCCGCGGAGGGCACGGGAGCACTGGGTACGAGCGGGAGTTCGGAGACCGGCCGACTCGCAATGCTGTAAGTTGGGTTGAAGGGCGCATTCTGATCGAGCCGGTATCCTAGCGCGTCTTGAAGATCATTGTACATCCCGGCTCCGGCGCGAATGGCAGTCTTCGAGCCGAAGGGACTCCACGCCAAACCGATCCGCGGTTGGGGCAGGAACTTGGCGTTGTTGGAGGTGAAGACTGAACTCGCCACTCGCGGTTGCGTCACAATCACCCCATTGCTGAAAACATAATTAGCGCCGCGCCCAAAAGCTTCATTCCAGCCGTTCGTAAATTCGTCGCGGAAACCGAGCGAAAGCGTCAACTTGGGAGTCAGCCGCAGGTCGTCGGAGACATACCATGCGCCGAGAAACGAGCGCCAGCTCAGGGGTGTGGGCGTGGGATCAAACAAGAAAGTGCCCACCGTGCCTTCGAGAAAAGTCGTCAGACTTGTAAATGTCGCTTGTCCGAACTGGCTTAGGGCAAGATTCTCATTGGAATCGAGCCGTTGAAGCCACACGCCCGCGCTGATCCGATGACGCCCTTTCGTGAGTGTTACGCGATCCTCGTAAGTGAACAGATTGCGAGCGATGTCCAGGTTGCTTCCATTGTTGCTGCCGGCCAGGCTCAATTGCGCGGCCGGATTCGATGCCGCGCTACCGCCGATCACCACCGCGCCCACCGGACGGCCAACCAGGAAGCTCGTGACACTTGCCGCGGGAGTGTTGGGCGTGGGTTCTCCGGTGTAGTAATAGCTGGCGCGAGAATAGCCGAAGCGCGCGGTGTTGAGCAGCGTAGGGGAGAATACGTGGGTCTCCTGAAGGCTTACGACCTGTTCCCGAAGGTTCTCCAGGTCTGTGCTAAAGGGATTAATGGTGGGTGAATTATCCGCGCTATCGTCCACAGTATAGACGCCGCTTAGGGAATCTTTGTCAGAGAAGATGTGGTCGAGCCGCGTGGTCCCAAAATCCTCTCGAATCGTCTGTAAAGGGTTGCTGAACGCTTCGGCGATGCCGCCGAAGTCCGGCGCGTTGGGGCTTTGCACGGGCCACAAGCTAAGCAGGGGCCCGACGCCGGGCGCCACTCCCACGTTCACCGTCGTGCCGTTTGGACCCGGCAATAGGCCCTGGCGCGCGTTGTTGTCCGGAACGAGCGTCACATCCGTTAATCCCAAGTGTTGCCGGAAGCCCTCGTAATTGCCAAACAGAAAGGTTTTGTCCTTTCTTACCGGTCCTCCTAAGGAACCTCCAAACTGGTTTCGAGCGAAATGCGGGATGGCGTGATCGAAGAAATTGCGAGCATCCAGGTCGCTGTTGCGCAGGAATTCGAACGCCGACCCGTGCCAAGCGTTCGTTCCGGATTGGGTGATAATAGTGACTTGGCCGCCCGGCCGCTTGCCGTACTGTGCGCCGTAAGTGTCGGAAAGGAGGTTAAATTCCCGCACCGCGTCTACGCCCAGCAATTCCTGGCTTGTACCACCAGGCTGCATATTGTTCTCTGCGGCGCCCGTGTACTCCACTCCGTTCAGCAAGAAGAGGTTCTGCTGCGGCCGGTTGCCGGAGACCGAAAACATGTTGCCGACGGTCGAGTTGGAAATTCCCACCCCGCCGGTTTTCTCCCAGGTGAAGTTGACGACCCCGGGATTGAGCGTAAGAAGTTCATCGTAACTTCTCCCGTTCAGCGGCAGGTCCTTGATTTGCCGCTCTCCTACTAGTCCCGAGGTCTGAGTCGTCGTCGCGCTGACCAAGGGCGCTTCTCCGCTCACCGTCACTTGCTGCCGGACTTCGCCCAGTTGCAGAACCAGATCGACCGTGGCCTCCTGTCCGACAGCCAGTGTGATACCCGTGCGCACCTCCGTTTGGAACCCGTCCTTCTGTGCCGTTACTTCATACCGCCCAATAGGAAGCGAGAGCACGCTGTAGTGCCCTGTCACGTCGCTCACGGCGTCACGAATCGCTCCGGTCTCGAGGTTCTGCACCGTGATCTGGACACCCGCCAACACGCCTCCCGATGCATCTACTGCCGTTCCCGAAATCACACCGGACACTTGCGCCCGAGCTGTCGAGGTCACCAGAAGGGTGAACATCATCGCTGAGCAGACAGTGCCAAGCCACGTGGCGTATACGCTTACCCGTTGCTGCGAAAGACTCATGAATGTTAGCTCCTCCCTGATTGTTTTATTGTATAGGGATATGTGCGCTTGCAGTCAATTAAAACCATAATTAATATACGATAATATGCGAATAGTCATAGGGTGGGAGATGTTGTGCTGGCGTGTGGCGCGGGCGTTGCGCCCGTCGTGGTACTATGCGCAACGGATGATTGCCGAAATCTTTCCCGAACTCTACGACGTCCAAGGTCGGAAGGTATTTGCTCCCGGCACACGGGCCTGGCAAGCCGGATTCCGCCCGACGGCTCACATGGGTCGATACTTGGCTCACCCACTGAAGACCCACTGCAAGGACTTTACAGAAAACTCGTTGCTGAATGGGTCTGGATCTGGGCGCGTTATTGGATCCGATTCGCTTATAGATTCCCTATTGCCATGACCCGGCGTGCAGCTACAAAGTTTCGCGGCAGGTAGTGTTGCAGGCGCCCTGTTTTGCAGTCCCTTCGAGGGCGATTGCGGCAGACAGCAGGGCGTGAACCGTGAACTCAAGGGCATGCGCCAAGCCAACGGCGGGAAGCTAAGCAACGCCGACCGCAAGGCCGTTAGTCAACAACAGGACAAACTCTCAAATATAAGTTTGTTATCCATCCATTCCAGAATCAGCTTCCTCATCTCCGGCAACTCAACGTGGGCGCAATCGAAAAGGTCGATCCGGCAATCGCTGACCTTGCCGTGTACTCGATACAGAGCCAACAAGTGATCCCGGACGCGCTCGACACCGGCGGGCGGCGTCAATCCGTCCTGCCGGCCGTTCACGCTCAGCCGGGGTCGCGGAACGATCAGCTCATTGATTTCGGAAGTCTGGAAGTGTTTCAGCAGCGAGGGAACGTAGTAATAGATCCCATGGCCCTTCAGGTTGTGAGTCCTGATCAATTCCTCAAAATCGGTGAGGCAGCATATATCCACGCACAAGCGGAGGCGCGGCTCGAGGGCCGCCAACCACCATGCCTTCGTCGCGCCCATTGACATACCCAGCGCCCCCAGCCGCCGGGGATCGACTTCCGGCCGGCTCGCCAGGTAATCGAGCGCCCGGAATTCATCGAACATCATCATGCCCCAGAGCACTTCTCCCCGCCAGAGCATCAGCTTGAAAGCATCCTCTTCGCCCGTGCGGCCCTCGGCTTCGTGTTTGCGTTCACCGAAACACCAGCTATCGATGGCCAGCGTCACGATTCCCTTTTCCGCGCAGACCGGCGCATAGGCGGGCTGGGCTTCCACGCCGCTGAGAAGTTGTTCCTTCCCCAGCTCATACATTCCTCCGTGCCAGTGGATGTACAGCAGTCCGGGGGCCCGCTCCTGGCGTTTGTCCGGAATCAAAAGAAGCGCCGGGACCTGCTCGATGCCATTGAGATCCAGGACCAGGCGTTCGAGAGTGTAGCCATCGTGCCGCTCGCTTTTCACCAGCGACGGCGGGGCGGGCTTGTGATTCCAAGGCAAGTCACCGAGCAGACTCCAGAGTTCCTGGCGGCGCCTGGCTTGGAAAGCGGAAAACGCCTCGCCAGTCTGAGGCTGGGGAGCCGCCTGTCCTTGCCCGCCCGCTGACGCATCAGTTCCCAGGGCCAGCATGGCAGCGGATTGTCTTAGAAAGTCACGCCGGTGAGGGAAAGTCACGAAGCCTCCTAGAGGAGCGAATCACGGCCATTCCTTCTTATTACGTCCACGATGGACTGTCAAGTGGAAGAACGGGGAGGCAGCGCCGGCCGTCCAAAAGGAAACTCAAACGGCAAACGGCAAACCGCAAACGGCAAACTGAAGACTATTCGAAAGTTCCTGATTGCCATTTGATGTGCTCGTTCCAGCGCGGCCATCTCGCCCGCGACAGACAGTTGTAGCACTCCTGGTTTTCTGCTATGTTAAACATGTTCAACGAAAGGAAAAACCGCCATGCTGGGCGTGCGATTGGAACCGGAACTCGAACGCAGGCTGAAAAAACTGGCCAGGAAGACAGGGCGCAGCAAGAGTTACTACGCGCGGGAGGCCATTCGGCAATATCTCGCAGACCGCGAGGACTACCTTCTAGGAATCGCCGTCCTGGAGCGGAACGAACCTACCATCAGCCTGGAGGAGTTGGAGCGCAGACTTGACTTGGCGCATTGAGTTCACGCGCACGGCGGAGAAGCAGATCGTCAAGCTCGACCGCCCGTCCCAAGCCCGCATTCTCAGTTATCTCAGGCTACGAGTGCTGCCCTCCGAAAACCCTCGCCAGTTCGGGAAAATGCTGCACGGCGACAAGCAAGGCCTGTGGCGGTACCGCGCTGGAAACTACCGCATCATTTGCGACATCCGAGACGAGAAGTCAACTGTATTAGTGCTGGCGGTCGCCCGCCGTAAAGAGGTCTACCGCTGAGGCCCAGGTCGGGTTAAACGGGATTCGGGGTAGCAGCTATCAGCGCTCAGCCGTCAGCTTTCGGCGAGCCACCGGCGGGCGTTGCCTGCTAGTAGCTGAGAGCTGAGGGCTGAGGGCTTCTTGGCAGCGTGACGGCGAAGGTTGTCCCTTCTTCTTCCGAGGAAGTGAAGGTCAGCGAACCGCCCAGGTAACGTTCCGTGATGAGCTTGGCGCTGTACGTCCCAATTCCACGGCCCACCGGGGATTTGGTGGAGAAGGACCGGCGGAATACTTGCAGCCGCACCGCCTCGGGCATGGCAGCCTCATTGTGCACCCGGAAAACGGGCGCGCCCTGGTTTTGAAAGTCGAGGCTTACCTGCTCGCCTTCGAGTGAGGCCTCGAGGGCATTCTTCACCAGGTTGCTGAGCACTCGTTGCAGCAGCAGCTTGTCGGTGATGACCAAATACGGCCCGCTTGTTTCCTTGACCATCACTTCTCTGCCTCGACTCACCGGATGATTGGCATAAAGCTCGCAGATGCTTTTCAGCATTTCTCGCGCATCGAGAGACGCCATGTGCACGGCGAGCTCCCCACGCTCGGCGGCGGCCAGGTCTTTCCCCGCTTCGATCTCTTCGATCAGGTACTTGACTAGTTGAATAGCCAACTGGCTGGTTTCCTGGCGATACTGGTCGGACAAGGCAGGCAGAACCTCCAGCAAATTGCGCACCCCCGCTGCCGTGTTCAACACATCATGGAAGAACATCCGCTCCAGCACGGCGCGGCGCTTTTCATCGCCGATATCGTTGAGGGCGAAGACCGTAAACCTCCCGTCCAGGTCGAGGGTGGAAGCGGTGACGCGCAGATCGAGCGCGCGCTCGCCCTCCTCGGTCCGCAGCGTGATCGTACATTCATGAACATCCTGGCCGCCCGCTCGCTGGCTGTCGAGGATGGCGTGGAGCGCCCCGCAAGTCCCGCAAAACTGCGATGTGCTGCATCCACAGTCTCCCTCCCTCCAGTGGGCGCAGTTGAAAGCCTCGCCGATCCGTAGTCCCAGAAGTTCGTCCTCGCGCCGATTCAAGATCCGGCAAAGTCTTTGGTTGGACGCCACAATCTGGCGGCATTCATTCAGGATGACCGCCGGCGTCGGAAAGGCGTTCAGAAGGTCTCGCAGATGGGGAATGGCCGAGAGGTTTTGGTGTTCGGTTTTGATCTCTTCGAGATCTTCCCGTCTCGCGGGACCCAATGAAATCGTCGGGGAATCTGACATGGTCGCACTCCTCGCGCGGAACGGTCAGCGGGATGGCTTCCAGCGCAGGACAGGCTTACGAGCCGCAGCAACTTCGTCCAGGCGGGTGACGCGGGTGGTGTAAGGCGCCTTCAGCGCTAATTCCGGATTCTCCTCAATTTCCTGGGCAATCGAGACCATGGCATGGATGAAGGCGTCCAATTCTTCTTTGCTGGCGCTCTCCGTAGGCTCGATCATGAGCGCGCCGGGAACAATCAAAGGAAAAGCGGTGGTGTAAGGATGGAAGCCGTAATCGATCAGCCGCTTGGCGATGTCGCCGGTGCGGACGCCACGCGCCGCCTGGCGCCGGTCAGAGAATACACACTCGTGCATTAGCGTGCAGCAAGAGGCAAGGTCGAAGTGCTCCTTCAACCGGCTCATCACGTAGTTGGCGTTCAGCACGGCGTCCTGCGCCGTCTGGCGCAAGCCTTCGAAGCCATTGGCCTGGATATAAGCCAGCGCGCGCACCGCCATGCCAAAGTTGCCGTAAAAGGCGCGCACCCGCCCGATGCTTCGGGGCCGGTTGAAGTTCAGACGGAACGATCCGTCCGGCTCCTGCTCGACGACGGGCAAGGGCAAGTAAGGCTCCAGGAGTTTCTTCACCGCCACCGGTCCCGAGCCTGGACCGCCGCCGCCATGAGGCGTGCTGAAGGTCTTGTGCAGATTGAGGTGCATCACATCCACGCCGAAGTCCGCCGGTCGCGCCACGCCCACCAGGGCGTTCATGTTGGCGCCATCCATATACATGAGGCCGCCGCGAGAATGCACCAAGTCAGCGATTTCCCGGATCCGCGATTCAAAGATGCCCAGGGTGTTGGGATTGGTAAGCATCAATGCCGCAACTTCATCCGTCATGGCGCGTTCGAGGTCGGCGAGGTCAACGCAGCCGCACTCATCCGATTTGATATTCCGAACTTCGTAGCCTGCGATGGTCGCGCTGGCCGGATTCGTTCCATGGGCCGAGTCGGGAATCAGGATGTGTTGGCGCGGGTTGCCACGCTCGGCCAGGCACGCCCGGATCATCAGGATGCCCGTCAATTCGCCTTGCGCGCCTGCCGCAGGCTGGAGCGTGATCGCGTCCATGCCCGTAATTTCCTCGAGGCAGCGCGCGGTCTCGTGCAGAACCCCCAGGCAACCTTGGACCAGCGCTTCGGGCGCGTAGGGGTGGTCGGTAGCCAGGCCTTCCAGGCGTGCCACCTCTTCATTGATCCGCGGATTGTATTTCATCGTGCACGAGCCCAGCGGATACAGACCCGTGTCCACTCCGTAGTTCCAAGAGGACAGGCGCGTGAAGTGACGGATGACTTCCAGTTCCGAGAGTTCCGGAAAGCCCTCCACTTCGCTGCGGCTCAGCTCCGCACCCAGAAGCTCTTCCGCTGAGACGGGGGGCACGTCGAGTGGCGGAAAATCCACGCCGGATTTTCCGGGAGTGCTCCTCTCGAAGATCAGTCTTTCGTTCCGGTTGACATGAGGCCGCGCCTCACGGATGCGATTTTTCATAACCATGTGTGAGAACTTTCTGCCCCGTCCGATAGCGGCGTAAAGCCGCCCCCACTTCAATCTGACCCACCACCGGCCGTCCTGCACCCTGCAAATTGAGGCCGCACGCCGTTGCTCTCGGTGTCGGATTCCAACCCCGCCGCGCGACGGAACGCCTCCACGGTGCGTTCAATCGCCTCCCGGCTGACCGTCTCGGTGACACAAACCAACAGGTGGTTTCGGAGTTCCGGATAAAAGCGCGCCAGGTTGAGACCGCCGATGATCTTTTGCTTCTGCAAATCAGCTAGCAATTCGTCGGCGTCGCAGGGCGTCCTGACCACAAACTCGTTGAAGTGTGGTCCGCCAAATGGGATGGCCACGCCCGGGATAGCCGCAAGTTGCCG